>Ga0209630_10004203_pt1 | contig 12745 bp, 10 predicted proteins | sample COG_01_FD_184745 | JGI IMG/M metagenome (GOLD analysis project Ga0209630, IMG submission 184745) | Pelagic Microbial community sample from North Sea - COGITO 998_met_01 (SPAdes) (version 2) | ecosystem: Environmental > Aquatic > Marine > Neritic zone/Coastal water | place: Helgoland, sampling... | reverse complement strand
AAGCACGTGTTTTACTTTGCCGATATCGGACGTTTGGATTCCGGCTACGCGTTCGTGATTCTTGTACACGGCAAAGTAGGGGATTTTCTTACCGCCTATTGCCGCAAATGTCTGCCACTTGTCCGCATCCGCTTTGTCGCTAACATCCAACGTGTAAAAGCTAACATCGGCATTTTCAGAAGCCAGTTTTACGTAGTCTGGCGCTACCTTGCTGCACGGCGCGCACCATGATGCGCCGACTTTGATGACCTTTACTTTGGACGGGTTTTCCCACACTATATCTTTAAGATCAGAATAGCTCTGCACGTCTTGGAGCTCTACAGCGTTTTGCCGTTCAAGAATTGGTTGAGATTGCGGAAGTGATGACATTTTTATTTAATAAAAGCGAATAATATTAAATCATTTTTGCGCGCGCTAAAAAGGACTAAAGGATCATTTTTGTTGAGTGTAAATAAATATGCGTTCTGCTGCTAAAAAAGAATTGGATTGCAAAGATAGAGTGTTGAATCGAGTATCTCCCTATTTACCACCATCTATAGTCCAACAATTAAATAAAAAGTCCGACATTTCGGCTTTGGACGCGATTCGGCTTTTATCTTTACTACCGCCCGACGCGTACGAAGCTTTCCCTGACATGCCGCAAGAGACGCTGACTTTTCCCAGGGATCACAATCGACATTATTTCCAGGCGAGTGAGTGGTTTTATCTAGCGATGAACCTGCAATCGATGGGCGATCCCGAGATTCCCGGATCAAAGCGGCGAATAGGAGCCTTGTCTACGATAGCCGGTCATACAATAGAACCACCTAACCCATCGCTGTTTGCATTGGAGAAAACAAACCAAGTATTCCGCCATTCGTTTTCTCTGACATTGGGAGCCACGGACAGTTCACCGTGCGAGCACTGGTACATACGGGATCAGGGAGGGTTTATTGGAGACTATCGCCCGGCCGTTCATGACGAGCTTCCGGTACTTTCTTTCGCGCACGAAGAAGATTCGGATTGGGACAAGATGGAAGGGCAAGACGAAGATTATCCCAAGCTGATGGAGCAAGGTCTTCTCCCTTACATTGGAGATGATGAGGAGGACGAGAATCCACATTTGAAGAAGATGAGATGGGTTGTGCACGATCCCGTTTCCGGAGCGCTGATCGACGTAGTGTTGACTATTCCGGAGAATTCTGAGATTTTGCTTCAGGGCCCTGATGGGACAGGAACGATTGTCGTGCCCGATGCTGGCATAAACTATATGTACTATTCGTTTCCTTATTTGAAGGTGAACGGAACGATCACCTTTCCTTCCAACGACGGGTACGAGCCGCGTTCGCTGAAAGTGACCGGAGCGGCGTGGCTGGATCACCAAGGAGGTGTGATCAAGGCTCACCGGGGATTGGTGAAGCATGTTGGCGAGTGGAAGAACTTGTTGAATATGCCGACGCACAGGCAAGCGTGGATCTGGGTTATGATACAGTTTCCTCACAAATCTATTTATGTGACTGGCGCCGCGATGGGCGTTCAGCCGTCTGCGGTTAAAAAAGAAGCAGTGTTTCCGTGGCAGGGTTCTGTTACGGTGGGTAATAACACCGAGTTTTTTAATGATGGTGAGTTGACTGTGAAAGCCGTGTTTCAATCGCCCTCTATCAAGAGTATATTTTACGCGTCCGAAGTTGAGTTATCTGTAGGCAATCAAGTGTACAGTTTGAAATGCATTTGTGCAGATCAGCGAGCCTTTCCCGCAGACCAGGGGGAGATATACGAAGGAGCATCCGACGCCGAGATTTTGTCAGACAACCGCACCGTAAAGCCGAAAGGAGTGGGGTTTGTGGAGAATATGGGGTTTTCTACTTACAGGCAGTTGGAAGAGCAGCAGCTTGAAGAGTTGGGCGTAGCACCGCTAGTAGGCAATTTTGAGGCTTCGGTCGCCGGTACGGGAAACGGCGGTTCGGTCACAAACAAAAGTACAACGGGTCCAGTGCTTGTCATCACTTGTGTTTTGATTGCAGTCGTAGTCGCCGGGTTATTTATGTCCAAAAAGAAGTGAAAATGATATTTTAACAAATACTATTAATATATCAAATGACGTTAGGAACAACTACCGACCACCTTTTGGTAGACAAAACAACTCATTACAGCAATCAACTAATGAGAGATTTTGCACAGAAACATGTGAAACGAAAAGGAAACAACGAACGTTACCCGCATTTCTCTCAACTGCACTTTACAGCGGGAGACGTCGAACAGTTTAATCGGTACAGAGATGCAAAGAGTCATTGTAAAGCCGCGAAGAGTCGTCACAAAGTGGGAGAATTTAGAGCGGTCATAGACTCTGAAGTCCACGCGATCTACGGCAACATTTCAAAACCAGTAATATCGGATACATTTCGCTATATTTTTTTCAAATTCAAAAAGGGCATTTATGTGAAGATACGGGGTGGAAAATTGGAAACTTTTCTGCCCTTTTCAAATGCTTCTTTTGTAAACGAGTATGCTCACAAAATATCCTACAGGGAAAACATGCAGCTGTTTAAGAGCATCACCGAAGCAGACGGCTACAGATTTAACCCGCAAAAAGTGAACGGTTTTCCGGAACGGTGGTACGCTAACAACTGCCTGTTGCGGTATGAGTACCCGATGGCAGAAAACGACACCAACATACCGGCTATACGGGACTTTTTAAACGTTCTGACCGCCGAGAGAGAAATCCCCGACTGCGACTTTTTCATAAACAAGAGGGACTACCCGATTCTCGCGGAAGGTAAATACGAACCGTATAACCACATCTACGATTCTAAAACACACCCTTTAGTGTCTCACTGCTACGACAAATACGTCCCGATTTTTTCGTTTTGTGCCGCCAAAAGGCACTCTGACGTGATTATGCCCACGGTGGACGACTGGATACGCGTGGCTTCTTCGGAAAACCGCTTCTATGTTGGGTCTGGAAACGATTACTTTCCTTTTCCTAAACAAGTGGCGTGGGAAAATAAAAAAGGTATCGCTTTGTGGCGTGGATCGTCGACCGGGGCCGGCACGACTGCAGAGTCAAATCAGCGTTTGAAGTTGTGCAAACTCGCAGAGACTTTGATGCTTACTGGAAGTGTTGTGGCTATAGACGCGGGAATCACGACTTGGAAACGTCGTCCTCGAAAGCTTGAGGGGGTTAACGGTTTGAAGACTATAGATGTGAAAGCTCTCAATATGAGTCTCGTAAACAAGGTTTCATTCAAAAAGCATTCGGAATACAAGTATATAATTCACGTAGAGGGGCACGTGGCGGCTTACAGACTGGGAGCAGAACTGGGTTTAGGATCGGTTGTTTTAATAGTAGAGGGAGAGTACAAACTTTGGTTCCAGCGTTTTCTCAAAAACGGAGTTCATTTCGTAAGCGTCAAGCAAGATTTGTCTAATTTAGTTTCAAAGATAGAGTGGTTGCAAAAAAACGATGCTGAAGCAAAACGAATCGCTAAAAATGGCAAGTTGTTTTACGACACCTATCTTTGCAAATCAGGCATTTTGGATTATATGCAAAACACGTTGACGGCATTAAGTGAAAAGTGCAAGCTGGACGCGTGGGTAGACAGAATTCTCCCGACTCTGCACGTTGACGAAGAAAATATTATTCCTCTTGAACGCATAGACTGTGTCCAGGTAATCAAGCAGTCAAAAAAGTCCACCGTTCACGAGGGCGTGTATCAAGGTAGCCACGTCGTCGTAAAACAGAGCGCAGATTCCGATTTGACGCGAGAGTGTATCGTCGGAGTACGTTTGATCAACCAGATGGAGTGTTCCAATAGGTTTGTGTACACGCGCGGAATCAGCGAAGACAAACGGTCGCTGATCACTTCTCACATCAAAGGGGTGACGTTCTTGCAGTGGATGCAAAGCTCTCATTTTTCAGTCAATGAAATGGTAGCAACTTTGCGCGCGGTCATATTGTGTTTACAATCTGCACAGCGAGAAGCTAAGTTTATGCATAACGACTTGAGTTTGGGAAATATTATTTTGAGAAATGGAGTGTGTCACGACCCGGTCATCATAGATTTCGAAAGATCTAGAGGAATTTCCGATTCAGGCGACTTAGTTTACTGCTCTAACGATAACATGAGCTTCAACGAATCGCACGACGTGAGGCATTTGCTGATATCAACGACTTTTCATCTGTGCAGACTGAAATCGGCCAAACAGTGCATTCCTGTAATAAAAACCCTGTGCAACTTCGTCGAGCCGAAATCTGCAGACGCGGAGCGTCATCTACTGAAGTGGGCGATCCATTTTACTGAGTTGGAAGGCAAATTTTCTAGACTTACCTACAAAACGGGTTGTTCCCGAATCAAAACAGAACCAGGAGAAGCGCTCGAAATGCTCAACAACTTATTTCGTGCAAGGTCTCCATCGAGTACTATATGCCTCACTGACATCTGGGAAGTGAAAAACCGCATAAAATGTCAAATGAAAAAAGTAAGGCTTTTTTCTCCGTCGGACGTCAGAGCGGACATGGCTGCGTATCTAGTGACTCATTGGGAACACGCCAAAATAAAAAAAAAGGCGATCGATTTCTCCCTGATGCGCGGAAAGCATCTTGTGGATCGTTTGAGAGAGTTGTTTGCAAAACGCTTTTCATTTTTTCGTGAATGGGATGTAGAGTGGATGAAACGCGGTTTGGATGAGATGTACAGAGCTATAGAAGGAGATCAACAACTTATGCAAAATGTGGCTTCTGAGTACGCGATTATTTTTAACGCGCAGGCATGCGAATTGAGTAGAAGCGATGTGAAATACCTTTTTTTCGGCGAAGCGTGCACGGATTCAGTAGAAAAATACTCGCTTCTCCTGGAATTTAAAAAAATCTTTGGCATAATAAATAAACGATGATTAATTCAGATAACGTCGCTATAATTGGCGCGCTTGCTTTAGCTGGCGCAGCTTTAACTCTTGGTATGAACGACACCAAGCCGGTGATTGAAAACTGGAACATGGATCCGCCAAAGGCTGTGAAAGCTATCCCTTCTTATGCTGCAAACCGTGCAGACGCGGAATCCGGAAAAATCTTCGCGGCACCTCCGTCACTTCAGGCAATGCTTCCGCCTAGGTTTAACCCTAACCCTTTGGGAGCAAATATTTCTTTCAATCCCCCTAACGTAAACAACATGGCCTACCGTCTTAAATCTCCGTTTGCTCAAAATGTCGCGGGAAACAAGATGCACACTGCTCTAGGGTTCAACACTGGATCTCTTGCGGGTACTAGAATGCCGCCTGTTGGGAAAAATTTGAAAGAAGGATTTGTAGGAATGGAAGTTGACGGAATGTCGTCTGCAGGTAGTGGTAGGATGGATAGCATGCAACTGAATAGTATGAATCCTTCACTTCTTCCAAATGTTATCAGCGGACAGGCTCTCTCAGGAGGTGGTGACGATCCGGTGTTTGGCGCTGGCGCTGGCGCTGGAAATGACAACGCGGACAACCCCGTTGTATTCGATCGATTTATCACTGCGAATCTCAGCAGCCGGCTTCGTTCACAGGCTGACAAGATTCGAGGCGACTTGGCCATTCCGCCGTGCAATTCGGGATGGTTTCAGGTATCGGTCAACCCCGCGGTTGATCTCGAGCCGGGAGCTCTCGCTGTTATGGGCGGAATTTACAACGAGCAATGCCAAGCAATTTCTTCTCTGGTTAACATGGCGTCTGGCGGAACCAAGACGGCTATTGGCGGAGTTGACATGTCGGCGGCAATCGACACTTGCTTGGCGGGTGCAGGCAACGATGTCACAGCGATCGCTTTCCCTTAAACAGAACAATTTCTCAATTATAAATAAAATTGAGAATGTACACATTACCTTTTAAAAACTACTATGACAATCAAGTGAATCCGGATATAATGTTTGATTTCACACACCCGGTCAATAGAACCTCATTGCAAACCATATCACGCCCTCTAATGTCTAGTCCGCGATCGCAACGTTCTCCGGTTGAGTCGAGAGATGCTCCTGGGAATATAAATTGGAGCGAGATTAAAGCGGAGCATCATCCGTCTCAATTCGGACCACACTACTGGTACATGCTTCATAATATGTCGCTGAACTACCAAATGAATCCCACGCGTGTAGCTAGGCAAAAGATGCGAGCCTTCGTTGAAGTTTTGCCCTACCTTTTGCCTTGCAGAAACTGTTCTGAACACGCAAAGGAGTTTATGGCCAGCGCCGACCTGAACAAGGCGTTGACTAACCGCAAGACGCTGTTCACGTTTATGTGGAACTTTCACAATCACGTCAACAAGCGGCTGGGAAAACCACAGATGTCTTTCAAAGATGCACTCGAGCTGTACAAAAGCAAGTAGTTATTTAGCACATATAGGTTTTTGACACTTCGTGAAGCAAGGAACGCTACAGTGTCCGTTGTCTCCATTTATACTAAAGTTTGGACCATGGTTAATGTATTCGTGTCTAGATACCAATTGGCCTTGACCCGCATCGCACGAGCTCGTGACTCCGGGGCATGATGATCCCCATGCAAATTGTGTAAAACACCGCGTATCCTGAGTCGCCGTACAGGGTAAGTGGACAGCTGACTTTAATTTGGCATTTGCGTTGTTCATGTTCGGGTCTGGAGCGGCGTTGGGGTTCATATTACTTTTTACATTACTCGGCCATTTACACGCTGTGCAAGGCACACATGCATTCTTCTTTTGATCGAAATAGCTCTTAACAGGCAACTTATTGCATTCAGACGTAGACATGCAACTACTTTTGAATTCCCCTGTTTTGGCGTCTTTTTGCACACTGCAGAATTCATTTGGACCACATACTTGTCCAGTGAAACGCTTTCCATCACCAGGATTCTTTTCGGGCAGCATACAGCATCTAGAGTTGGGGGTGTTGTCCGGATTTTTTCCAAGGGGGCAAGTGGACGTGGAAGAGTTCAAATACATACTACAATCATACGTTGCGGTACATTTTTTCCCGCTGGAGTCAAAGGAAACCGCAGTCACGTCATTGTCATTTCCAAATTTATACTCACAATCAACGGCGCCGCAAGATTTATTTTGCGAAATGTCAGTTGTTGTTGCGGTTTTAGAATAAGGACCAATGGGTACTCCAACCGCTCCTAAATGAGTGACTAGCGGCGTGCCACCCCCCTCTGTCGCTTTTGCATTGCATGACTTTATATCACCTACAAGTTCTAGATCCAAATTACTGGGTGTATACGTCACATCACCAAATTTACAGTCTTTATTGGCACAAGACCAAGTTATATCCGTCTTCCCATCGGTGTTAAGTTTGTTTACGAAACAAATCTTATTTAGAGGACAGGCACTGTCGCAGTCCCTTTTTTTACCGCAAAGTGTTTTGCAAACGCCATCACAGCAAATCTGTCCCAGACCACAACACTTGTTTCCGCAACAAGGACCAGTGTCACAGCAGGTTTTGTCTTCGCACACGTGTGAATCAGGGCAACATCCGGAATTACTGCACTTTTCGTTTTTGCCGCAACATTTCCCTAAGCACACGATTGCATCTTTATCACAATTGATGCATTTTCCATCAATGCACTTTTGAGTATTTGCACAACACGCGGTTCCGCACGCCTGTGCATTTGGACAAACTTTTACATTTGTACCCCGTCCTGTGCATTTAAACTTGGCGGTTACGAAGCATTTTCCATCACACCCACACGGCGCTTGGCCGTACGGGCATGGTTTGATACATTTACCGCAAGCATTTTTTATTAAACCTGTCGGACACTGTTTCAATCGGTTCTTTTTCTCTTTAACCAGTACATAAATAACAGCAGTAATCACAAACACTACTGATCCAGAGACTATTACTTGAGTTAATGGGCTCATTTTAATAATCTATATATTAAAATGTCATCATTTAAACTTGGAATTATTCAAGCAATGCTTTTTTGTCTCGTTTTACTAAGTTTGGTTACCGGGGGCGCTAAAAAAGGTTGGGGTATATTTATTCCAACGCGTAGAATGACATTGACAACTATCGGTGTTATTATTATTTTATCAGGGTTGAACAACTTCGTACTGGGTCCATATATGGATTCCAGAAACAGAAGTCAGTGGTTTGATCAGTTTTCGGACGCAAATAACGGGTACGGGGCGGTTCCAGATGGTGATTGCATTAACTGGTTTAATATTTCAATGTATCACCGCAATATGGGCATTTTTGAAGCATTACAGTTAGGTGGTTCTGGTGATAAATTTATGCAGCCATGGATGGTCATGTTTACGGAAATGATCATGAAAGGTCGTCAGATCACGCCGTCTCACCTTGAAAGACCGCTCACACCTCGATCATTGTGCAAATCTTTACTTCCGCCCATATCAGTGTTTCTGAAACCCCTTGCGTACGCGGACTATCAGAAAACAAAAAGAGAAATAACAGTCAAAGACATTTGTGTAAGATGTGATCCGAATGATAGTAGGTGGATTAAAACCGGGACTCAAATGAGCAGCGATATTCCACCCATTTTTTCCGCTACCGGCTACTTGCCTATCGCAGTGCAACGTGTCATTTTTGAATCTCAGTCGAAAGCATTCCCCCAAATATCGGCAGATCTAATTGGTCAAATATATTCCAAATCAACGGGAACAAATTTGACCAAAGATTGGCTGGGAGATAAAGAAGAACCGGTAAGATGGTGGCCGTATGGAGCAGGGAACGTTGCCACGGGGGGTGGCACATACCAAGGAACATGGAAAGGCCAATTCCAAGAATGGGGCACGCGGTTTTCGGATGGAACATTCAGATACAATGTCCCAACAGGAAGTGGCGGTGTGTCTCAACCATGGCTATTAACGCCTGGAAACTTTTTGTACCAAAAATGGTGTTTCCCACCCGATGCTCCATTTTTGGTTTCATTTATTACAAATTCGGACAAAATAAAAGATGATGGTTTCGTAGACAACACTACGCCGAAAACTAGAAGTAAAAAGTACATGGAAAATATCCCCGGCAATATCAGCCCCCAAATATTCCCAGTATTAATGGGACAGTCTGACTTTCAATTCGGGGGTATTTTCGGTTATTTGAAATCATTGCAAACGTCCGAGTCGGGTGGAAAGTCATCGCTTACTGGTGTCAAAAATAATTTTTTGCAAGCGTGGAACGTGCTGTTTTCCGCAGATTTGGCGTGGGCGAAACACGCAAATGAATGGAAAAATGATAATACGGATCTGCCTTTGTGTCCACAATGTAATTTGGCAAATGGTGCAGCGTACACTATGGGTGGAACTGTTAATACTGTGTCCGGGGTAGCTATGGGAGCGTTGGTAGTCGGAGCACTGTTAAGCTGCTTCTTCGGGTGCGAAGGTTTCGCGGCTATTGCTCCCATAATGCCGGTTCTCATGGGAACACAAGCAGCCAATATGGCGGGACGAGCGGGGGCGTATGCAAGTGGTCTTTCTGGGAGTTCATGTTCCATCTCCGGAAAAGGTGTTACGGAAGACACTACCAAGACATCAATGGCAGAGATTCCATGTTGCAACAAGCCTTCAGCCGATCTATGCAAAACAGGATGTGAATTCATAGATGATGAATCAAAATGTAATGCAAACGACGATTGTGAATGGATAATGGGGGTATGTAAAAAAGAAAAAATAATATAATAAATGCGCAAAGGGAAAAAAAAACTTCGTCGTAGGACGAACAAGAAGAAACGTCGTCTTTTGGGAAATGGGTCTGCTTCGCGAGGCAATCCCGATCTTCCTGTTGAAATTTTGAACTGGGTAAAGATTATAGGTCCGGTCGCGTTTATTCTATTCATCGGTTTTGTATTGTACAAATTTATGTCAAGTTCATATTATAAATTGATTGGGAAATTTTTCGGTAAAACGATTGACACAGGGCTGTCACTTGCAATTGCAGTAGAGGCTCAATTGCAAGCATGTTTAGGGGCATCAGGCAATCCAAACGATGCGACTCTTTCAGTTGGAAATATAATCTCCAGCAAATGCCCAGTTGGGCAAGGGGTTGTAGGAGTTCTGATTTTAAAATATGTATTAAAACCGATTTGGGATAGTCCCGCGGCTTGGGAAACGTTATCGAAGGGCGCGGGAGCCGCTGCTGATTTAGCCAAACTGGTTTTAAGTGGACTTCAATCAGGTGCCAAAAGTGGAGTTGAATTTGTAGGTAAACTTTTTTCAAGAATCAAAAACCCAGACGGAATGGTTAAATTGCTTGACGATGCTGCATCTTCAGGGGTAGAAGGCGCGGGGGATGCCGCAGACAAATTATTTCAAAACACAATGACAAAGAACTCGGCTGAAGCGACGGCAGACCAGGCCGAGGCCGCAGGTGATGGCGCGGCAGAAGACGCCGCCGAAGGAGTTGGTTCCGCTGCTGAGGAAGCCGCACAGGCAAGTGCTGAAGAATTATCAGAACTTGCAGCGGAAGAAGGTGGTGAAGCTCTTGTAGCAATTGGCGAAGGATTGGGTAAATTAGCATTGGAAGACATATAAAATCAATATATAAGTAAAACAAATGACAACCTCCCGTCGGCCAAAGGCAATGTGCATAATAGCCGTAATTTTACTTGCCGTGAGTCTTCTCCTACTGTTCCGCGTGTCGAATTCACCCCCTGAAACGTTTGTCAAGAACATAGAACCAGTGTGGACGTACTGGGAAACCCCCGGGGCGAGCAAAGCCGGGGCGATCCCGCAGATTGTCCAGCGCTGCTATAGAAATTGGAAGACAATTGGACGGGTCAACGATATCAAATTCTTGAATCCATCAAACATAACACCACAATTTATACCTATAGAGGACATGAAACAGATTGAAAAAGCCTCAAATGGAAATATTGCGGTAAAGAGTGACTTTATTGGCCTGTACATACTCAACAAGTTTGGGGGAACTATGATTGACGGCACAGTCTACATGCATAAACCGTTATCATCGTGGTTGCCCGACGCGATTGGGAATTCACCCTTCTTTTGCTTCAACGGTCAGAGATATGCACGCGGAGACGGCGAGGTGTGTCCAGAAACATTCTTTATGCACGCCGATAGGAATAGCAAGGTGGCAAAAGACTGGTACGACTTGGCAATGAAAGTGGGGTTGTCGGGGGAAAAAGGGAGAGAAGCGTTCGTCAGGAAGATAAAGAAAAAGTATCCGAAAATAGACGACAATTTTGCAGACGGAGGTCAGTCTGGAAACAATTACTATCTGTGGATGTACTTGGTTGGAAAATACCTGTTTTTGGAGAATCCCAATCTTAAAAAGTTAATGAAAACTTTGCCGTCTGAGGATGACCCCTTGAAAGCGATCAAGGAAGCGGGGTGGCAAACGGACGCGACGTGTGAATCCTTGAAACGCCCTCAGTCAACCAATTTAACAAAACTGGACAACGGACTGTGGAGAAGTTGTCCTCCCTCGATCGTTCCTGTTCAGCCTATGTAATCTTGCAACTCTGCAATTTGATCTTCAATCCATTCACGGTCGTCTTCTGCCAGATCCGGGTCGAGAAGTTCTGCTTGAAGTTCCGCTATCTCCCACTCGGGGTTGTTTTCTTGCACCCCGGAATACTTTTGTTCCAGGCTGTCCAGAGTTTTTTTGTAGCGTTTCTGACCTTCTGTGAGCTTAGGGGCGGCTGCCGTTTGAGTAAACGGATTTTCCGTTTTTGCGTCCTGGAACGTCATGAACCTTTTACATTTTAAAAGGCATTGGTCTCTCGACCACTCGTCCGACTTTGTCGTGGACACGAGAGAAATCCTGCGTTTTGGCTTCGTTGGCACGCTTGTTAACTGAACACGCCTTTTGGTCTTCATTTTCGGCGAAGAGACTTTTCGCTTCTTTTTTGAATTGAGCGCTTTGATAATGTCCTTTTTGCGACCTTTGGGAGGGCAACAGGCAGCCCATCCTTCACCTTTTACTTTTATTCCAGTCTTTTCAGCTTTTTGTTTGAGTTCGGCAACAGTTAATTTATCCATTTTTATTTTACTCAATAAATAAAAATGACCACTCACATAGCTCCAGACAACAACCCGTTCGCGGGTTCTTACAGAGACTTTGATTCAGGCGCAAAGGAAACTCACCTGACGTATTCCGAACTGTTCCATCCAAACCTCCCCTCTTGTCCTGATCTGTACCATTTGGGCAGAATAGATAATGCCCCGGCTCTCCGGGCATTGCAGGGACTGGACAACCAAACATTGGCGAATGTGTCCATATGCGCCACTGACAAGAACGTGTGCAGTCGGAAGAACTTGTTCCCGCTTGCCAACGCAACCTGTACCGTGCCGCTTCCCGCGGATAAAACCAAGGGTTGTCAAACATCGTTCTTCAACACGAGAGTTTAGAATGAATTAAAAGTATAAACCCGCTACTAATAAATGAGCATAAATAAGTCAAACATAACAGCAGGATTCATCGACCTGGCCACTTACGATGAGTTGGAAAAATATATGTATGGTTGTAGTACTTCAGTGTCCTACTTTGTGCGAACGACAGTAAAGTCCACTTGGTTTTCGCAAATCCCTGTCATTTTACCCACAGCGGCAGGTCAGCCTGGATTTGGAAAGAGTTTTGCGGTAAATATTTCCAGAGCGGGCGACTACCTACTTAATATGTGGCTACGAGTGGGAATCCCTGTAATCGCTGCGCAAACAACATCGTTACCAGCGAAGCGCCTTCGATGGACGCAAAATCTAATGCACAACCTGATTAAAAATGTATCCATCACGTTCAACGACTTGCTGGTGGAAGAGTTTGATTCTCACAATCTAGATATGTGGGCA
>Ga0209630_10004197_pt1 | contig 12752 bp, 6 predicted proteins | sample COG_01_FD_184745 | JGI IMG/M metagenome (GOLD analysis project Ga0209630, IMG submission 184745) | Pelagic Microbial community sample from North Sea - COGITO 998_met_01 (SPAdes) (version 2) | ecosystem: Environmental > Aquatic > Marine > Neritic zone/Coastal water | place: Helgoland, sampling... | reverse complement strand
AATTTCTTCTAACACCAACGAGTGAGTAATGAGGAAAGAGGAAGAGAGACAAAAGCACAATCCCTTTCCCGCGGGGGTGTCAAACGTTTCCTTAAAAAAAAAAGGAGAAATAATTTCAGTAAAATTTCAAAAACCCTAAACAGTTATTATAGAACGCATTTTTCAAAGACACGACAACAAACACATCAGAAAAAAAGAGAGGATTGCACGCGCGCTTTGCTGCTGGGCGTGTATCTAATACAACAAAAAGAAATGAAGAAAGCGATGCTCTGCGCTGGAGTCATCTCTGCCGTCACAGTTGCGAATACCAACAACGGTGTTTCAGCGGCGACAGCGAGTTCTTTGTCTTTAAAACATAACGTGAAACAAAACCAAGGAGGAGGAAAAGAAAGAGTTTTATCGGGGAAGAAAAATGAGGCCGCGCATTCCTCCGGGGATCTGCAGAAGCAAAAATCATCCTCCTCGGAAGGAGATGATGTCGCCTCGTTATCGTTCGGTGGTGGGAAAAAACGCGCGCAACAACAACAACAACAGCAACAACACTTCGAGCAGCAGCAGTTACAGCATCGGGAAGGAATGAATACTCATTTGGAGACGAAGAAAGCGCCGTTACCTTCCTCATTCGTTGTTGAAAATCACGATTTTGATGGCAGAAATGGTGTTGGAGAAAAAGCTGATGAAGAGGAAGAAGATTCAAAAAATGGCGCTTCGGCGGAAAAAACGCGAATCGGCGAACGACAACAACAACTCGCGGGAGTGGATGAAAACGAACACAAACACAAACAAAACTTCGTGGAATTCATGAGAGCGCACGACAAGAACTACTGTCCGGAAAACAAACCTTCGGAGATTGAGAAACCGTGCTCGGAATCAATCAAGAGAGAGAAGATCTTCGAGACGAACTTGTTGAAAATGAACCAACACAACGCGAAGAGCGGGAAAGCGTTTGGGATGCGAGTGACGGAATTCGCGGATTTGACGCAAGAAGAGTTCATCGCGAAACATTTGACGTATAAGAGTTGGAAGAAAGAGCAGATGGAGATTGCTGCGAACAGAGCTGGGAGACAACCGGACGATCCGAAGGTTGAGATTCCAGCCGAGGCTGAAAAGTCGTTCGAGAAGGCATTCGGGAAGTTGGAGAAAGCGGTCGAGGATGAAAGCGTCAATGCGCCAACTTTGGAATCGAAACAATCTTTAGTCGTTGAAGAAGCCGAGAAGCAAAATGCGAACAAGGATAACAATAACGACAACAACGACAACAATCAACAACAACCGAATCAACAACAACAACAGCAAAATCAAGACGCGAGAAAAGATGCTGCAGTGAAGCAAAACAACAACAACAACAAAGATGCGAACCGAATAATCAACGAGGCTAAGGAAGGGCATCATGAATCGCACGCCTCCTCCGATGATGACAATTCGTACGAAAACATCATAGGTGAGATGTTCACGAGCGACGAGGACGTAGACTCGTCCTCCTCGAGCGTCGGCGACGATGAATATTCTTCTTCCACCTCTCTTCCGAACGATCGCGCCTCTTTACTCGGTGTGGATAACTACCCGGAGGAATTTTCGTGGACCGACCCGCCAGAAGGATGGCCGAGAGACTTGGTTGGCGAAGTTCACGATCAACGAGACACGTGCGCTTCGTGCTGGGCGTTCGTCTCCGCCGACTCCATCGCGGCTCGCGCCGCGGTCATGACCAAAGACGACATCGTCATTTTGTCCGTCAAACAGTTGATGAACTGCGACTCCAGAGATCACGGGTGTAATACCGGGAACATGTACACGGCGTATATGTACGTGGACGAGAGCGGCGGGATTGCGTCGAAAGATAAATATGATTCCGTTTTGTCCTCTTCTGGTCTCTCGTTCACCGAGGAAGACCAAGACGAGATGCAGTGCATGGAGAACGTGGAGAAGAAATGGACGACACCGGGGATGTGCGATATCGCGCAAACCGAAGGTAACGATGCGTTGATGAAAGCTATCTACGAAAAAGGTCCAGTTGCGATTGGTATCAATGCCAACAACTTACAAATGTACGACGAGGGCGTGATTAAGTTTGACGATTGCGGCCCGGCCGGGAGAGGTATCGCGTCCATTAACCACGCCGCTTTGGTCGTCGGTTGGGGAATCGACCATAAGTACGGGGACACGCCGTACTGGCTGGTGAAGAACTCGTACGGGACGAGTTTTGGCGAGGATGGATACTTCAAATTAGAGAGAGGACCTAAAGGCCCGGTAACGTTGAACGAAAACCAATACGACGAGAATGGATTCTCCACGTGCGGTTTGCTCTTCGAATCCGTCTACCCGGTTGTGAGACACGCGGACGACGACGGAGGCGCGGAACTCGGTAGCGACGAGACGTGCACGACTGGCTCGTATTATAAGAGAGAATACAGACGCGACCCGAGCAAGAACCCCGGCGTGGCGTCAACCTCCTCCGCGGCGTTGTCTTCGCAGCTCGGCGAAGCAATCGCCAACGGGAAGGAAACCATCACGGAATTAGACATGATTAAAATGTGGGACGAGCAAATGCGAGACACTTTACCGTCTGGAAAAGAGTTCACGGGAGTTGCTCCCTTAGCTGGTGCCATGGCGGCAACTTTAGCGGTTGTCGCTGGTATCGCGCGAAAGGCGAGAAAATTGTCCGCGGCGAACAAGTTTGTCGACCAAAACGCTGGCGAAGATTCGCCGTTGTTGATGAACAAAGCCGTCGTCTCCACCCAATAATGATAATAAGATAAATAATAAAATAATGATAATAATAATAGTGACGTATCTATTGAATGTGTGAATTGTGTATGAGTGTACTAGAATAATGAAAGAGAAGAGAGAGAGAGAAGAAAGAAGATGAAAAAAATGAGTTTTGAGGTTGTGGCTTGTCAATATGAAAGTAAAACAACACTCGACGATATAAAACTACCTACTAAGTACTACCACTAAATAATGCGCACAAACATAAGAAAACACCTTCAATAATCACTTTTTCATGTGTTGTTTCTTGGGCGGCGATTGGTAAAACAACTCTTGATTGACGCGATTAAACTTATCGTTGTACGGTTTCTTCTCCTTATTTTCTCGCCTTCTTTCGCTACCGAGGAGAGAAGGATTGGCTAAATCGTCCGCCGATAAACCTTTCTCCGCGCGAGAGGACGATGCGATCGCGTTTTGGATGCGTTCGGTGGTCGGTAACGTTCGCACGAACTTTTGTACCTGTCGAATGCACTCGCGAGGGTTGTCGTAAAACACGTCGTCGTGACCGGCTGTTTGCGACCAATACGCGTACGTTTTAAACCTCTCTTTAGAATCTCCTCTCGCTTGCAACTTGTCGAAAATTAACTTGCTGTGGGAATGGTGAATCTCGAAATCTTTCATACCGTGCATGACTAAAGCAGGACACTTCACGTTCACCGCTAAACCTTGGTTATCGTACACCTCACACTTTCGAAAACATCTCACCGGGCTTAGTATCCCGTGTTTTTCCTTCGCTTCGCCGATTAAAACTCTCGTACCGCTCGCCAAAGCGCACTCTAAAATCAATCCTCCAACCTCTTTTTCCGTGGCGACTTTCGTGGACGGTCCAGACCCGATCGATTGCCCCCACAAAACGATATCGTCTAAACCAAACCGATCTCGATTATAATCTCCGGTTTGTCCACCGACTAAACCTCTCGCTTTCGTCGCCCAAGCCACGACTCTCCGTAAATCCTCCGCGCACGACTCCGCCGTCGGCTGGTCGTATACATCTCCCGATTTCCCGTACCCTCTGTAATCGTAACTTAAAATCGACACGTCTAACTGATCCCCAATCTCCGCTAACATCTCAAACCCACCTCCACAATCCATCGCGTTTCCGTGCGAGTGAATAATCAACCTCGCTCGCTTCGCGTCTCTCGGCGCCGGTCGGAAGAAGACGCATATACTATTCTTCTTCGACGAAGTCTTTTTTTCTCCTTTATCTTCTCCCTCTTCTAAAAAAGGAATCTCGTAGCACTGAAACGAGGCGAACGCTTTGCTCGCCACTCTCGCGTCCGCGTTTTTGTGCATGTACGTCGGATGAAACTGAGAAATGGTCGGGTACCTGGTCCCTCGGTTGGTCGTTTTCAACTCGTAATGACTCGGTTTCGGTGGATGAAACGCAAACCGACTCGCGAGTTTTGTTGCGTCGCACCCGACGTAACAATACGCCAAAGAGAGAACACACAGAGAGAAACACTCGGACGGATATTTTACCACCACCTCTTTTTCTTCTTTCTCTTCTTTTTTATGAAGATTCTTACGATGATGATGCGCAGAAGCGACTGAAAACTCGTCGTCGAATTCATCAGATGAGTCGCTCATGATGATGATGATGATGATGTGTTCTCAATGAATTTTTGTTGTTGTTTACGTCTGACGATGACGACAAAAATGCGCTCTCTTCTCACAAAAGCAGCAGCAACACACGCACGAAACAACAGTAGTACTCGTAGAGTAGTACTCCTCCTCCTCCTACAACAAGAACGACTTTAACAGAGTGGTAATTTGGTGGTTACACTATCATACTACTCTACCACACAGCAGAGAATTCATCTGAGCATTTTCTCTCCCTTCTTTTGAATCAATTTTTGTTTCGTGAGATGCCTTTTTCGTGAGACGAGACAGAAGAGACAAAGTTGACAAGAGAACAGTTTTTCTTTTTTTCGAGGGTTGGCCTTTCTTCGTTCGTTCGTCGAAAGGGCAAAAAAACAGACTTTTTAAACCCTAAACCCCTTTTTTACCACTCTCAAGGATGGAACCGATCGCCGTCATTCATTCTTTTCCTAGACATCGTAAGAGTAATCTCTTCTTTCTTTCTTCCCAGAGAAGAGCTCTTTCTTGAGAGCATAATGAATACGACGAATACCACCACCATGAATACTACTACTCTTTCGTCGTCTCTTTCGTCGCAACAACAGACGAAGTCGTCGATGGAATACACGCAGCACATGTTCGCGGGCGCGTTCGCCGGGACGATGGAACACACGGTGATGTTCCCGGTGGATACCGTGAAGACGCGAATGCAACTGGTCGCCGCCGCGTCTTCTTCTTCTTCTGCTTCTTCGTCTTCTTCTTTAACGAGTAGTAGTAGCAGTACGAGTAGTTCTATAAATATGATTAAAAGCACGATACCGAACGCGATTCGATCGATCTTGAAAACCGACGGGGTGAAAGGTCTGTATCGAGGCGTCGTCGCTGGTGGGTTAGGGGCTGGGCCGGCGCACGCGGTGTATTTCGCCACGTACGAGTACGGGAAGAAGATGTTTCGTTTAAACCCGATAGGATCATCATCATCATCATCATCATCGTCATCAGCGTACGGCGAGTTTGTGGCAGACGCGAGCGCGGGGGCGTTAGCGACGATTGTAGGAGACGCGGTGCAAACGCCGTTGGATACGGTGAAACAGAGGATGCAAATGCAATTAGGCGGGAACTGTCCGAGCGAGGTGAAGGCGATGAGCGGGGAAGGTATCGGCGGCGGCAGTAGTAGTAGTAGAATTAGTATGAATAGTATTTCTAGTAGTAGTAGCAATACCACCGGGCCTGCGGCGACGAGAAAGTTTAAAAGCGCGTTTGACGCGCTGAGAACAATCGTTAGGAACGAAGGCGCGCACGTTTTATACCGATCGTATCCGACAACGTTGATTATGAACGTGCCGTTCACGGCCATTCACGTTGGTTTATACGAAAGCGCGAAGAGAGCGTTAAAGATTGAAGAGGAAGACGAGGGTTTTCGAACGCAATTTTTAGCCGGCGGTTTCGCGGGAGGCATCGCCGGGTTTTTGACCACGCCGATGGACGTCGTCAAGACTCGAATGCAAACGCACTGCGAGGTAGCCTTGGGGTGCGACGTGAGCAAAACCGTGGAAACGGCGACGGCGAACCAAACGTGCGCCGTTCGAGGCGATCCAAAGTTGTGCGTTTCAACAACAACATCTTCGACGCCGACGCCGACTGCGCCGCCGCTCTCGTCGTCGTCTCGAAGCGTCTACGCGTCCGCCAACGCTTTCAAAGTCGCTCGACACGTCGCCGAACGCGAAGGCGCAAAAGCTTTGTTCTCCGGCGCTACCGCTCGCGTCCTCTTCCACGTTCCAGCCGCGGCTATTTGTTGGACCGCGTACGAGTTCATGAAGAGGAATTTAGGCATCGAGGTTGATCCTTCGTCCGCGCACTAATTAGGTTGAAATACGAGAACAAAATATGCACGATGCATAAAAAAACTGGTCGAACAAAGAAAGAGTTTCATTTTTTTTTGTGAATTTTTTTTTTTTGTTCAAAAAAACATCTGATGATGAAACACGTCATCTCCTTTTTCCTCGTCCGAATGCCTGGTGCGCATTCCTGTTTTGGTGGTTGTTTTTTTGCGGTGTTTTTCGTCGCGAGACGGAGAGAGTGCACACAAAACACATCACATCACTTATTGTTTTTGCATTTGTAACGCGTTTGTCTATAAAAGTATTACACACATACTATATATCTCATTAAAATGAGAAGAACTTGGGAAAAGACGCTCCTCAGAAGTATTCCTCGCATTAGTTCTTCTTCGTTTACGTCGTGTACGTCGTCGGCTTCTTGTGGTGGTCGTCATCAAACGACGACTTTGAGGACGACGACGACGTTTCGGGAAAGATATCGTCGGAACGATGAGAGAACAATCTGGACGTCATCCTCGCCATGCGCGGGATATTCTTTCGGCGTCATCGGTGGCGGCACGCCCTCGGAAATCACCCCGATCGATGATTTCATGGGGGACAACAAACCAAAAGCGAAACCGATGAAACGAGCCGCCACGGCGCAAGGGACCGCGCAAACGGAAGCCTCGGACAACCGAATCGGTCGTGGGAGTGCGAACACCATCAAAGAGAAACCGAAGGACGAACGAATAGGGCAGACGCATTTGTTGGACATTTTGAAGAAAGAGAAGGAGAAAAACAATAACAACGGTATCGAAGACGATTCAGGTGAGAAGAGAAACTTACCGTCGTTTGCGTTTTGCGGCGTCGGCGGTTTGGACGATCACTTCGCGACGTTGTTTCGACGAGTGTTCGCGTCGAGGATGATCGACCCGATCGTGGCGAAGAAGATGGAGTTGGAACACGTGCGAGGGGTTTTGTTGCACGGGCCTCCCGGGACTGGGAAGACGTTAGTCGCGAAAGCGCTTGGTGAGCTTTTGCACGCGCACCCGCCGAAAATTGTCAACGGACCGGAAATTTTGCAAAGGTTCGTCGGTCAATCCGAGGAGAACATCCGAGGTCTGTTCGCGGACGCCGAATTGGAGTATAAAATTCGAGGCGAAGAGAGTAAGTTACACGTGATTGTGTTCGATGAAATCGATGCGGTGTGCAAAGCGAGAGGTTCGGGAGGCGTGACCGCGTCTGTGGTGCACGATAACGTGGTGAACCAGTTGTTGACAAAGTTGGACGGGATGCGGACGCTGAACAACGTGCTCGTCGTCGGCATTACGAATCGAAGAGATTTGTTAGACAAAGCGTTGTTACGACCGGGTCGATTGGAGTTGCAATTAGAGATTGGTTTACCGGATGCGTACGGACGGTTACAGATTTTAGGCATTCACACGAAATCGATGAAAGAGAGCGGGACTTTGAGCGAGTGCGTGGATTTGGAACGGTTGGCGCAGATGACCGAGAACCACAGCGGCGCGGAATTGAAAGGTTTAGTGAGAGCGGCGACCAGTCACGCGTTGGCGAGACATTTAGGTATGGGGACTGACGACATCGCACAAGTCGACACTTCTTCTTCTTCCTCACTGGAAGAGAACCCGAAAGTTACCATGGACGATTTCATCGCCGCGATGAAAGAGTTCGTCTCGGCCATGAAGCAAGACGCGAAGGAAGTCGCCAACATCGTCCCGGAAAACTTTGTCCAACTAGAGAAACAAACCGAAGCCTTCGATGAACTCACGGAAACTTTGGTCACGTTACGAAACAGCGGCGGAGGTAAAAACGACGGACACAATATCAGCGGTATCGCGCAAACTATCGTTCAAGTTCGAGGCGCGAGAAACAGCGGCAAAACGACGTTGGCGTGTAAAGCCGTCACGGACGCAAAGTACCCGCACGCGAGAATAATCAGCGCGCACGACATATTAAAAAAAGTCGAAGACCCGTCTTTGACAGCCTCTTCGGTCGTCTATGCCATCAAAAATGCGTTCGACGATGCCGCCAAAGGAAAATTGTCCGCGATTATTATCGACGATTTGGACGTGTTACTCGGCGTCGATCGAGCGACTGGACAAATCCCGGACGGGAACAAAGAAATGGCTCGAGTCGTCCTCGAAATGATCGCATCGGCGCCAGAACGCGGACGTAAACTCGCCGTCATCGTCACCACGAACTCCTCCCCCTCAACTTCGTCGGAAGAAAGAGACGTCATTAAATCCATTGAAATCGATGAAAACGACGCAAACCTGTTCGAAGACTACGACGACGAAAGCGACGACGACGACTACACCGAACTCGATTTCCTCCTCTCCGAATACGTCTCGAGAACCATCGATGTCCTCCCAGACGATACCAAATCCGCCTGCGACACCATTCTCATGGCGCAAGGCTTACCGTCCTATTTATCCTCCAGTTGCCTCGAGTTCAGCGAACACGGAAGCGACACCGGGAGTACAATTCCTACGGGTAAGTTGATGAAAATGGTCGAACACGCGAAAGAGAGCATCGGTACGGAGAAAATCGAGGCGAACGTGAGAGAGATTTTTAGGAAGAGCATGAAAGTTGCCGCGCACATAGTCGTTTAAATAGAAGAGAGTGTAATACTATAAAATGGTGTAGTACTTATTGCGTTTTGTAATATGTGTTTCTCGGGCTTCATTAAGCCGGAGTTTGTACTCGTAAACGTGTTCATACTACTTTGAAAATCTGTCGTAAAGTCGTTACAACAAACACCACACATCATATATACCTTCAGATGATGACGACAAGAAGTCTTCTCTTCCTCTTCTTCTCCCTTTTTGGAGGATTCACAAAGACGCTTCTCACATCTCACGCTTCCTCGTTTGAATCGTCGTCGGTATTGTCGCTGGAAACTGATGATGAACGTGAAAGGAATAAATATTTCGGTCGAGTCAACTCCCACAACGCGCTTTCCGGGATTCGAAAGTTTCAGTCTCCTTTACCGATCGATCCTACTTATGGCCCGGACGGAAACTCGTACTCCACGGACGGGGTGACCATAAAAGCCGAGAAGACAAAGATTAGTGGGGATAAAACTCGGATTACCGTCACTGTTACAGTGCCAATAGATGTGTTGAATAATGATTCAAGAACGGATTACACGTCCGAGACTCTCAAGAGGCACTGGGTAGGCGTGTATTCGCCGGCGAACGCTTCGATGCTCAATGAAACAGCACCGGTGAAATATTCAATCGTCGAGAAGTATTCAAACGCATACGTAGCGTCCGGGATAGGCGGTTTAAACTTTGATTTACACAAAATGCGAGAGGACTTTGATTTCGTCTTGTTCAGCTCCAACGACCCGCAGTCGACGCACGCTATTTATCACAAGAACTTTTCGGATTGGGCGAATATTTTAGGCGACTCGCAACCGATCGCGAGGAGTGAAAGAGTTACGTTTGAAGACGATAAGGACGAGCCCATTGTCCCTAGAATTGGTGTGACGAAGAGTGATGATCAGAAAAAGGTTTCCATCACGTGGACGTCGGGGAGGAAAGATGCAAACGCGAAAGTTCGGTGGCGATACGTGGGAGAGGCAAATTGGGAGCCGACGATTGCGTCCGAACCCGCGGTAGAGGTGACGAAAGACCAGTTTTGTGGCGCACCAGCGAACGCGTTTGGGTACAGGCACAGCGGGTATCAACACTACGCGGAAATTGAAAACAAAGTGGATAATAAAAGAGCGTTCGAGTACCAACTCGGCGACGATATCAGCGATTTCAAACAGTCGACGAGAGTCTACGAGGGGAAGTTTTTACCCGTCGTCGGCGCGTCGCACACGACGTTAGCTTTATTTGCAGATATGGGCGTCGGGACAACCGACGATAGCGAGACGTGGAGGGAGTACGGACAACCGGGTTTACAAGTCGCCGAATCGCTCGGAGATTTGTCCAACGACAATACGAATAAACACCCGATCGACGCGGTATTTCTGTTTGGCGATTTGTCCTACGCGGTTGGATACATCAGCGTCTGGGACGAGTTTTTGCATCAAATGAGCTCGAAGTTTGCGCATGAAATCCCATTCCTTGTGAACAGCGGGAACCACGAATTTGATTATTTCGAGAGCGGATGGGACGCGCACGCGTCTGGGAGAACGCGAGATTTATACGGCGGCCACGATTCCGGCGGCGAGTGTGGCGTCATGTCCAACGCGCTCTTCAACACGCCAAGAAAAAGTGCCGAGAAAGATTGGTTTGGCGTCGCCATCGGGAACATTTTCGTCGTCTCGATCAATACCGAAGTCGATTTCAATTCGATGTCGTCCGACCAATACGCCGAGTTGCGGATGATCTTGGAAACTGAATTCGATCGAACGAAGACGCCGTGGTTGATTGTCGTCGGCCATCGACCTGGTTTAGTGGATTCGAGTTACGCGGAGGAAGCGCCAGCCTCGGCGAACAAGAAAGATAGCTCGGACGTCGCCGTCATGAAGGAAATCCAAGAGCACTTGTGGCCGATGTTTGTTGAATTTAAGGTCGATATGGTGTTCTGGGGCCACAATCACGCCTATCAGCGTTCGTGTTCGCTCAAATCCCAGTTGACTGAAACTGAGTGTTCCTTGAAGTCGAAAACTGTGAGCGAAAATTTGAACAACGTTTACGAAAAACCGGAGTATCCAATCAGTTTTGTCGTCGGTACCGGAGGCGCGGAGTTTACCAAGAACGACGTAAACATGTTTTTTACTGAAAAAGTGGTGTACGAACACGGCTTCGTGGACTTGCACGCGCACAATTCGACGCATTTATTCGGAAGATTCATCGACGCCGTGAACGGAAACCGCGTTTTGGATTCGTTTTGGATTATTCGAGAGAGTAGTAGCGAGGACGCGATGAAAGACAACACGAATCACACGGCGGCTATATTTTTCACCGTGATGTTATTCTTAGCCGTTATGACATCGATTTGGTATTGGTACTATAAAAAGAACGGTGGAACGGCGACCATATCCGGAGGTTTGCACGCATTTTCATCGAGCGTGAAGAAGAATCTATTCCAAAATTCTCGAGACGCCAGACCGCGGGCACAGCGGTTCCAAGCGTTTGCCGACGACGACGGCGACAGCAACAACGAATTTGTGATGGCAGATTCTCCCTCTCCTTACGAAGCTCCAACATCCTTGAGAGAAAACTATGCCTCAAAAGAGCATCATCATCAAGGAAACGAGAGCGGCGGCGAATCAATTAATGTAGTGGACGAGGAGGAAGGTTCTCCTTCGCGCCCGGGGAACAACCCGTTCGCAAACTTTTAATTAATAATACAAGGCGCGCGCTGTAAAGTATTTTGTATATATATATATATAAAAGTAGTAGTAAAATGGAATAGACATACTGCTCTTCGATTCGATTATTAAAACCTCCCCAAACTCGGATCCGTGCTCAACACTCTCGCCAAGAACTGCAAAACCATAAAGCCGAGAATCGGCGTAAAGTCGATTTGCCCCATAATCGGAGGAATCAAGTTACGAAACAGGTTCAAATACGGATCGGTCACTTGTCTCAGCATCGTCCACGGTTGACGCATCCAGTTCACGTTCGGAAACCACGTCAAAAGAACTCGCACGAAGAGTAAAAGTAAATACAATTTGATAAACGAAGCCACGGATTGCGTTATCAGCGCGACCATTTTTTTATCCACCATGGTCGTCGCGGCGACTGTGAACACGTGCACGGATGATTGCTTCTTGCATACGTCTAAAATCGCCTGGCCTTTGTTTTCTTTTTCTACTTTTTCTTTCATCACTATGTCTTTCACTTCTTCTCTCGTCGTCGTCGTCTGAATCGATGATGGAAAGAAGACACTACCCCCCGCATTCGCGTTCGTTCTCGCGGAGGAGAAAGAAACACCTTCTTTATTATTCACTCCGCGACGAGCAAAACCACCACCTCTTCGTCCTCTGACGAAATTGTTCTTCGCAGTAATTCTGTGAATGCCAGCGTTCGTGCTCGTTATCATCGTCAAAGTCATTTTTTCTCTTCAATTGTGGTTGTCGTTGTCGTTGTTGTTGTTGTTGTTGTTCTGTGTTGTGCTTTTGAGGAGAACGACTTCTTGTTTTCTGTTTTTCAAAAGTACCTCTGCTAAACCCTAATCGAGAGTCGAAATCAAAAAGAAGTTTTGGTCTTTCTCCTCTTAAAAGAAGAGTCCATACAACCTTCTTTCTTCGACATTTTTTTAGTGAACTCGGGCGTCAGAAAGGAAAAGGTCAAAAAAAGCAATTGAAAAGCCGCTCTCTCTTTCTTTCTTTTCAACGTTATAAACGACCCGTGAACGACGTAAACGACGGAAAACAACGCGAGCGTAAGAGAGAGAGTGTGTGCGTGTGAGAGAGAGTGCGTGTGAGACGAAAAGAGGAGGGAAAAGAGAGGAAAGAAGAGAGAATTGAAGAACACGTAAGTTTTAATTTTGTCTGTCCTCTTTTTTTCTTGTCTACTGTGTCAAAGCTTCCCTAATCCGTAAAGAAGATGTTTGAAACGTCCCCGACCGCGTCGGAAACGCAACCGTTACCAATTTCAGGAGGCG
>Ga0209630_10004196_pt1 | contig 12758 bp, 3 predicted proteins | sample COG_01_FD_184745 | JGI IMG/M metagenome (GOLD analysis project Ga0209630, IMG submission 184745) | Pelagic Microbial community sample from North Sea - COGITO 998_met_01 (SPAdes) (version 2) | ecosystem: Environmental > Aquatic > Marine > Neritic zone/Coastal water | place: Helgoland, sampling... | reverse complement strand
CTAGTTGATGATGCTGGTTCATTATATGAGGTGGGTGATGCATTAACATTTACAACTTCTGAGTCTGATACTAAATCAGCGACTGCATTTGTAAGTATGGTTGGTGGTGGTATCTTACAGGAAACAGGAACACTTGATGATATAACTCTAACCACAGATGCAATAACTTTAGAATCAGATACAAGTACATCATTACAACCATTTAATATTATATTAGAAACAACACAATCAGATTCCTTTACTGGTGATGCAGAAACAGAAGCATTTACTCTTGTAAACACTAATGCTTCTACAGACGACCTTAAAGTTTATTTAGATAATATTTTAACAGCTGCTACTAATAGTGAGGGTTCAGTAATATGGACAGCAAGTAGTGCAACACTTACATTCACAGATGCACCTGCTGTTGGTGTTCGTATATTTGTTGAAGGTAATGCTATTGATAACCTTTTACTAAATGGTACAGACAGTTCTTCTACAGATGCTGGTCATACTATACTTACCGACACCGTTGTAGAAACTCCAGACACACACAGTACTTCTACAGACCAGATAGTTCTAGAGTTTGATACCTTTGCAAATCTTTCTGTAACTGCTGAGTCAGGTGCAATACAAAAAGTATTCATACAAGATGGTGGAGTTGCATACACAGATTTACCTACTGTTACAGTTACAACTACAACTGGAACTGGTACTAAACTACTTTCTACCACAACAGACATTGGTGCTGTTGAGTCTGTCAAGATACAGAACACAGGATTTAATTATACAATTTCAAATCCACCAGAGGCAACTCTTAGAGCTCACTTTGTTTTAAAAGATGTAACAGGAACTTTTGCAAATGCAAATACTCTTACTACTCACACAGGTACAGTTAAGGGTTGGGATGCTAACACACAAATTCTTGATACAACATTTGAAAATGTTGTAAGGACAACCCAAGAACAAGCAGGAACTTTCAATGAGGGAATAACATTAGAAGAAGGTACAACCATACAGGGTCATGCTGGTATCCTATTAGAAGACGAACAAGACTTTGATGATGGTGTAAATATTATTCTTGATGGTACAGGAACAACAACTGCGACTGCAAGAACTATTAACTTCACAGTCTATGTTGCAGATGACGGCACAGGCTTACAAAATGTTTTCTATATTAACTCTGTAAAGAATCCAGTTCTAACTTTAGAAGAGGGTAACACATATTACTTTGACTTGTCAAATGTTTCTCTATACAATGCAGTAAGTACAAAACATCATCAACTAAAATTCTCTACCACACCAGATGGTACACATGGTAGTGGTGTTGCATATACTACAGGAGTTACAGATAGTGGTGCAGTAATTGATATTGGAACTGCTGGTGCATATGTTCAGATTACTGTTGCAACTGGAGCTCCAACTCTTTATTACTATTGTGTAAATCATTCTGGTATGGGTAATAGTATTATCACACCACAGTTACCTACAACTATAGACAACGAAGGTTCTGCTGTAATAATGAATGGTGAGAGTAAACATGAATTTGGAATTGCAATAGAGTCAGGAACACTTGGAAACTCCACAGACCTTATAGAACTTGAGGGTGGTGCTGGTGTAATACAAACAGAAGAAAGTATTTTAAATTTTGTTCAAGGGGAAAATAGTAATCTATTATTAAACAGATATCGTGAGAACCAATCAGCTGGTTCACAATTTATTTTATTAGATGGAATAAATTCAGATGGTGATAACGCTGGTGGAGTATTACAATCAGAGGACTTTGGTAATGTACTTATCTTAGATGGTACGGACTCTGATAGTGCAGATGTAATGAGTGGGTTCTTACTAGATGATGAAACTGGTGATGGTGAAATTATCTTAAATGGCACGGATAGTTCCTCTACAGATGCTGGTTCTAATATTATTAATGAAAATGTAATTGACTTTAGTAATAACAATGTTACCATAACAGATTCAGGTGGTGCGAGTGGTACAATTATTAATGCAGATATTGCTACAACGGATATAACTGTTGCAACCACATCTATCTCAGATGGACAATACTTTGGTGTAGAAAGTATTATTGGTGAAGACTTAATTCGTATCCAAGACTCTTACTATTATCAACAGTTCTCTTATGAGGTACGAGTGGGTGCGTCATTATCTACATACATAAACGAATTAAAGAAAGCAGTTCACCCTGCTGGGTTTGCACCGTTTGGTAAAGTTACAATTGCAACTGCTCTGTCTGCAGCCATTAAGGGTGCAAGTGGTGTATCTGGATATACTGGTAGATTACCAGAAGAAACATTCTCACCAATCCTATCATCTACTCTTGAAACATTATTTGACCAAGAATTCCAGTTACGATTACAAGCAACAAACAGTCCGATAGGAAATAAGAACGATAGGATAATGTATGAAACAGGACATGTCAATACTGACAAACTTGTTCTTGACGCATCATCAAGTACGGTGGATGCAACTAACCCTAGTGGTTCATCTTTATTATTAGAACCATTTACTATAACAAACAGTACAGCATACGATTATAATGGTACAGACTTCTTAGCATTTGAACAAACATCAGCATATAATGAGGGTATAGAGTTAGAGGCTGGTGTTGTCATGGTTAGTGGAGCAGGAAACATTGTTATTAATTCTACGGTTGGTTCAGACGGAAATGCTGGTAGTCAAATAATAACTGAGGACGATAGTACATCAGCTGGTGACGTATTTGATTTAGAAGCAGGTTCATTTGTAGATGAGTTTGATAATATCCTTGATGAACTTGGTGCTACTATTTCATTAGAAGATGGTTTTAATTCCATAGGGGATAGTGTACTTTACGAAGATGCTAAATTAGTTGCCAACCTAGACAATGGTGGTATCATGAGAGCTGAAACTGCTCGTGATGCTGTAAGTGGAACAAACGAAAGAAGTCTTACACATGTAATTGTTACAAAGATTGCTACCAGACCAACACCTAGAAGTAGAAAGAATTTATTCCTAAATCTTGCAACAAAACCATTTGGACAGGACAATCCATTGGGTGGTATTCAAATGGAAGATACTATATTCATAAGATTAGAAGAAGCATCTGCATTGAATGACCCAGATAGAAATACAATATTACTAGAAACAGGTGGTTTGCTTGTTGCAGAAAAAGAAACACAAAGATTTGTATACGATAATATTGTTCTTAACGGAACACAAGCATTAAGAACACAATACTTCCTTGTATTAAATGGTACGGATAGTGATTCATCTAATGCTGGTGATAATATTATCATGGAAAACTCTCATGCAACAGATGTTGCGAGATTAACCACAGAAACTTCTGTTGTTTCTAATGCAGCTGAAGATGTAAGAAATGAAAGCGACCTTATCATTATTGATGATGAAACAAATGATAGTACGTTGCAATTATCACAACTTGCAGATTTCCAATTCCAAGATATCTTGCGTAAAGAGAAACTTATTCTTGAACAACTTTCAAGTATAAGACCTATAGATTATACAAGCAATCTTATGTTAGAGGGCGAAGTAGACGGAGATGTACCAATACGATTAGAAAGTGGAACACTTGATGATTCAAATATTACTACAGACAGTTTATCATTAGAAGATTTTACTGCAAGTGATGGGAAACATACAAATGGTGGTAGTAATGCAGAATCTAGTAATGCTAACGCAATAGAAGCTGAAGGTATTATGTTAGAAGACTTTGGCCAACTTCAATTGAATGGTACAGATAGTGATTCATCTAATGCTGGTAATCACATACTACAAGAAACAGATAAAAGAAATAAATTTGATTTAGAAAGTAATGGTGCTATCATTACAGAGGATTATTCTACTGACTCTAGACTAGAATTAATAATATTAGAAAGTGGAACTGGAGCAACAACTGGGCATGACCACATAGTTCTAGAAGATGCAGTAACAAGAGATGAAAAGATTGTAGATGGTATTGAGTTAGAGGAAGGTACTGGACAAAATCAAGGAGATAATATTATTCTGAATGGTACAGATAGTGATTCGTCTAATGCTGGATTTAAACTTAAAACTGAACTTTCATTAGAGATAGATGAATTTAAAGTCAATCCAAGATACATGGCTTTTGAAACCACAGATATTATTACTAGTGCTGGAACAATACCTTTAGGTAACTGGACACTAAATAGTATTAGTCAAGGATATCAACCAGTCGTACCGTCAGCAATCATAACATTAACAGATGCTGGAGATATCGCATTAGAAGATGCAACCGATAATAGTGGTGGATTTTTGGTATTAAATTCAACCTCTGGTTCAAGTACAAACGCTGGGTCAATGTTTGATTTAGAAAAAGGAACATTAAATGATGTTCTACTTAATTCTGTATAAATAAAACAGATAAATAGATACAATAAAGGGTGTAACAAAAAATGTCAGCAATCATAACCGAGAAATTTAGGGCTCACAATGCAAACAACTTCTTCGAGTCGTTTACAGAGAGCTCCCCAAACACATATTACCTTTTCATAGGAAAGGCAACTCCATTTACAACTGGAACAAGTGGTGGAAGTGATTCATCACCATCAACTCCAGCAGATAGTGTGTCCAGAGAATTTTACAACTGGGACGCAATGATAGCTGCAAAGAAAGTTCCATCTACAGATATTACATTTGCATTAGCTCGTAGGGATTGGTCAAATGGAACAACTTACGATATGTACAAAGATGATATTAGTTCATCAAGTACGGCAACGTCTGGTGCAACTAACTTATTTGATTCTTCTTATTATTTTATAACCACCGATTTTCGTGTATATAAAGTTCTCGATAATAATGGTGGGTCAGCATACTCTGGTTCAGAACCAACATCTACTTCAACTTCACCCTTTGCATTAGGTGGTTATGTTCTGAAATATATGTATGCTCTTACTGCATCAGAAGGTGCAAAATTTTTAACAACCGATTACATGCCAGTAACAGACGACTCTACTGTAACAGCAGCCGCAACAGATGGTAAGATAGAATCACTCTCTGTTACTGCTGGTTCAGGTTATACAGACGGAACATATTATGCCGCTGTCTATGGAGATGGTACAAGTGCTGGAACTTCTTCAGGTGCAATAGTTCGTATAACAGTTACTTCTGGTTCTATCGTATCCTTTGGATTAACTGCTGGTACAAATACAACAATCCATGATGGTGGAGCTGCATACACTTACGGAACTGTAAATCTTGGTTCAAGTTATACATTCTCTGACGCAGCCTTATCATCTTCATCCTCAATGGGTAGTGGAACTGGTGGAGAAGTATCAATTATTATTAGTCCAAAGAATGGTCATGGTTATTCTGCAATCAAAGAATTGGGTGGTCATTATGTAATGACTGCAACAACTCTCACACAAGATGAGGGTGATGACGTATCTACTGCAAATGATTTCAGAGAAGTAGGATTAGTTATAGACCCAACTACATATGGAACTTCAACTGTTGCAAGTGCATCAACTGCTAGAATGACATATGCTGCTAAGTTCTCAAGTGCGAGTGGAACATTTGATGCAGACGAAAAGATTTCAAATTCTGCTGGTGCAATTGGTAAAGTAGTAGAATGGGATGCTACAAACAGTATCCTTTATTATCAACAAGAAAGATTTGGTGATTATGGAACAAATTCAACAACAGGAGCCTATGTTGCATTTAGTGGTACAGGAACAATAACTGGTGGTACTTCAGGTGCAACTGGAACACCTTCTACTTCTGCTACCGAAACGGTAACACTTATTAACAATAACACAATCACATTTACCTCTGGTTATGCGAACCCAGAGATGCAACCAGATAGTGGTGAGATTATTTACATAGAAAATCGTAAACCGATACAACGTGCTTCTGACCAAACAGAAGACATCAAACTAATAATTGAGTTTTAAATATGGCACAAAAAACCGACCTAAACGTAGCACCGTATTATGATGATTTCGATAGTACGGATAATTTTCATAAGGTTCTATTCAGGCCTGGTTTTGCAGTACAAGCAAGAGAGTTAACACAACTCCAATCTATACTACAAAATCAAATTGAAAAACATGGTAATAATATATTTAAAGATGGTACAGTTGTCGTACCTGGCCAAATGTCTTTTTCTAATTATTATGACTCAATACAACTCGCATCTACTTTTGGTAGTGAAGATGTTGTACCAGCACAATACTATAATGCAGTAACCCCAACTATAATCACAGGTGCAACCTCTGGTGTTCAAGCAGAAGTGATTGGTTTTAAAGCTGGAACATCTACAACACAACCAACTCTATATTTAAAGTATATTAAAACTGGTTCAGATTTTGTAACTGCAACATTTAGTGATTCAGAAAACATTAGTGCAAACGCATCTATAGTTCATACAACTGCTTATGCGTCAAACATTGCATCTGCAACAACACACACTACTGCAGCTCAAGTAGGGTCAGCTGCAAAAGTTGAATCTGGTATCTATTATGTTCGTGGACAATTTGTAAGAGTTGCAGAACAAACATTAGTAATATCTGACAATTCAACAACCGTTTCAAAAAGAATTGGTTTTACTGTTACAGAAACATTAGTCACACCAGAAACAGATACCACACTTACAGACAATGCAACTGGTTCATCCAACTATGCAGCCAAAGGTGCTCACAGATTAAAAATAGAATTGACACTTACGAGTCTAGAAACATCCTCTATAGCAGATGCAACTTTTATAGAAACAATGAGAGTGGAAAATGGTAGGGTTGTAAATGCTGCAAGGAATACAGAATATTCTGTTTTAGGTGATACACTTGCACGAAGAACATTTGATGAGTCTGGTGATTATACAGTTAGACCTTTTCAATTTGATGTGAGAGAAACTGTAGACTCTACTGTTGCAAATATAGATTTTGATGGTGTGTATGCTAGTGGTGCTACCACAGATGATGGTAATACTGCATCAAATGATTTACTAACTCTTGCAATTACACCAGGCAAGGCTTATGTAAAAGGTTATGAGATTGAAAAAATTGCAACAACATATAAAGATATAACTAAACCTAGAGACACACAAACAGTTAATGCTGGTATATCCGTTTTTGAAACTGGTAATTTTGTCAAGGTAACAAACGTATATGGTACACCAGATATAACTTCTATAGCTGGAGAAACAACACCATATAATACATTAGGATTATTTAGTCTTGGAACTACAACAAGAGGTGCTGCATCTGGAAAACAAGTTGGTGTTGCAAGAGCTCGTACTATGCAATACGAATCTGGTGATGCAAATGCAACAGATGCTATATTCAGATTATATCTATTTGATATTCGTCCATTCACTTATATAACTTTAAGTGATACACCAAGCCCTACACTTATCGCATCTCATTCAAATGGTGGGGTTCAAATGACAGGAGTAACCTCTGGTGCAACAGGATTTGTACATGGAGCTTTAACAACTGGAACTCAACTTGTTCTTACAAATATAGTTGGTACGTTTTCTTCTGGAGAAAAACTAACTGCGTCTGATTCAGCAGAAACAGGATTGATTATAGAGAATGCTGCAAATGCAGACCTAACAATTAGTAGTATAATATCACACACATTTGCAGATGTAAGACAAATCTTTATGAATGATGCTGATGCTGGTCAAGATTTTACTGCTGATTGTGTATTAGAATTTTTAGGTGATACAGGACAGATAGTTTTAAATGGTACTGACGCAAGTTCAACAAATGCAAATGACAATATTGTTTTAGAAGAAGATAATTCTACAACACTTTCAAGAGAAGTTGTTAAAGAAGCTAAAGTTAAAAGTCCAGAAAAAAATCAATCATTATTTAAATTACCCAAAAAAGTTATTAATACTCTATTAACAGATGACAATGATAATGCAAGTGATTCACAGATAACAGTTCGTAGACAATTTATAGGCACAACAAATGCATCTGGTGTGGTTGCGTTTACTGCTGGTAGTAATGAAACATTTGTTGCTCACGCAGAAAAAGATTACACCTTGTCAGTTCTTACTGCTGGAGATGGTTCAGCCGCACAAGGTGAGATTGTTAGTATTGCCGATACAATGGCTGGTAACGGTACTGCAACTCTTACGATTACTGACGACACAAAATTTGGAGATAGTGCAAAGGTAAAACTAATTGCAACCCTTCTAAAAACAAGTGTCGCATCAAAAGTTAAAACAACAAATCTTGTTAAACAATTAAAAGTTGATGTGGGTGCTACTCATGCATTTGGAACAAGACCAACAGATACATCTATTTCACTAGGACGTACAGATGTATTTAAATTAGTTGGTGTGTTTGACTCAGAAGATACAAGTGCAGATGCAACTGCTCCAGAATTAACACTTGGTACAATCACAGGAACATTTACTAGAGGTGAACTTATAACTGGTTCTTCCTCTGGTGCGAAAGCAAGAATTATTGATACAACAAGTCCTATGTCCTATGCACTTACAAAAGGATTTGGTGCAACAGATTTTACAACTGCTGATACAATCACAGGAGATTCTTCTGGTGCAACTTCAACTGTTACTGCTCTAACAGCTGGAAGTAAAGTTATAACAAATTACTTTACCCTAGATACAGGACAAAGAGATAACTATTACGACATTGCAAGAATAGAAAGAAAACCTGGCTTCAATGCACCTAGAGGTAGACTGTTAGTAATATACGATTACTTCTCACACTCTGCTGGAAGTTACTTCTCTGTAGATTCTTATTCAGACGTTGCTGGTAGAATGGGTTATGATGACATTCCAGTTTATAGTGCAACAAAAGTTGACCCAGATGACCAAGAACCAAGTGGTGAATTTCCTCTTGCAGATTGTTTTGACTTTAGACCTTCTGTAGAAGATATTGCTGGGGCATCAACAATAGTTACAAACATTGATGAAATTACAGGAAACTCATTTGATTTCTTTTCAAGACAATATGATGGTTCAGGTGCTACGGTTGTAGATAGTCCTCAACCAGATAGTAACCTTCAAGCTGATTTTGAATTTTTCTTAGGTAAATTTGCAAGTGTATTCTTAACTGCAACTGGTATTGTAAAAGTTATAGAAGGTATATCTGCTGAAGAACCAGTTGAACCTAAAGATATTGATAACGCAATGAAACTTGCAACATTATTCTTACCACCATTTACATTTACACCAGAGAACGTATCAATCAAAAGATATAAAACTCAAAGATTTACTATGAGAGATATTGGAAGATTACAAAGTCGTATCCAAAATGTTGAATACTATACTGCATTGAGTCTTTTAGAAAGAGATGCAGAATCATTTGAGATACAAGATGCGAATGGATTAAACAGATTTAAATCTGGGTTTATAGTAGATAATTTTGGTGGTCATAGAGTTGGCAATACTGTAGACAAAGATTACAAATGTGCAATTGATATGCAAGAACATGAACTTAGACCTAAATGTGTAATGAGGTCTGCAACTTTAGCAGAACAAGCAACTACGGATACTGCAAGGTTAACTGCTAATTATCAAAAAACTGGTGATTTATATACACTACCATATACAAATAAAGTTATGGCTGAAAACTCATTTGCAACAACAGTAGAAAATGTTCAACCATTTTTAAGATTTTCTTGGGTAGGAATAATAAATTTATCACCATCTGGAGATGAGTGGTTTGAAACAGAAGTAGCGCCTGCATTAATTGTTAATGTTGAGGGTAACTTTAATGCAGTATTGGCAGCAAATTCAAACAGAATAGGAACAGTTTGGAACGCATGGGAAACTCAATGGAGTGGTGTTGTATCAACAGAAAGAGTTAGAGAGTGGAGAAGAAATCATGGTCATGGTTCTTTGGGTTTTGCTGAAATTTTAGAAACAACTAGGTCAGAGTTAACAAGAACTGGTTTGCGAAGTCAAGTGGTAGAAAGAATAGATGAAGAATCACAAGGGTCAAGAGTTATATCCAAAGCATTAATACCCTTTGTTCGTCCAAGAAATGTTACTATAGAAGGTTTTGGATTTAAACCAAATACTAGATTGTATGCTTTTTTCGATAAGAAAGATGTAAATCCATATGTAACACCTTCAGATGCAGTATATACTTCTGATACAACTATTGCAGCTGCAAGTCCTTTAATCACAACTGACTCAGGAAAAATAGAATGTACTTTTGCAATACCAGAACATAGATTTGCTGGTCAAGAAAGTGTTCCAAAATTTCAAACAGGAGAAGTTGAATTTAGATTAACTTCAAGTACAACAGATGATAGAAGTAAAGACCCAATTACAGCTGGTCAAGCAATCTATCACGCAGTTGGTATTTTAGAAACTGAACAAGAAACAATTATTGCAACAAGAAATGGTACATTTTTTCAAGACCAAGTAAATCAATCTGAAACTAGAGAAACAACTCGAACATTTACAGAATCCACTGGCTATTCTGACCCACTTGCACAAACTTTTTTATGTGATGAAGAAGATGGTTCGTTCATAACTAAAGTAGATTTATATTTTGCATCTAAAGATGAAAATCTTCCTATTAATGTACAAATAAGAAATGTTGTAAATGGATATCCAGGCAAGAAGATACTTGCATTTGGTCAAAAAACTTTAGAACCAAGTGAGGTTAACGTATCAAGTGATGCAACTAGTGCCACAACTTTTACTTTTGATTCACCAATTTATCTTAAAGAAGGTCAAGAGTATTGTATTGTTGCTATGACACAAAGTTTAAATTATAAAATGTGGATTTCTGAATTAGGACAACTAGATGTTGGTGGTTCAAGAACTGTTTCAGAACAACCATTTCTTGGTGTGTTATTCAAATCTCAAAATAATTCTACTTGGAACGCAGTCCAATCTCAAGATATGAAATTTACTTTATATAAAGCTGACTTTACTATAGGAAGTGGAACACTAACATTAACAAATGATAATATCGGTGATGAAGTAACTGCTGAAGATGGAACAACTACTGTTTATGCTAGACGACTTTTATCAAACCCAATTGTGTTATCAACCACTTCTACTGCATGTCAAGTAAAACATAAAGACCACGGCATGTATGCAACAGCTAATAATGTTAAGATTACAGGAGTGAAGTCTGAAATATCTACAACACTAAATGGTGCGATTACTGCTGCTGCAACTTCCTTGACACTAACTTCAGGCACAGGATTTGTTGCTAGTAACAGAAGTTCTAGATGTTATGTGAAGATAAATAATGAGATTATGTTTGGAACTATCTCTGGAACTGGATTATCAAGTATTACAAGGGGTGACGACAGTACAACGGCCGTTGCACACGCAACTGGTTCTACAGTAGAATTGTATCAGATACTTGGAACACCATTAGATGAGATTAATAAAACACATACTGCAATTGCAAACATACAATTAGATTCTTACACAGTATTATTATCTAACGCACCAACAATTACAGGTGCAACAACTATCGCAGAGGTTGGTGGTATTGGTGTATACGCATCTGAAAATTATAGATACGAAACAATCAAGACTCTGATAGGTGCAATGGAATTACCAGATACAACACTAAGCGCTAAGATACGAACAACAACTGGTACAAGTCCATCTGGTGCTGAAAGTTCTTTCTCTACACTATCAACTGGAGTTGCATTTCCTCTAAATGAAAACTTTAATTTTGATACTACAAGGATAGTTGCTTCTTCTGTAAATGAAACAAATGAGCTAAGTGCTGCTAAATCATTATTCATTCCAATTACTTTATCAACAACAAAAAGTAATGTATCACCAGTTATTGACTTGGGCAGAAAGTCTATGATTTGTATTGGTAATGTTCTTAATAATATAGACAGTTCTTCAGATGTTTATCCTACCTCAGATTATGTTCCATCAACAGAACCAGAGGGTGACCAAAATGCATTTATCTATATTACAAAAAGAGTCGCATTAGAAAATCCTGCTACTGCATTAAAAATATTCTTTGCTGCTAACAAACACTCTAGTTCTGATATAAAACTTTTGTTTAAAATATTAAGGTCTGATTCTTCTGACGATTTTAATGACTTAGGATATGAATTTTTTAATACAACAGGAACTACAGATATTATTACACCATCATCTTTAGATTCAGAAGATTTGCAACAATATGTTTATACTGCTGGAGTAACAGATGATGGTATTGGAACTCCACTTCCAGAGTTCATTCAATTTGCGATTAAGATTGTTGGACAGGGAACTAACGCAGCTCAACCACCAAGAATAAGAGATTTAAGAGTAATAGCATTGGCAACATAATATGACAGAATATGTACAGGTAAAAAATAAAGATGATTTGGTTAGGGATACACACTCTAATGCAATTGTAAATAATAATAAGAGTGCATACGAACTTGCAAAGAAACGAGCAGAGGCTGCACAAAAACAAAGAGATGAAATAAGAAGTGCGACTCGTGAGATAAATACTATAAAGAATGAAATGCATGATATTAAATCTATGTTAAAAACTTTATTGGATAGAAACTAATGGCAATAACATCATCACAAGTAGGTACAGCAAATACTCTAGAACAATTTAGAGTACAGTTTAATAATCTTCAAACAGATGTTTCTGGTTTAGAATCTGGAACACTAAGTTATACTGCTTTGTCTGCAACAACTATATCTGTTTCTGAACTTACAGTTACATCTTCACTATCTGCTGAATCATTTATTTTTGAAGGTGATACAGATGACGATTTTGAAACAACACTTACAGTTACAGACCCTACTGCCGACCGTACTATCACTTTGCCTA
>Ga0209630_10004195_pt1 | contig 12759 bp, 8 predicted proteins | sample COG_01_FD_184745 | JGI IMG/M metagenome (GOLD analysis project Ga0209630, IMG submission 184745) | Pelagic Microbial community sample from North Sea - COGITO 998_met_01 (SPAdes) (version 2) | ecosystem: Environmental > Aquatic > Marine > Neritic zone/Coastal water | place: Helgoland, sampling... | reverse complement strand
CCCAGAAACATCTCTTGTGATTGAGGGATTATCACTTTTACGCGCAACTTTATCTATCTCATCTATAAAAACAATACCACGTTCAGCAGATTTCACATCGTAGTCTGCGGCTTGAAGCAATCGTGACAAAATACTCTCCACATCCTCACCTACATAACCAGCTTCTGTTAATACCGTTGCATCAGCAATACAAAATGGAACATTCAACATTTTAGCAATCGTTTTAGCTAAAAGTGTTTTCCCCGTACCTGTTTCTCCACATAAAATGACATTTGATTTTTCAATCTCAATATCATCGTCAGTGTCCTTCTGCAGTAATCTTTTGTAATGATTATACACCGCTACGGATAGCACCTTTTTAGATTCATCCTGACCAATTACATATTCATTTAAACTTGATAATATTTCAGAAGGTTTAAGTAAGGTTAAAGATTTTTCTAAATCACCTGTAGTCTTTTGTAAAACTTCATCTTGAACAATTAAATTTGCTTGTCCAATGCATGCATCACAAATATGACCCGTGATACCAGCAATCAATACATCTACGTCTTTTTTTTGACGTCCACAAAACGAACAACTAATCTCTTCTACTGCCATGTTTAAATATTAAAACCTTCCTCAGAAGGTTTGCAAAGGTATGAAAAAAGAAGTAAACTTTCCTTTATAGTAATGAGAATCGAATTTCCGGATAAGAAAGGTGCTTCCGTAATTTATTCAACATTTCCATTGTAAATAATGTGGATTTCGGATCAACATTATTGAATAGTTTCTTGATAAACACCCACTCATTTAACGCTTCTAGTTTTCCATCATGAACAGACGAGCATAATCATCTTCAAGTATTGTTTTTGGAGATTCCACCTGTATGTTCTCCTTTATCAACTCTTTTAAAAGTTCATTTGTTTCTTGTTGTAAAGCGATCCTTTCATTTATTTTCCAATACCAGCAATTAAAACCTCTCAATGCTAAAAAAAGAAGTATTGAAACAACGGATACAACTAAATACATAAAAAAAGGAGTTTCAAAGAAGTTGGACTGAGCTGCAGCAATAGTAAATTCCATAGTATGAAGTTTAGTGTAAAATAATTTTATTAGAGCATTGATTTACATGTACTATTAATTAGCTCTGATTGTAAATATACACATATAAATTCAACCTTTGAAAGTTAAATTAGAGAGGTTTATTCTGAACTACTATTCATTTACCTATTCTCTCGACCTACATCTTGGAAGTAGGAGAAATCTAAATGGAGGAGGAAGTGGGGTAAATAGATGCTGGAAAAGTAGTGTTGATTCACTTTGTTGTACAATCGTTGTACATAGATACAGAAAAACCCCCGTAAATGGAGGCTTTTAGTTGTCCCACCAGGGCTCGAACCTGGACTCTTCTGTACCAAAAACAGACGTGTTGCCAGTTACACCATGGGACAATTTTCTCTAAGAGAGTGCAAATATAAAGCTCCTTTTTAAAAATCAAACTATGGATAGTAAAAAAATGTATAAAATACACTGCAATCTTTAAAAATCAAATGACAGTCCGAAGTTACAGCCGATAGAAGTGTAACGTTGCTGGAATTCCGGATGTGTTATTATTGACCCACTATTCAATCGAAATTTAGGTTCTATAAACACATTCATCTTTTTCAGCTGGTAAGCTATCGTTGTAGAAGCGACCATATTAATCATGGTTTTCCTAAGATTAGGAAGCTCAATGTTACTTATGCTATTGTCGACATAACTTCCCGAATTCTTTATCAAGATTCCATAAGATCCGCCAAGCCTTACATTTACACTTAGCTTATTAAAAGTGAATTTATATCCTATCATGATAGGAATTTGCAAATAGGTAAATCTATTTTTTCCTGCATAATCAGTTGCGTTAACATTAATTATAGATGTGTCTACCATAAATGTTGTATCAATCATAATAGTTGTTACCAATGTATCATATCCACCATTTGAATCCTGAACTGCGGTATATATATACTCCAAGTATGAACTGTCTTTAGATACAGAACTCATCGATTCTGACGTACTGTAAATAGTAGAATAATTAACATCTTCTCCGTACGTCAAACTATTTGCTCCTAGTGAAACATTAATTTTTTGACTAAAATTATAATTCATTCTTAACCCATAAGACATTGAGACGATATTAGCTTCTTCGTTATTTCTTTTTGTCAGGTAAGCGTCCGATGAGACACCAGTTATCTTTTTATTTATCCGAGACGGGGCTCCAAATACGGAAAAGGTCCATTTTTTAAACGTTGCATCTTCAGGAGCTAAAACCACCTTATTTGCAAGAGAATCATCCTTAGTCAACGTGTCGGAAAACTCTTCCAAAATTTCTTTTACTAGCGCCAAACTATCTATAACAATAGAATCAATAGCTAAGATTGTGGTATCTATTATTTCTTCATTCGAGACAGCATCATTTTCGCTTATAATTTCCTTTTCAGTTGTGTTTGTACCTAAATCTCCCGTTGCTACTTCATTCTCATTTGCCAAACTACCCTGCATAATAGTATCAGAAACGATTTGCGTAATTTCTTTATCTATCACAACTGAATCTTTTGACGCGATTAATTCTGTACTCGTATTTTCATTTATACTGATTGAATCTCCCATAGATTCTTTGTTTGAAGCCACTAACTCTTTGGTATTATCATTTAGGACTACCGAGGAACTATTTGTGTCCGCAGTGACTAAACCAATTGGAAGTAAAGTTTCATTTTCTGTCTCAGTTAAGTTTTTTTCAGTTAACGAGATGGGCTCATTTTTCTCAATAACCATTTCAATTTCACCATTTGAAACTTTGGTATTGTTTGAATTCATCTCTTTTACCGCTAGATCTGGTTCGTTAACTTGTTCAGAAGGTCTAATGGAACTCCCCGTTTCTTCTTTGACCTCGGCAGGGGAAACAGACGTTGCAGTAATATTCTTTTCTAAATTTTTAACAAAAGGTGCTTTTGACTCTCCATTTCTGGAGATGGATGGTTCCTCCTTGTTATTTAAAGTATTTGTTTTCTTTGTCGCCTTCTTATGATTACTAATATTATCTGGAAGCTCTTTATTTACTTCTTGTTGAAGCTCTTTATTAATGCTATCAGTTGATGCTTCTTTGGTAGCGTAAGTGTCAACTTTTTGCTGTTCTTCTTGGGATATTTTAGTATCTAAATCAACTATATTCTCTATAGATTCATTCTCTATACCTTCAATCTCCGTATTTTTAACCTTATTTGAAACTACATTTTGCTTACTATCCTCCATGGAGATTTGAGAGTCAATAGTGTCATTCACATTATTGGTCGTTACATAATACGCAAACAACGAAGCTCCAACTAACGCTATGAGTGAATAGAAAAACATCCGCCACAATTTCTTTTTTGGCTTTTGCGCATCCAACCTCCCTTCAAGGTCAGCTAAAAAACTTTCCTTGATGTCAAACTCCCTGTTGCTCAGTTTGTCTTTAAATAACTTATCTATGTTATTTTTTGACTCCATTTAATTCTTCTCTTTTTATTAGTAAGATTTTTAATCTTTTTCTAGCCTCCTTCATATGCCATTTTGAAGTTTCTAATCCTATTCCCAATTCTTCCGTTATTTCTTTGTGAGAATACCCATCTACAGCAAATAAATTAAAAACAACCCTTGTTGCTTTTGGAAGTGCTAGTATCATGTTGTTTAACTCTTCCGCTTCAATTGTATCATCAACTTCATTGTAAGTAACTTCCTCTAATCCTTCGAAATTATCCTCAGCTTCAAACATCTCTTCTCTTTTTTTATTCTTTCGGTAGTCATCTATTGCTGTATTAATAGCAATTCTCCTGATCCAAGCCGCAAATGGACTTTTGGAATTGTACTTTTTAATATTTGTTAAAATTTTCAAGAATGCATCGTTTGATAACGCTGCAGCATCTTCCTCATTTTTTTTATACCTAAAAGCAACACTCATCAACGTGCTAAAGCAAATTCGATAAAGCTCCATTTGTGCTTTACGATCTTGTTTTACTATTCGCTTTATTAATATTTCGCTTACTTTCACTTAAAAAAAATGAAACTACACTCAAGAATATTATCCCCGAGTGTAGTTTATATTTCACTCTTTCAAAATTAAGCTATATAAGCCATCTTATTGCTTTGCAAATCGAATTGTTTTTGTGAAACCACCATCTTTAGAGCTGATATTCAACATATAGTATCCGGTCGCTAAATCAGAAGTTCTAACTGCAATTTTATTATTTCCAGAATTTACATTCACAGAAAAGTTATTTACTTGCTTTCCAGAAATGTCGATAATTGTTACATCAACATTTGTGTTTTGAGTAGCGTTAAATTCTAATGTTGCAGACTCATTTACTGGATTTGGGTATAAAGATGTAAAGCTAATTACCTCTTCATGTTCAATTCCAACTGACGCAACTTGACTTTCGCTTATCACATTCAGTGTAAAACCGCTTGATTTAACTACCACAGAAATTGTGTCACAATATGTGTCAGCACATCCATTAGCATCCGAGATAGACAGACAAATAGCGTAATTACCAACTTGACTATAATTATGCACTGGGTATTGCTGATTAGAAGTATTTCCGTCGCCAAAATCCCAAGCATAAGTAAATGGGGCAACTCCTCCTGAAGCCATATTCACTAAATAAACAACATTTGAAAATGTATTGTTTAAAGAATCATAATCTTGCCACCAATAAAATTCTGAATTACATGTTGGTGGGGGTGTATTTCCAATGGTTACAGAATCACAATATGTAACTGTACAACCTGCCCAAGCCCCTGAACCATCAAAAGTACAACAAATCAAATAAGTGCCATTTGCACCGTAAGTATAATTAACATGACCATCCGAAGTAGAAAAAACAGAACTGTCTCCCATATCATAGACCCAAGTTCCTGTTTGTGCATTAGAATCAGCATATAAAGTTACATCCATTGAGCCTGGAGCATTGTAGATTCCAAAAGTGGCATCGCATTGTGCCCAACTTGCAAATCCAGCAAGTAAAGCAATCATTAAAGTAGTAATTTTTTTCATCGTTTTTAATTTAATTAAATATTGAAAGTTTGTCTTTCAATTATATAGACGAGATTAATTGTATAAAGGGGGGGGGTGAGCAAATTTCATGTTTTTTTCAAACAAAAAAAAACAAGCTAAAACCACTCATAAACAAGCGATTTTAGTTTAAAATAACTTTAAAAAAAATTATTCTTTTTTAACATCTATTAATAATTAATGCTAAATAATACGGGTAGATTCACTTTTACAGCTATTAAAGCATTAATTTTTTTAAATTCGCACCCTATTAAAGTATTTATAATGAACTATAAAAGAATAAATATAATAACCGGATGGGTAGTTTTTCTAATTGCGACCATCGTTTATTTACTTACCACCGAAGAAACTACAAGTCTTTGGGATTGTGGTGAATATATAACTACAGCTAATAAACTAGAAGTTGGTCACCCACCGGGAGCGCCTTTCTTTATGATGTTAGGTAGGTTATTCTCTGCCTTTTCAAGCCCTGAAAATGCGGCGTTCATGGTTAATATTATGTCTGCATTATCTAGTTCAGCTACCGTATTGTTTATGTTTTGGAGTTTAACCATGTTTGCTAAAAAACTAGCAAAGAAAGGAACTAGCTTACTTGACAATGGCCATATTGTTGCAATAATGGGAACTGGATTTGTAGGAGCCTTGGCTTATGCATTTACAGATTCATTCTGGTTCTCTGCAGTTGAGGGAGAGGTATACGCAATGTCTTCTTTCTTTACAGCCATTGTGTTTTGGGCAATATTAAAGTGGGAAGTTGAAGTGGATCATTACAACAGTGACAAAGCTGGAGCAAAAAGAGGCAACCCAAATCGTTGGATTATTTTTATTGCCTATATGATTGGGCTTTCTATTGGAGTTCACTTATTGAATTTACTTGCTATTCCAGCAATTGCTTTTGTAATCTATTTTAAAAAATACGAGTTTAATGTTAAGACTTTCCTAATTGCGGGGGTAATCTCCGTATTAACTCTTGGGATTGTTCAAGCCGTTATTATTCCAAAACTTCCTTCCGTAGCTGATTGGTTTGAACGCTTGTTTGTTAATTCGTTGGGGATGCCGTTTAATACCGGAGCATTTTTCTTTCTAGCATTAATTGCTGGAGGCTTAGGTTACGGAATCTATTACACTGCCAAAAAACAAAAAGCATTGTGGAATACGCTTATTCTATCTTTTACGGTATTACTAATTGGATACTCTTCATTTACCATGATCGTTGTTCGTTCAAATGCAAACCCACCGTTGGATGAAAATAATCCAGAAACGTTATCTGCCCTTGTATCTTATCTAAATCGTGATCAATACGGGACATGGCCTGTTCTTTACGGACAGTATTGGAACACTCCTCAAAAAGGTTCGTGTGACGCTAGTGATTTGCTACCCGCTAAAGTCTCAAACATGAAAGTTTATACCCTAGAAGGTATGCACTCTCGTTATGAAACAGTTGCTAATAACGCTGTTAAAATTAACGAATTGATTAGTAATTTAGGGTTAAATGCAAGTATTGTTCCTAGCACCAAAAATCCCGGTAAAAATGTTATTACAATAATTGGCAGCGAACAATCATTCATGAATATGTTTGAATTGGAAGACTACCAGAATAGGGTTACCTCCGCAAACGAACAGCTTGCTGCTAGCGGTATTGATTTAAACATTCAGTTTGGAAGTGAAGTGGGAGAAAAATATATAAACACATTTGCACATAGACCGAAGGGAGAAAAAACATACGAAAAGCAATTTATGACGCTTTTTCCAAGAATGTATAGACAAGGGGAAGGATCGAACTATAGAGTTTGGTGCGGTTATGAAGGTGACATCAACAACCCTCTTCCTCCTACTTATAGATATTTCGGTCAAGTTCCAGGCATGACAACTAGAAGCCAGGAATATCAAAGATTATTGGAAGCTGGGTACGAAAAAGAAGCTGCAGGACTTGAAAAAGATGGTTTATACAAACCTACAATGAGCGAAAACATTTCATTCTTTAAGGACTACCAAATTAACTGGATGTACGTACGATACTTCCTTTGGAATTTCTCTGGTCGTCAAAATGATACCCAAGGATATGGTTTAACTGGACCCGGTAGTGAAATTTTAGATGGAAACTGGTTAAGCGGAGTGAATTTTATTGACAATCAAAGATTAGGGGCACAAGAAAATCTACCAACCATTCAAAGACTTAATAAAGGATATAATAAATACTATTTACTGCCTTTAATACTTGCTCTAATTGGGTTTATCTTTCATATTGTTAAAAGTCCTAAAGACTGGTTTGTAATTCTACTGTTGTTCCTATTAACAGGTCTAGCAATTGTTGTTTTCCTTAACCAAAAGCCCAACGAACCAAGAGAAAGGGATTACGCCTATGCCGCTTCCTTTTACGCATTTGCTTTTTGGATAGGTATTGGGGTATATGCGTTATTTGATGCAGCAAGAAACATGAAATGGAAAGACCTAGGACTGGTTGCTGCTTATAGTTTAGGCGCTGGAGTTGTTCTTTATGGTTTAGAAGCAGGAATTAATGGTGATGCTATTGATGCAAACCATGCCTTTTCATATACTATTTTTTACATGTCGGCTATTGCTTTAGCACTGCACGCTACTATGATTTTGATTGGAGATGCTCTTAAAAATAGTCTGGCTCATGCAGCATTATCTACCGGGATGTGCCTAGTAGTTCCTTTCATTTTAATTTACCAAAACTGGGACGATCATGATAGATCCAATAGATCAACGGCAAGAGATTTTGCTTATAACTATTTAGCCTCATGTGATAAAAACGCAATGCTGTTTACAAATGGAGATAACGATACATTCCCATTATGGTATATTCAAGATGTTGAAGGTGTACGAACAGATGTACGCGTTGCAAACATGAGCCTTTTAAGCACGGATTGGCACATCAATCAAATGAAACGTAAAGCATGGGATTCTGATCCGCTCCCGATTACTTTAAATGAGTTTGACTATAGAAATGGAACACGTGATTTTGTAATTTTTGATGAAAGCCCGTCTAAAAAAGGTAAATATTATTCTGCAAAAGAAGCGATTAACTTTATAATGAATGACCAACACTTAAAACAATTCCCTGGAATGTGTAACCTAGAATCATATATCGATTATAGAGGTGTTTATATTCCTGTTGATAAAGAAGCTGCGCTTGCAAACGGCATTGTAACACAAGAACAAGCACACTTAATGGAAGACACTATTAAATGGAATTTAAGTGGTGGTGCTCTTTATAAGGCAGATTTAGCAGTATTGGATATTCTTGCAAATTACAAATGGGACCGTCCAATCAATTTTGCTAGTTTAGGTGGAATTGGAGCGAATTCTGGAATTGGAAAATACATGCAGGCGGAAGGGGTAACTTATAAATTAACACCTATTGACTTTGGTGGTGGTGGTGGAACCAATACTGAAAAAATGTATGACCTTGTTATGAATGATAAATTCTTATGGGGTAACATGAAAGAGGAAGGTGTCTTAGTTGATTACTATACTTTAAGAATGGTTCAGAATTTACGTATGCAAATGATGAAGTTAACCGATGCGCTTATTAGCGAAGGGCAAAATGAAAAAGCAATTGCTATTTTGGATAAAACTTTCGAAATAATGCCGATTGAGAATAATCAAGTTGCTCCAGATGATATTTGTTTTTACTTATGTGGCAACTACTATGATGCAGGCGCGAAAGAGAAGGGAGATGCATTGGGTAAAAAATTAGCTTTACTTGAACTAGAAAAAATTGATCACTACCAAAGTTTAAATGAATACTTTTTTGATAAAGTTTGGTCTGAATGGGGAAAATCATTGAACAACTTAGAAATGTTAAGACAAGCGTCAATTGGAGGATTAGACCAAGAAGCTATGATCGCTTCAGACTCAACAAACACTTTCTTTATAAACCAAGGAGCATTGGAAGGAACAGGTTATAGCGCAACATTAATAAACTCTAAACAAATATTTTTGAAAAAAGGATATACAAAACAAAAATTCTTCAGTAACCGACAGAGATTTCCTGTTGTATTAGCCCAATATTGCTGGGTGAATAAATAAAATTTAAAAAAGGAGAGATATAATCTCTCCTTTTTTTTTGAAAATGTATTTTATAAAGACACCGAAAATAGCTCAATCTATAATAAAGCAAGCTGTTTGGAATATTCCGAACAACGATAGAAAGATATTTTTAACTTTTGACGACGGTCCTACCTCATCAATAACAAATGAAACATTAGACATACTTAAAGAGCATACAATTAAAGCAACCTTTTTTTGTTTAGGGAAACAAGTTGAAAACCACCCTGAGCTATTTCAACGAATTATAGATGAAGGTCACACTGTTGGAAATCATTCTTATTCTCACTTAAAAGGATGGACTACCAGCAATCAACAATATCTGGAAGATGTTCGAAAAGGTGCGGCAATTATTGAATCCCATTTATTTCGCCCTCCGTATGGAAAAATTAAACGATTTCAAGTGAACTCATTAAGTCCGGAAACTAAAATTATTCTATGGGATGTTCTTCCGGGAGACTTCTCTCCAAATAATAATGTAGAAAAAATTGTCTCCAATACCTTAAATTCAGTTGAATCAGGGTCAATTATCGTTTTACATGACAATAATAAATGTGGCAATAAAATGTTACAAGCACTTCCAATTATCATTAAAAAACTGAAAGAAAAAAAATATAAATTTTCAGCAATAACTAAACAAACACTGCTGTAAAGTAGAAGCTTATGCAATAATTAACAGTTAATTACAATATTTTGTTGATGAAATCGTCTAATAATTAAAGCTTTCTTTATTTTATAGGATAAGCCTTATTTACATACTATATTTGCAAAAAACAAAGACTTCATGAAGTTGACTGCATATGACAAACTGATGGTTATATTAGGCGTTTTGCTTATTGCCTTTATGGTATTAATTACGCTAAAATATGGTTTGAAAGGACCTGCAATTTATAAAGTGGCTTTTTTAGCACTTGATGCAATTATTATTTATTATGCAATCACTACAATGATATTAAGAAAAAAAGAAAAATAATGGAAGAATTAAAAATTGAATTAAAATGGATTGTTCTGGCAGGTGTCGGAATTGTAGCAGGTATAATCTTTTTCATGTCTTGGCAAGATGTAGACCCAGGAGAAGAAGGGTTTATTTATAGACCTTATGGCGCAGGGGTTACTACAGACGTAGCCTATAATGAGGGAACACAATTTATTGCGCCTTGGAACGAGATGATTACGTACAATGTTCTTGTACAAAGTAGAAGTTACGAATCTCAAGTAATGGATAAAAATGGTACTGACATCGGTGTTGTAATTGCTGTAAATTATCATGCAATAAAAGGACAAACAGCATTTTTACATTTAAAACATGGTAGTGGTTATGCCGAATCGTTTATCGATAAAAAAGCAAAAGGAGCTATAAAAGATGTAATTGGTAGATACACTTATGTAGAAGCATACTCTACTAAACGTGAAATTTTAGAGCAAGAAATTGAAACAATTCTAAATGAAGATTTTGACGAAAATCACATTGCTCTTGATTTTGTAGAAATTGCAGACATTAACTTACCTCAAAATATTGCGATTGAGATTACAAATAAAGAAACGCAAAAACAAAGAAATCAGACAGCTAAAGAAATGCAAAAGGAACAAGAATATTTAGCTAATGCTCGTATTGAAGAAGCAAGAGGGGATTCTTCTTTAGTAGTATCTGCTCGATTTAAAGCAGAAGCTATTTCTTTGGAGGCTGAACAAATTAGTAAAAACCCGCAATACATTGAATTAAAAAAATGGGAAAGTTGGGATGGCAAAGGTTCTCCTTATGGAACAGGTAATGTTTACGGAAGTAACGCTGTTTCTATTTTGAAACAATAAAGCTCAAGTTTAATAAATAAAAAAAGCCTGCTATTTACATAGCAGGCTTTTTTCGTTATAACTTTTTCATCTATTAAAAGTCTAGCCTATAAAAGAAGATTGGTAAAAAACCTAACTGATAATTCTTGCGAATTGGATTAGCATTAGGATCTCCAGGAACTGGAGCATAAGTCAAATTTAATATGTTTTTTGTACCCAAAAGGTTAACTATGTCAAGCGAAAATTCGTGTGTCACTTTTTTTGCATTGTACTTATAAGATAACTTAAAATCTGCTCTAAAATAATCTTCAAATTGCAGCTCATTAAATCCTTCGTCTATAAAGATAATTTCCTGCTGCGCAGTTGAAGCCGAATCATTCACTGTTCCATATCGCTTACCTCCAGCTACAGTGACTTTTGCGCCTAGACCCAATGAGGTCTTTTCGTTCAATTTAAATTCTCTTCCGGCTAATATATTTGCAGCATATCCCCCATTAAAACTTGTATTTCTTTCAATACCATCACTCCCTTCATAACGAGAATTATATACTGCTCCCGTCAATAACATGTGCCAATTGCTACTATAGTATTTTTCTAAAGTAAACTCAATCCCATAATTATATCCTGTTCCAGTATTCTTTAGAGAATCTGGGAAAAATCGACTAAATCCACTTCCTTGATTAATTAATGAAAATGACGAAGGATTCAGTTCAACCGGAATATTGGATAAGTCCTGATAATAAGTTTCGATTTTTCCCGATACATTTTTAGCTATTTTTCGAGAATACCCCAATACCGCATGATTACTTTTCATATAATCCATCCCTTTATTATGCGCTTCTGAATTTCCTTCTAATTGATAAAAATAGGTATATATCGGTAATGTTTGCGAATGTCTTCCTACACCTAAACTAAGAGAGTTTTTATCGTTCACTATCCATTTAAGGCCTGCTCTTGGTTGTGCCCAAGAATGACTATTACTCAATGTGAAACTTTGATTATGCAACCCTACTGTAAATATAAAATCATCTGAAAACTTATGTTTCCATTGGATATAGGACTGTATCAACATAAATGCTTGGTCCGCATTCCATCTGGTCCTGTAAACACCGGGAAGAGTATCATTTTCTGTTATACTATCACTTAAATCAGCCATGTAATAATCGGCATTGTAACCAATTTTTAGAACATCCTTTTTTCCAAACTTTTTGTTGAGATATGTAGAACTAGTAAATTTAGTTGTATTGAACTGGTACCCCATATAATTAGAAAGTATGCTGTCCTGAACAAATTCACCATTTGCGGGATTAACGTGTCTATAAATTAAGTCATGCTTGGTTGACTGTCGTTCATAAGACCCTCCTAATGTTGTTTTTACAAAGGTTTTTTCATTCAGTGGCTTTGTGTACGTTAATCCGCCTATTGCCATTCCCGTACTAAAGTATTGATCTCGATCATTTTGTCCGTATAAATCAATCTCAGATGTGTCTTTTTGATCGCTTATAAGAATATCAATCCCACTATTACCACCGATACCCCATAAAGCAAGATTCCCTCCTTTTTTGAAAGGAAAATTCATTTTGAAAGATAGATCTTGATATTGCGGCAATGCATTTGTTCCTACGTCAATACCTGCAGCTTGAAACATTCCAAGCGTAGAATACCTATACATGAATAGGTAGGAAGCAGATTTTCCTTTTTTAAAAGGACCTTCTGCCATTAATTCTGCACCTAAAACACCAAACTGCGCTGTCCATTCGCGTTTCTCATTATTTCCTGCCCTTAACTTTAAATCAAAAATACCCGAAGTACTATTGCCATATTCGGCC
>Ga0209630_10004192_pt1 | contig 12765 bp, 11 predicted proteins | sample COG_01_FD_184745 | JGI IMG/M metagenome (GOLD analysis project Ga0209630, IMG submission 184745) | Pelagic Microbial community sample from North Sea - COGITO 998_met_01 (SPAdes) (version 2) | ecosystem: Environmental > Aquatic > Marine > Neritic zone/Coastal water | place: Helgoland, sampling... | reverse complement strand
GTTGCGTACTCGTGCTGCTCTACGTTATCTCCTTTGTATGCACTCAACACACGCGTGTTGGCGACATGGGAAGCGGCGACACAAGGGAAGTTTTTTTGAAAACATTTGTGTGCGTGACAAAGGGGACTAGCTAGTCTTCATATTTCCTCAAGTACTTCGTTTCCGCCTTTTATTTCGAAGAAGCGCAGTGAGGCGAGTTTGTAGCGTGCTGCTACGAAGAAATAGTCTTGTGATTACACCGCTTAGTGATGACAAAGTCGCGAGTTTCTCTGTATAGTAGACATAGTGTAGTTGTAGACATAGTTGGTGGAAAAAATTTTTAAGAAAAAAAATATCGGGGACTTGGCGGAATCGAACCGCCGACCACCTCCAAGTCACAATGAAATTTCCCTAAGAAGGTATCATACCACTAGACCAAAGTCCCGCTCGGATGATACCGAAGACCCGATGGTTAGGTCCATCCCCTGACAGTATAATTATATATCGTAAAATATATCAAGAGATCGCTTCTACGCTGCTGATGCATACCTTAGTTCCTTCGTAGTCTATTCACTACGTGTACTGTACTGTAATACTATTGTATCATCGGAACTATCACCGCCGTCCACATCGCATAGTACACGACCAGAAAACGGATACTGTACTGTAGAGCTACTGTACACGTACACGTACACTAGGGCTACTGTGCATCATTTTGCGTGATAAAAAAGTCTACGCAAACTCAACACTTTTCCTCGGTCTAATAAAAGTCACTAACAACTTAGCTACGGCGCGGCACATTATTATTTAGTCTGAAAAGTACGCCGTTAAAGGCGAAAAGTGGTTTTCATCGGCAGAGTCCGATTTCATCGGCGGAGTCCGTTCGTCAGGTCCTGTGGCGCGGTTTTGGCCAAACGCATTTGATAAGTTGAAAAAGAGCCGCCTAGAGCTCTAGTTCCGGAAAAAAACCTAAATGGAAGAAGGAACACTTCTCCCAAATTACGAAAGTACTTTCGTACATCACTACCTTCTACGGAAGTACTTTCGTACTTTCGAAAGTACTTTCGTACGAAAGTACTTCCGGAAGTACGATGATAGAATACCTTCGAAGGTACGAAAGTACTTTCGTACCTTCGTACAGCAGTACTTTCGTACAACGTTGTACTCGTATAAAGTGTACTTGGGTCCCGTGCGGCTGTACCCGATCTAATTGCTCAAGTCTAATTTTGACCCTTGGCATGATGAAACGAATTCCCGTCAAATCGCGGTCGGGAGAAGTGTGCATGTGGGGCTGGGCAGAATAAATGAGTGTCATACGGAAGTACGGATGTACACTAGTTTAGTATTCTACGGAAGTACTTTCAAAGTACGAAAGCACGAAAGTACGAAAGTACTTTCGTACCTTCGAAGGTAGGCAAGCAAGTAAGGTACCTTCGAAGGTACGCACTACTAGCTAGGGCCTACGAACACGCACTACTATTATAGCTAGGGCCTACGACGCAAGGGTTTTAATTTTTAATTTTAATAAAATAACAACAGTACGTGTACTGTACGTGTACACGTACAGTACACATACTTATTGTACATAAAAGTTTATCCCCGAAGGTAATACAGTACCTTCGTAGTTGTTTTATACGTATGTAGCTATGTACACGACTTCACGTACACGTACACGTACACGTGTACACGTACACGTACTGTAGTAAATAATTTTTGTTATTATTTCCGGAAATAATAAGTTGTTTTTACTTCATTCCGGAAGTACACGTGTACGTGTACCTTCGAAGGTACAACGTACGTGTACAAAGTACATTAGAATACGGAAGTACGAAAGTACGAAGGTACCTTCGTACAACGTACTTTCTACAAACGTAATTATTTTCGTACTTCCGGAAGTAGGAAGTACTTTCGTACTTTCGTACAACGTACAGTTCGTACACGTACAACGCGGTACGGGAGTACTTTCGTACGAAAGTACGAAAGTACTTTCGTACGAAAGTACGAAAGTACTTCCGTACCTTCGAACTGAGTACGTGTAGGGCCCTCTAGCTAGCGCCCTACTACCAGAAATAATTTATACTTCCGGAAGTCATCTCACTGCGGGCTACATTAGGACCAGGAATTCAAATACCTCACTGAACGATTCACGTGAAAGTGTATCCTCATTGAATTTATCCACTTTGTAGACAGGAAGGAAGCTATTGAAACATGACATGCCTCCTTCCGACAAAGTCAGGCAAGGCAGCTTTCCTAGGGGACGGTTTGCGAAGACAGATAAGGAGGATCTCCGCTCGCTTGACAGTGAGGCAATCTCGGTGTTTGACGTGCGCCAGTATTCGGCAGCATGAGTCGGCCGCTAGAGGTGAACAAATTTTTCATTTCAGCATGATCGCGCTTCTCGCGCTCCAGCTTCAGAACTCTTGAACAACACCCAATAAAAATCCTGCGGTTCTGCCTGCTTTTTTTTTGTGCCTTGATGCTTTTCTGACTGTTTGTTCCTAACTCTTCCTCTCATTCGTTAATATGGTACAGTCTACCGCAAATCCGTTGAATCGAGGAGCTCAATTCGCATGGGTATTCCGAGCAAGGGTCGCATGGCCGAGGACACCATGCAGCTTCTTGATGACTGTCAACTGAAAGTGAGAAAAATAAACCCTCGCCAGTATGCCGCAGAGATTCCGAATGTTCCTGGTGTTGAGGTATGGTTCCAGCGCGCTACAGATGTTGTTCGCAAGCTTGTTTCCGGCGACATCGACATAGGGATCGTAGGATACGACATGCTCCGAGAGATCGGTAACCAGGATGAGGACCTTGTTGTAGTTCACGATGCACTGGGTTTTGGTGGTTGCCACCTGGCCATCGCTGTTCCTAGCAACTGGGAGGATGTCATCTCTCTCCGTGACCTTCTTTCAGATAAACGCTGGTCTAAGGAACGCCCTTTGAGAGTTATAACAGCTTACATGAATCTCGCAACACAGTTTTTCGCTGATCAAGGTTTCGATTACGTGGAGCTTTCTACTGCTGATGGTGCACTCGAAGCTGCTCCAGCAATGGGTGCTGCAGACTGCATCCTTGATCTCGTATCTTCTGGTACTACCCTTCGGGAGAACAATCTGAAGCAGATTGAGGGTGGTCGCGTTCTTGATTCGCAAGGTGTGCTTGTTGCTTCCCGAACTGCCCTGTTAAACCGCCCTGGCACACTTGCCGTAATACATGAAATGCTTGAAAGAATAGAGGCACATCTACGCGCAGAAGGTCTTTTTATGGTGACCGCAAATATTCGTGGATCTAGTGCAGTGGAGGTAGCAACTGTTTTATCTAGCAATGGAGGTCAATTACTTCGTGGACTTCAGGGTCCGACGGTATCCCCGATCTACACATACTCAACCGATGGGTCAAGTTCAAAGGAGGGATCTTATTATGCCGTATCCATCGGAGTTCCGAAGTCGCGCATTTACGAGACTGTGAAGCAACTACGAAAAGTGGGCGGAAGCGGAGTACTTGTTTTCCCGCTTACTTATGTTTTTGATGAAGAACCACCTCGCTGGAGTGCACTTATGAACAACCTTGGCTTGAATGTCCGGGACTTTGAGCACCTGAAAATTGGTGAAGAGTTTGCAAATGACGGACAGGCATGACATCTTCTTGAGCTGGAGCAAGTTTTGTACTGACCTATGTATTCCATTAATGCACTGTCTCTGCTATGACTACCTCTTCGGCTCTTGTCAGTTGCAGCTTTCATAGAACACGCGCGAGGAATTGGAGAAGGCGAAGTCGATTTTTACATTTCACTGCACGTGAGCAGACCATTCTTTATTATTTGAATAGCGAATCTTAAGCGTTTCTTGTCTTCGTGTTTACATCTAAACGATTAGCCATCTTACATGTACCCCAGTAACGTTGAAACACAACCACAGTCGCTCATCAGAAGAGTTTTCATGCTGTTATACACAAGATGTAGTATACGTTCTATAACTGCTCACACCGACAAGCACCACAGACTGGTGCTTAAGGTAAAGATAAAAGTGTGCTCTCGTGGTAGTTTCACCCGTCGTGATTGGGGTCATAAATTTTTCTTGAAATCGGACAAAGTGTGTGCGAAAATTGATATCAAGGTTGCGAAGAACCCAAAATCAAATACTTTCATTAGCATGCGAAATCCAATGGCGACTAAGCCAATGTCATGCCAAACAACGCGGCCGATCGGCCGGAAAAACTCGTCAGGAAGGGTATCAGGTCTAACTGCAAACTTCATGAAGAAAGCAAGTGAGTCCAGCTTATGAGAATTATTGTAAAAATTGCTTGCAACGGGAGAAGGATGAACCGCGCACACATCGATTCCACGTGAACGAACTTCGATAGAGATGTTAGCCGCAAACGAGCTGATATAAGCCTTCGTAGCACCATAAAGTGCACTGAATGGAGTTGGTTGGCAGGCCGCAGCAGAGGAAGTGAACACAACACATCCTTTGAGATTTTTTTGAAGCATTCGGGTAACGAAGACATGCGTGATTTGCATAGCTGCAGTTGCATTACATTCGTGGTTAAGCATCAGCTTAGACAGAGGCCTAACAAGAAGGCAGAATTAGGTTAACAAAAGAAGAAATTTCGAAAGCAAGGGAAGACAATACAGAGCTGCGGGAGAAAGACTACATACTGTTGATCGAAAAAGCCCGTGAGCATAAAACCCGCATTGTTGAATACTATCTGCACATCTATATTCTTCGTCGCATTCGAAATATCGTGAATATAGCCCGGGGTTCCAAGATCGCAACCCACTTTGATAAACTTTCGAGCAGTGAATCGCGATCGAAGCTCAGCATAAGTTTCGTCGAGAGTCGTGTTTTGAATTGCAACAAGTACGACGTTGATGCCTTGTTCAGCGAGCCTGAACGCCAATGATTTACCTATGCCGCTAGATGACCCGGTAACAATTGCCCACTCGGCATCATACTTTTTCTTTAGGTCCTGAGTTGGTAAAACTGACACGATCATTTTTGGCAACCAGTAAGTACCAAATACTAATGCCAGTAGTACGCATATTCCTCTTAATAGAAGCATATTCGTGAACAGTAGATCGCCGTGAGTTTGTAACTAAATTTTGACCTAGTCGCAAGAACAGCGCGCGTCGTATAGGCCAGAACAAGATCTGTGTGTGTGTGTGTGTGTGTTGCGTGTACGTGTACTGTATGTAGATACGTACACGCACGTACCATCGTAGAACGTTTCCCGGATTTTAAAAAAATCGCTTACTGTAAATAGTCATAGTACCAGGCTAAACCGCGGTACGATGAAAAAAACCCCACTGTGAAGATCCGAACTCCGAGGTACCTACCCCGGGAAACCGAAAAAAACGATAGTGTAAAAAACCATAGGTATTTTGCGATAAATCGTGTACACGTACTGTACGCACGTGTATTTATTTTCGTACGAAAGTACGAAAGTACATGACATTACCCCACTTCTTTCCTACCGAAGGTAGCTTGTAGATAGACTGCTTGTAGTATTGCAATAAAAGTTGTACGTGTACCTTCATTCGATACGTCGTTGTACCTCCGTTCGTAGGTATTCTATCTTCGTACGTAGTTTATACACGTACACGTACACGTACAATATGTGTACGAAGGTACCTTCGTACTTTCGTTGTGACACTCGGTGCGCACGTCGTGTGCCAACAGCACATAAGCGAGTCAAGAGAATGCGTTCTATCTTTGTTCTCCCGGGAAAAAGTCAACATTCCCACGTCGTTTCGCACATCGTGCGTAGAGCACGTGGCCGTCAAATTTCCGCCGCTGCTTGCCAGGTGCAGTCTTACGGTCCGCTCTGCCGCTCCTCGGTTGTTCTGTTAAAGAGGCGAACGAATTTAGACGTACAAAATGCGCTCTTGGCAAGATATCATCGGCATTATTTCAAATATGAGGACCGTCGCCAAATGATGTCTTTTCGATCGCATGCTTGCCACAAGCCGACATTTGATGCAGCAAACGGGCGTTATACGGAGTCTTTTCTGCTTGTCAGGTGGACGGTTTTTCTGAGGTAAGATTTGTCTTCGATCCAAACCTTCGATCTGTTTTGACTGCTTCGTGTCACAGCATTCTAGTGGGGTATTCCTGTTATTATCTAACACGCAATAGCCTCACGTTTACTGCCCCCGCGATGGTCGCATCGCCGTCATTGGGCCTGGATATCACTTCTATTGGGGTGATCACATCTATTTTTCCTCTCTGCTACGGTTGCAGCAAGTTTGTCAGTGGTGTTGTTGGTGATACTTTGTCGCCTGGTGTAATGCTCGGAGGAGGACTAATAGCAACAGGCATGGTACGTACTCACTCCGTTTCAGACTGGTTACGCGTTCACATTCTGATATTTTCAATGAAGGTGAATATTGCTTTTGGTGCCAGCTCAACCCTGCCCTTGTTCTGCATTTTGTGGGCGACGAACGGTATACTCTCGTTTCCTTTTTTTTGTTCTTTCTTGCCTAACATATTCTTTTTACGGCAGGCGTGCTTCAGGGCTTTGGTGCTCCAAGTTGCGCGAAGATACTTACTTCCTGGTTTGCGGCGAAAGAAAGAGGGACTTATTGGGTCTGTTTACCCTTTCAGACAGTTTTGTTCTCGACTTCAAAGTTTTCGGTCTATCTTGCAGGGTATGTGGAACATAGCGCACAACCTCGGAGGATTCGCAGCCCCACTACTTGCAGGCACTGCCGCTCGTACGCTTGGCTGGAATGTGAGAATAGTTTTCAGTCTCCAAGTTTTTTTGTTCAAATAACTCTTCTCCTCCTACACTGTACCCACCAGTGGGGTCTTTGGGCACCAGGCATAGTTGCTCTTCTTGTTGGTTCTGTTATTTTATCCAGCTTGAAAGACTCCCCTGAGGCTCGGGGTTACGAACCAGTTGAGGAATTGAGAGGTATAAGTTCCCAATCAAAACCGAAATTTTCTTTACCTGCTCTAATCCGTTTTTCGATGAACACCTATTCATACCGAGCAGTAGGCACCCTCAGCGAGACTGTTGACAAAGATTCGGTTGAGAAATTTTTCACCAGTAAAGTTAGTTTTGCTGCTTTAGCATTTCATTGGACACAGGGTGAAGAGAGTTTGCTCGACAACCTATTTCAAAATGTGCTCTCGAATCCTTTCATATGGTAAAACCTTAATGAAAAGTTCCTGAACAGTTTACCTGTCTTTCAGGTCACGTGTGCTGATCTTATTTCACTAATTCCCCTAGGGGCCTCGCTTTCACATATTTTTGTGTTTACGTCGTTCGTCAAGTACGTGGTGCACTTCTCAGGATTTCACCTGTTTGAAAGAAGCTTTCTCATTCTTGCAAAACTTCGCACCTTGAAGGGGATCACTTCGTGGTCGGTTTTTTATCTTATAAAAGAAAAAGGAGTTATTGATGCTGGTGCAGCAGCTGTATGTTTTGTTTTGCAAAATCGTTCTACTGTTTGTAGATATTGGCGAAACTTTCAAAAATGCAGGTACGAGTTTCAGGTCTAGAACTAGGCGGACTCCTCGGCAGCCTCATTGCAGGGAGGATCAGTGATTGGTACATTGCACAGTCCTCGGGTGGCGCAGTCGGCAAGCGTATCCAGATTGTAATGGCTTATCTAATTGGTGTGGCCACCATGCTCATTGCCTTTAAAGCTGTGCCAGCAGGTTCGCGTGCTCTCATTTTTTTTCCTGTGGGAATCCTAACCAGTGCACTACAGGCTACCCTGTTGCACAAGCCATAATTGTGTTTATGATAGGCTTCTTCCTCTATGGGCCACAGATGCTGATAGGTAATCGATCGCAGACGAGAAACCACGGATATTTTTAACAGTTTTTTTTTAGGTCTTTGTGGTGCAGAAATCGTCGGTAGACGCTCTGTTGGAGCTAGTGAGGGATTTCTGGGTTGGATTGCATACCTGGAAAGTGTTTATTTTCGTCTAGTGTTCACTCCTTCTGACTCAACTAAGTGGGTAACAGGGTGCAGCAAACGCAGGTGTCCCCCTCTCCTTACTCGTGCAGCAATATGGGTGGAATGCTTTCTTTGCTGCATTGCTGTGTGCGTGTACTGTTGGGACTTTACTCTTGGCCCCGGTTGTTGGTGCAGAGAGTTTCGTACAGAGAAGTCAAATCAACTAGACTACGCATTCTCTGTGCACTCTCATCATTCCAAGCTAACTCTAGACGGAATGTTTCTGGTGTGTGCGCCTTTAATACCTTAATCCTTTATCTGGAGTATTTATATCCATCTTGAACCACTACACGTACTAGAAATGTACTTCCGGAAGTATGATACCTTTGTAAGAAGTAACGTTGTTTTTCCCTAGTAGAAAATATAACTGAATGTACAGTGTGTATTATTTATATAAGTTCATGGGAAGCACATAAGCTTGCTGCTGAAGGATTATTCCCACTTTGCCTTTCTCTCCCTATAGCTCCCCAGCATACAACGGTATTCCAGACGATCTCACGGCAACATCAGTTGGGTGCTCTATGACTGTATCAATGAGACCGTACTCTTTGGCCTCCGTAGCGGACATGAAAAAATCTCGATCTGTATCTTCCATCACCTGAAGAGGTGCTCAAGATTTATAACTCAAGAAGTATATGACTTGGAGTGTGCTGAGAGGCGCACCATTTCAAGGGGTTTACCGGTGAACTCGGCAAGATATCCATTGAGGGTGGACTTATGATGCTGTGTCGTGTGACGAGAAACCCTGTTCAGTTTTCTGCACGAATAAAAGTTCACTGAGAAACTCACCATTATTTCGTTTGCCTGGATTTCAATATCTGCAGCTTGTCCTTGCGCTCCGCCCAAAGGCTGGTGAATCATGATGCGACTATTTGGAAGACTGTATCTTTTGCCCTACAAATCATCAAAGTCAAAAACGTATTCGAGTCTTCATTGATCTAAACAGTCTCGAAAGCAAACCTTGTGCCCAGAAGAAAGTAAGAAAGCGCCATATAGTAAGGACAGAGTTCGAAAGGAAAAAACAGTAGTGACAGGTGTGTCCAAGATTACTTTACGAAAATAAATATGGGGGTCTGAGGTGGATTTCATATGTGAACTTGCCCATGGATGCTGCAAGTCCTACACACACAGTGGAGACGTTCGGACGAACATGTCTCATAGTATCAAAGACCGCCATTCCAGCAGTAACAGATCCACCGGGAGAGTTCACATAGATAGTGATGTCCTGAAATTCGTTCACAGGTCGGGTTAATGGGCGAAATGATACTGTGTAGTTTCACTGAATTCACCTGATTAGGATCTGCCGCATCCAACCAAAGCAGTTGAGCGACTATGAGGTTACAACTGTCATCATCAACTGCTCCTCCAAGACGTATGATTCGCTGATTAAAACAACGATCTTAGTTTGATTCAAGACAGTCAAACACGACAACTCGCGGCACAATGCAGAAATATATGCAGATTACCTGATTCATGAGCTGGGTAGCCACGCTTTGAAATCGCTCCATTACCATCGGCGGGGGTCCCTTACTTTGCTGAGCATGGACATCCAACCTGCTCGAAAAGAGGGACTCAACTTCATACAGGGGAAGTTACACTTTTTTCAGAAACATGAGAGATAAAAATCGCGAGGGCACTCACCTTAAACAACGTGTCTTCGAGATTGCATGATTCGCTAGCGATTTTGACGCGTTGGTGGGTAAGAGGGTAGCGGTGCTCAACCTGTTAGGGTTTTGATTTTTACATCACGAGAAAAAGTCGACACGGATTCTCGGAATTCTCAAAAGGCACGGAAGAAGCGAGAAATCAACCTGCGAGCGATACTCTGGCCGTTTATCCTCTGTGAGACATCAAAAGGTGTAACAGCCCGCTGGGCTGATACAAAACGCGACATACACGCTCGAGAAAAATAAGTGATGCGAACTCACACGAAAAAGGTCAATAGGTTCAATTATGACAAAAGTACACGTACTACGTGTATAGCCGTACACATACGTAGACCATACAGCTGTACAACTGCTGTACACGTACTCACGAACCTTCGTACGAAAGTACGAATGAACGAAGGTACGAAAGTACGAAAGTACAGCGTGCTTACTGCTTAGCGTGTATATTTATAAGTGAGCTACAGTACCCTATGTGAGAAGAACCCTGAGCTTGTCTATCTCTCGGTATTTATACTACTATTCAGTACACGTACTGTATAAACTTACCGAAGCTATGTAAGCTAGAGTGCTACAGTACATGTAGCCATAGTATCTGGCTATCATATGGATTGTAGCATTTGTACTTCCGGAAGTACATGCACACGTAAATACGGAAGTACTTTCGTACGAAAGTACCTTCGAAGATATTACTGTACGTGTACCTTCGTCCAACATACAAAGGAAGTACAAGGTATAGATACTTCCGTAATAGGCAGCAGGGCTACATACACGTATGATACATGTACTTGAAGTACGGAAGTACGGAGGACCTTCGTACTGTACGTACACGTACATTGTAGCACAACCTTACTTCGTACGAAACTACTTTCGAAAGTACCTTCGAAGGTACCTTCGTACGTATCTTATGAAGGTAGCTACGTACTGTGTAGCCGTACGTGTACTGTGAAAGTTACTAAAGTACGCCGTTTAGCGTGCTTGTGTCACTTAAAGTGTGTTGAGCTATCTAGAATTCTGAGCCTTATCTATCTTGGAGTTATAGCTATTCAGTACACGTACTGTACACTTATGCGTACATTATGTGATATAACGATAGTGAACGCGTGTAGCAGTGTATCTTCCTACGAAGGTAGTTTGTACTTTGTAGCCCTGCCTAGCTAGCTAGCTAGCTAGCTAGCTACCTTCGAAGGTACGAAAGTACGAAAGTACTTTCGAAAGTAGTTGTACTTTCGTACTTTCGTACGAAAGTAAGTTGTTACTTTCGTAGATATTATGCCTTACTGTACAAGTACACGTACTGAACTACTGATATTATCTACGAAGGTATCTCTGTGTACGTGTGTAGCTGTGTAACTTCGTACGAAGGTACCTTCGTAGTGTACACGTATACGCGTGTACTTTCGAAAGTACTTTCGTACCTGTGTAGTGTAGTGTGTAGTGTAGTGTGTACCGCGTTGTGTACTGTGTACGCGTGTAACTGTATGTGTACGAAGGTACCGAAGGTATCTAGCTATCTATCTACTGTATAATCTACACGTACGTGTAGCTTTATTTGTACACGTGTACGGAAGAACGAGTTACGGAAATACTTTCGAAAGTACTTTCGTACTTCAGTACCTTCGAAGGTACAGTAGATACTTTCGTACTTTGAGTACTTTCGAAATAAAGTACTCAAATAAAGTACGAAAGTACTTTCGTACAACGTATAGTTGTACACTTGTACACGTACCTTCGTACAACGCGGTACTGTACTTCCGGAAGTACTTCCGGAAGTACTTTCGTACCTTCGTCGTTTACACACCAACTAACCCCGACTTGAAAATTACTTCCTCTGAACATTGAAGTGAGAAGGTTGGACGCGATGACGCAATTTGCTATTTCGAAGCTGATCGTTCTTCTTGCAGTCTCTAGCTTTGCGGGTGCGCGTTTCGTATTTAAATTACCGGCTAGAGTCGCCGCGGCAAGTTTACGAGCTGAGCGGCTTCGTAATTAATTTCAACCTACACCTGTTCGTGTTGACGGAACCTTAGTTTCCCGCGTTTCAACGAGACAGTTGTTAATATATCCCGCACACCTGCGCCAACCTTTTATTTACAGTTGCGATCGAAGACGAAGTCGGCGCAACGACTCGTGGATACTTGCTGACCGATATCCCAGATTCAAACGATGACATCGACACGGTTTACGCATTCCCTGTTTCTCGTGAAGGTGGTTTAACCTCTGGCGAAAGGCACACGATACTTCTTGGGTTTCGGAACAGTGGCGTTTTGCCCGTGACCGTGTCTCAAATTGCGGGCTCTTTGAACTCACTCAACCAGTTTTCTTTTTATGTTCGAAACTTCACTGCAGTTGATTATATGAGCTCTGTGGAACCTGGCAAGGAAGCAACTTTTGAGTACAGTTTCATGCTTGAACCTGAACATGCTGGTCACGTATATGCTTTATGTTTCACGGTGTTCTTTCATGATGATGCAGACACGTATGCTACCACTTTCTTCAATACCACAGTAGTTGTGCTTGACCCCAACACTGTAGTTGACGCTAAATCTGTTTCCCTGTACACGTTCCTTGTGGTGCTTTTCTTGTACGGTGTCTACCTCAGTTTGAAGATCACTTGTGCACTACCTGTGATTGAAAGTTGTATGAAAAGGAGTTTCATCGGCGATGGCGTGCGACAAGTCTTCGACATAGGTACTGACCGTAGCCAACAGAACAACAATACTGAGTGGTTGAAAGGAACGTCCTGGACCGAATTCGGCAGCAATAATAAAAAACGGAAAGATAATTAATTGAGGTAATGCAATGGAAACGGTGCCTAGGTTCCTAGTTTTGAGATTGACGAGATGTATGTTTCTTCATTTTACCTCTCCATCGCTGTATTTCTTGCTTGGGTGAGGTCAAAGCTTCGAAAAAATAATACTGTTTTGTATATGCCCTCTATACAGTAAAGCAGGGGTGTGAAATTAGTCTTACACATCTATGAACACATACATCACTATAAGAAATACGAAGGTAAAATCAGGGTAAAATCAGGGTAAACTCACTGTATTCGAGTTTTCGAGGGTAAAACCCAAAAAAAAGGTACTTTACCCTGGGTAAAATCAGGGTAAATTTTTTTTGGCGAATCCTCTATACTTTATTTCATATGAACACAGTC
>Ga0209630_10004190_pt1 | contig 12772 bp, 10 predicted proteins | sample COG_01_FD_184745 | JGI IMG/M metagenome (GOLD analysis project Ga0209630, IMG submission 184745) | Pelagic Microbial community sample from North Sea - COGITO 998_met_01 (SPAdes) (version 2) | ecosystem: Environmental > Aquatic > Marine > Neritic zone/Coastal water | place: Helgoland, sampling... | reverse complement strand
CGGCATATGTGGGTAATTTAACCAAAGAACCTTTGTGTTTCCACTTAATAAACTGGATAACTCGTCCAAATCAAAGCTTCCATCTGATTTGATTGAATATTCAACAACCATTGCTTGCGCTAAATTTGAGACCGACCGATAAGTGGGATATCCCAACATAGGGACGAGTACTTTGTCGCCTTTATTAACGAAGGCTTGAGTAATATGGTGAATACCTTCTTTGGATCCCATTAACGGCAATATTTCAGTATCTGCATTAAGGTCTATGTCATAAACTTTTTTGCTCCATTGTTTTATAGCCAATCGTAATTCAGGAATGCCATTATATCGCTGATAACCATGAACGTTATTTTGGGTTGACCATGTTGTCAGTTCATTTATAACTACTTTGGGTGGTTCCAGGTCTGGACTTCCAATTCCTAAATTGATCACTTGAATACCGTTTTGATTGATTTCATTTATTTCCCTCAGTTTTTTAGAGAAGTAATATTCAGAAACGTTATTTAACCTGTTTGCTTCAATAGTTTTCATGTGTAATCAATTTTTCCAGGATGGTATTTTCCTAATATTTTTAATTCAATTGTAAATGGTGTAAGCGCCTCAATTGTGTTTTGAAAACTAACTTTTTCATGAAGAATGAAATCTAAAAAAAATCTGTACTGAAAGGGTTTTCCAATCACTGGAGCAGATTCAATCTTGGTTAGATTTACACCCAATAAATGAAGTAAGGAAATTGCTTTTGATAATGCACCTGAAACGTTAGAGAGAATAATAGATAAACTTACTTTGGCTCCATCGGTAGAGGTGTCGATGTGTTTTCCTAAAACGGCAAATCGTGTGTAGTTACTTTTGTCTGTTTCGATACCTTTAGCTAATAATTCCAATCCATATTCTTCAATTGCAAGTTTACTTCCAATGGCAGCAATTTGTGGGTTATCTTGTTCTGAAACTTCTTTTAGACTTAACGCAGTATCTGCCGATTCAACTAATTTAACAGTAGGATGGTTTTTAAAAAAAGCTCTGCATTGATTGAGTGCCATGTAATGAGAACTAACTTCAGTTAATTCATTAATAGTTGCTCCTTTTAACGCACCCAGATTTTGTTCAATCCGTAGATAAGTTTCACCAATAATTGCTAAATCATTATTCCGAATCAGTTCTAGGTTTTGAAGAATTGTACCAGATATTGTATTTTCAATTGCCATTAGTGCATAATCTACTTCCTCGTTTACCACTTTGGTGGTTAACTCTTGAAATGTAATAGAAGGTGAAATATTAATTTCATTTCCAAATACATTCTTTGCAGCCTCTTCATGAAAAGCACCTTTAATTCCTTGTATTGCAATCGTTTTTATTGTCATAATTAATTTAATAACAAAAGAAGCCTTCTGGTTTGGAAGGCTTCTTTTATATTAATTACATTAATATCCTTCATTTTAATTTCATAAAATATAAGTGATAATTGTATGTAAAAGTAGTTCTGTTCATTGTGTTTATTTATAAAAAAAAGCCTTCCGATTTGGAAGGCTTTTCAATTAGGTAATCGATAAAACATTTCCGGCTTCAGTAATTGAAATAAAACCTTTCCGAATATATTGTAAACTTTTTCATTTCCTTGTTTTCGCTGGGCTAATTTATGAAATATAATTTATGAAATACAAGTAATTATAGAATTAAATTTTACATGAGATGTCTTAAAATTACTTCTTAAAAAATATAATTTTTATATTCACTTTTATTTTAGATGAAAATTTCGAAATTAAATCTGTTTCCAAAACAAAGTTGTCGAGAATCTATTTCTTTTGTGCTTCCTTCATTGGGTTTGCAGCTCCAGAGTGTCTGCTTTTAGACCTGTTGTATAGCTCAAACCTAGTTGGCACAACTTTTCTCGGCCATGAATTGTTCGAAATATCAGTATCGGCAGTTTCCAGATTTGGATCTAACTCAATTGATATGACTTCTTTTTCAAAAAAGAAAACTTTAGAGACATTGTAATTATTTGATTTCCAAATCTCAGCTGGAATTCTTATGGTTTCATTAGTTTTGTCGGTAAACGTGAATTTAATAATCAATGGCATTACCAATCCTCCTTTATTTGAAAATGAAATTTGGTAATAGTTAAACTTACTTTTTAAAATAGCTAACTCGCTAGCACTTAATTCTTCAGTCAACTTTTTATATTTTTTCTTATCTTTTTCGGTAACATCAAAAGGGTTGTAAGAGTTATAAAAATCATATAAAGAATTATCTTCTTCAGCATACGTTCTTTCAATGTCTTTTTTATTTCTAGTAGTACTTATATCTTCTGGAAATTCATTCGCTTTAGCCTCAGCTAAAGGCTTCTCTATCGTAGGATCTTTTGTGCTGATTTGAAACCATTGCACGTCATCCATCGAAATATCTACATGATCAGTTGAGTAAAACCAACCTCTCCAAAACCAATCTAAATCAACTGCACTGGCATCTTCCATTGTTCTGAAAAAGTCAACCGGGGTTGGGTGTTTAAACATCCAACGTTGCGCATAAGTTTTAAACGCGTGATCAAAAAGCTCTCTACCCATAATTGTCTCACGAAGAATATTTAATGCAGTTGCTGGTTTCCCATATGCATTGTTTCCAAATTGGTGAATTGATTCACTGTTCGTCATAATAGGTGAGATGTTACTTTTATCTCCTTTCATATAGTCAACAATTTTAGAGGCAGGACCTCTTCTGCTCGGAAAATTTCTTTCCCAGGTTTGTTCAGTTAAATACTGTAAAAACGTATTTAATCCCTCATCCATCCAAGTCCATTGTCTCTCATCAGAATTAATAATCATCGGAAAGTAGTTGTGTCCAACTTCATGTATTATTACTCCAATCATTCCGTATTTCATACGTGGAGAATACGTGCCATCTTCATCAGGTCTTCCATAATTGAAGCATATCATTGGGTATTCCATTCCCTGATCCTTAGCGTGCACCGAAATAGCTACAGGATATGGATAGTCGAACGTATAGCTACTGTAGGTTTTTAATGTTTGGGCTACAGCTTTTGTGCTGTATTGCTCCCATAATGGATTTCCTTCTTTGGGGTAAAATGACATAGCCATAACATCTTTTGTTTCTTGGTGCACAACCATTGCGTCCCAAATAAACTTTTTAGAAGATGCCCAACCAAAATCCCGTACATTTTCCGCTTCAAAAACCCAAGTTTTTAGAGATTTTACTTTACTTTTTTCAGCTTTTTCAGCTTCTTTTTGTGTGACAATAATTACAGGCTCTTTATCAGATTTTCTTGCAAGTTCAAGCCTTTGCAGCTGTTCTTTTGTTAAAACACTAGTTGCATTTGAAAGCGTTCCTGTCGAAGCAACAACATGGTCGCCAGGCACCGTTAAACTTACTTTGTAATTACCAAAAGGAACAGCAAATTCTCCTCTGCCCAAAAACTGCTTGTTTTGCCATCCTTCTACATCGTTATAAACGCACATACGCGGATAGAACTGGGCAATTACATAAAGACGGTTATCATCTTTTGGAAAATATTCATAACCTGAGCGTCCTCCAATTTCCATCATGTTATTTACATTATACCACCAATTAATAGTAAAAGAAATTTGCTCTCCTGCTTTTAGGGGTGTGTCTAGGTCAATTCTCATCATTGTTTTATTAATAGTATGTCTCAATGGCTTTTTATCCATCGAAACTTCAGTGATTTTAAAGCCTCCGTCAAAGTCCGAATGAAGTCGTTTTAAACTATTAAAAGATGTTCCACCAATAGAGCTTGTTTGAATTTTGTATGTGTCCGATGTTTTTGCTCTTACATTTTGGTCTAATTGAATCCATAAGTATTCTAAATCGTCCGGAGATTCATTGTGGTAAGTAATTGTTTCTTCTCCTGTAATTTTCTGTTCACCGTCATTTAGAGTAATGTTCATCTCGTAATCAGCTCTATTTTGGTAATACATATGCCCTGGAGCTCCAGCGGCATTTCTATATACATTTGGTGTTGCCACCTCTTCTTTTAATTGCTTAAATTTATTATGGTTCGTATTATCCTGAGCAATGGTAGAAGCTATAGTTAGGATGCAAAGTACTAGGCTAAATATATTTTTCATAGTGTATGTTACTTAAATTGAAATTCTTTAATAGAACTATGTTTTTTAAAAATAAAATCCTTTTTAATCGGGCTAGAATTAAAATAGGTGATGTTTTCTTGTTCCGGAAAAGTCTTAGTTAAGATGTTATTTATAATTTTCACTTTGTCCAAATTTTTAGGTGCATTAGAGCTAAAATGCAGATAAAGAGTCTCGTCATTTTCGATTTCTTTCCCAACAAAAACTAATTCATTTTGTTTATCGTTAATCCAGATACTGAAATGATTTTTAATATAAGATGCTAAAATTTGATTAGCGTTTGGCAACTCTTTGTTACTCCCTAACTTTAACTCTCCTCGATTCTTTAAAGCTTTTTCAATATCATGTGCCGTTAATTTTATGCTTATTTCAAAAGCCTTCAAATCCTTTTTATGATGGATAGTTGTAATACTTACGAAATACTTATGTTCCGAAACAAAAGAACTGTTAAGTAGCATTGTAGCAAGAATAATAATAATTGAAAGTATCCGCATTTAATCTTCTTTTTAAAAGACCGTCAAATATAGAAAGATTAATGATAAGATAATGTTAGGTAATTTACAAACGGTAAATACATTTTAGATTCAACAGAGAATGACTTTAATAAAGGTCAGTTCAATAGACTTTGTAAAGTTTTGATGCGATCTAGTTTTCTTGTTTTCGTTTCTAGAAAAGAATCTGTGTAAAAGATCGTTTTTGGCATTTCGAATGTGCCCAATAGTTTTTCTAGACTTAACTCAAGGCCAGAAATATTATTCTGTGATTCAATAACCAAAACGAGTCTTTCGCCGAGCAATTCGTCAGGTAAAGAAGAAAAGAAAAAACGCGTGTTATGAAATAAGTTAAAGATCTTTGTTTCCAATTCTTCTGGGTGGAGTTTTATTCCGCCAGAATTAACGATGTTATCTAGTCTTCCAACCCACTTAAATGTCTGTTTATTAATAATTTTAGATACATCATTTGTAGTTATTATTGAGGTATGTAAGTGAGGTGTATTTATGATAAGGCAATCATCTTTATTAAGCTGAAAACTAATGTTTGGAAGTGCTTCAAAATACTTGCTTTTGTTTTCTCCATTTATTTTTTTTACTGCTACATGTGTTATGGATTCCGTCATTCCATAAGTGCTAAAACAGTGCGTTTTAACTTCTTGTAATTTGGATTCTAGTATGCTGTCAACTGGAGCACCACCAATTATTAGTTGTTCAATTAAATTGAGTTTATCAGGCGATTGATCTAAAACAGTATTTACCTGCATCGGTGTCATAGCAGCAAAGTTTATTGATTGAACACAGTCAATGATCGGGTTAGATGAAGGTTTAACGGAAATTAAATCTAATCCTAAAACCATGGCTCTTACCAACATCATTTTACCAGCTATATATTTTACTGGTAGACAAAGTAAAGCTGTTTGTGCATTTTCTAAATTGAAGTAATCCCCAGTTAATTTAGCACTTGCAATCATATCTGATTTGCGAAGTTGAATTAACTTTGGTTTGCCAGTAGATCCTGATGTTTTTACCGATATATATAGTTCATTATTTCCCCATTTTTCTAGGAATTCACTTATTTCGGAATCATCAATGCTTAATAAATTCTCTTTATCATAGTGTTTCCCGTTTATTTGAATTGACCACTTCATTTTTCTTTAAATAAAGATAAGTCCCACTTTACTTCTTGATTGTATGTCAGTTGGTCTCCATTTAGCGTAAGTGGACAATCAATATTATTTTTGTATAGTTGTCCGGTTCCTAATCCTTGAGGAAGTGGATTGTTAAATGTTGAAGTATATTGAGAGATAGCGTTTAATCCAATGTTAGATTCCAAAGCAGAGGTAACCCACCAGGGTATACTTAATACACCTGCTGCTTCAATCCATTCATTAGATCCTTTAATTCCTCCAATAAGACTTGGTTTTAAAATAATATAATGTGGTTGAATTTTCTCTAATAACCACTGTTTGTCAGCAAGTGTGGTAACTCCTATCAGTTCTTCGTCTAATGCAATTGGAAGCGGTGAAAGTTCACACAGCTTAGCCATTTCTTTGAGCTGACCTTGTTTGATAGGTTGTTCTATTGAGTGTAAGTCAAATTCCGAAAGGATATTAAGTTTATCTAATGCCTTTTCTGGCTCAAAGGCTCCATTGGCATCTACACGGAGGTCCAAAACATCATGGCTGTATTCAGTACGAATACTTTTAAGGATATTAAGTTCTTCTTCGAAATCAATTGCTCCAATTTTTAACTTTAAACAGGAGAAACCAAGTTCTATTTTGGTTTTTATCTGCTCCAGCATAAAGTCTTTATTTCCCATCCAAATAAGGCCGTTTATTTTAATAGGAGAGTTAGACCGTACAAAATGAGAGCGGAAAAGATTTTTACTACCGCTGGCTTGAATGTCCAATAGCGCAGTTTCTAGTCCAAATTGGATAGAAGGAAATTTTGAAAGCTTATTCAATAGCTCCTCTTTTTGATTAATGTTTTCACAAACGAATTGTAATTTGCTTTCGTATTCTTCTGAGTTGTCAGGGCTTAAACCCTCAATGATACTGCATTCTCCAATTCCTTGTGTGTTTGGGTTGTCGGTGTCACAAAGAATTAAAAACCAAGAGTCTTTTGTTTTAAGAACTCCTCTAGAAGTTCCACTGGCTTGTTTGAATTGAAGCGTATGCTTTATATATCTTGCCTTTAACATTGATTTACAAAATTATTCAATTAACTTGTTTAATGTAACAGAAAGCGGATAATAATTAAGAATGAGCAAATGCCATCTATTGGTTTTAAGATAATAGGTTTGCCTTTACGTGTATAGAGAAAGTTGTACCTTTTCAAATAATTAGCATTACCAAAAGAAAAAATGATGAACAAGCTACTTATGCTATTTATACCAATTGCAACAGCATGTGCGCAGCAAGATTCAACTGAATTTATGGTAAACGAAGCTGCCGTAGAGCGGGTAATTATTGAAGAGGTTCCTCAGGAGTTAGACTCTGTAAAATATAATATCCCGTGGTTGGATTCATTTTCTATCAATAATACATTAATTAACAGGGTAGAACTACCTAGTGGTTATTTTCGAAAAAATGATAAGGAAGGAAATTTTGCTCATTGGTTGCGGAGGTTGCCTTTAAAAGAAGGCAACCCAGATGTCCAATTGTATAATGGAGGACTAAAAGGATATCAAAATGGACATGATTATGTATTAAACATGGATGTTGGCTCAAAAGACTTGCAGCAGTGTGCGGATGCTACTATGCGTTTAAGGGCTGAATATTTATATGGCAACAATAAACAGGATAGCATCCATTTTAATTATACGAATGGAGCAAATGTTCAATTTTCAAAATGGAAAAGTGGTTTATATCCTGTTCCAAAATCTGGAAAGGTTAATTGGGTGAATTCTACTAAAAACAATAAATCATATGCTAGTTTTAAAAAGTATATGATCCAAATATTTAATTACGCAGGGACTTTGAGTTTGAGTAGAGAATTAGAACCTGTAGCTATTGAAAGTATTCAGCCTGGTGATATTTTTTGTCATGGTGGTTCCCCCGGTCATGCTGTTATGGTATTAGATGTCGTAGAAAATGAGTTAGGGAGTAAATTGTTTTTATTGGCCCAAAGTTATATGCCTGCTCAAGAGATGCATATTTTGAAAAATCCTAATAATGAGGGTCTTTCTCCTTGGTATAGTTTATCAGAAATAGGTGTAAAAATTAATACCCCAGAATGGGTTTTTGACAGATCAGAATTAATGCGATGGAATTAATTACTTTCTAAAGAAGCTGTTAATAAATCCTTCCATTCTTCAAAAACAGGAATAGATTTATCCAATTCATGGTCCATACATACTAAAATGCTTCTTCCTTTAGTGCACAGCTCATTTCCGTTTTCACCATTGGTTTTGTAAAGTTCATAAGAGAGTGTAAAGCTTTTTATTCCTACATGATCGCACTTTGTAACAATACAAATTTCATCATTCAAATAAATGGGGGAGATATAGTCAATTTCATTTCTTCCTAAAACCAGTCCTTTTTTTCTCCAATTCCAATCAGAGCTGGTCATTTCAGAAAGAAAGTCAATTCTTCCTTGCTCAAAATAGCACAAGTATTTACTGTTGTGCACATGTCCTGCCATGTCTATGTCTGCAAATCTTATTTCTAATTTAGTTTTCATATTGTAAGTTTATTAATCTAGTTTAGTAAAAACAGAGTTGTTACTTTTAAATTCGGGCACAATTTCCTTCATTCGTTGGACAAGATTGTCATTATTTTGAGAAGAATAAGAATTTATTAATTTCTCTACGTTTTCCTGAACTTCTGTTAAATTGTATTCACGAACTTTACCTATCAATATTTTGTCATGGTGCGTAGGAGAAGTATTCTCATCATTATTAAGTAATTCTTCGTACAATTTTTCTCCAGGTCTCAAACCGGTTATTTTTATCACAATATCTGTGTTTATCTCTAAACCAGAAAGTTGAATCATTTTTTTAGCCAGGTCAATGATTTTGACACTTTCTCCCATGTCAAAAACAAATATTTCTCCGCCTTGTCCCATGCTTCCAGCTTCTAGAACAAGTTGGCAAGCTTCAGGAATGGTCATAAAAAAACGGGTAACTTCTTCGTGTGTAACAGTAAGTGGCCCCCCTTGTTCAATTTGTTTTTTGAATAGCGGAATAACAGATCCGTTGCTTCCTAGAACATTTCCAAATCGCGTTGTTATAAATTTAGTTTTAGACTCCTTGTTTAAAGACTGGGTGTATATTTCTGCAATTCGTTTAGAAGCACCCATCACATTAGTTGGGTTTACTGCTTTGTCAGTAGAAACCATTACAAATTCAGCAACTCCAATTTCATTGGCTAAATCAGCAAGTGTTTTTGTGCCTTGTATGTTTACTTTAATTGCCTCTGCCGGGTTTCTTTCCATTAGAGGTACATGTTTATAGGCGGCAGCATGAAACACTACTTGAGGCGCAAAAGATTCAAACACATTTTTCATTCGCGTATAATTTGAAACGTCGGCTATTACAATTTCCCAATTACATTCTTTAAAGTTACTTCGAAGTTCCATGTCTAATTCGTAAATCGGACTTTCTGCTTGGTCTAATAATACAAGCTGCTTTGGAGCGTATTTAAGTATCTGCCGAGCCATCTCACTTCCAATCGACCCCGCACCACCAGTAATCAAAATCACTTTATCTTTAATTTGAAGATTGATGTTTTCTTCATTGAGTTTTATTTCTTTCCTGCCTAATAAATCTTCAATTTTAACTCTTTGAATTTGATTTGCTGAAAATTGTCCATTCATCCATCTTTCTATGGGAGGTACCGAAGACACTGGAATACCAAGTTTGAGACACTTATCAATAATTTTCCTTTTGTTGATGGGGTTCATTTTTTTTATAGAAATAATTACACTATCCACCTGTTTTTTTTCTTTCCATTTTCCGAGGGCTTCAACAGGCTTAATCGGCGATCTTTCCAGTAACTTGCCTTTTTTATTCAAATTATCATCAATAAATCCGATTACATTGTAAAGTGTGTTTGCGTCTTTTTCTAATGTATGTTTGGTGATTAACCCCATTTTACCCGCTCCGTAGATTACTACATTTTGAGTTGCTCCCCTAGATTTATGCTGTTCAACATAGATTAGCTTTACCGCAATTCTAACGGTGATTAGTAAGAATACTGAGACTAAATATTCGACGAATATTATAGGTAGAGGAAGAAAGAAGAACCCATCATAAAAATAAAATCGAATTGGAACAAGTGCCATAAAGACTGTACTTCCCAGAGTTACTGTTAAGAATATTCTTTTTGCATCTTGCGTTCCGGTATGTCTAATAATTCCCGCATAAGTTTTTCCTAAAATAAAGGAAAGAGCTCTGACAAATAAATAAATGGGAAGTGCTGGCTTTAATACTTCCCATTCTTTCTCTAGTATTGTTCTGTCAATATTTACAAAATCAAAACGAACCAAGTATGCGACTATTAGCGCAAATAAACACAATACAATGTCTTGTATAAAGATCAACGATCTAGGTGTATTATTTTTAGGAAGTCTTATCACTTCACAAAGGTAGCTTTTGAATCGTTAAATTGAAACTTTTATAAATATCAAATTTAAATTGTGTAAAACCAATGGCAAATTTTATATAAATATTAGTAATTGAATTATATTTGTAAGTATTAAATCAGTGTTGGCATTTAGGAATTAATACAGATGTTGACTAGAAAAAAAAATCATGATAGAATATTCACGAAAGCCTGTAATGGAAATTGATTTTAGTGGTGTTAGAATAGCATCATTTGTGTCAGATTCTGATCAAAATATTGATAAAGATACTGTGAATTCCTTTGGGGAGGAATGGACAAAATTCTCTAGTTTTTCGGAAGAAGAAATTAAAAATGCTGGTGACCAATATTTTGACATCGTAACTGAAGAGATTTGTAACTCTTCATCTGTTGTTTTAGACATGGGTTGTGGTACAGGAAGATGGTCAAAGTATTTAGCAAACCGAGTTAAGTTTATAGAAGCAATCGACCCTAGTAAAGCTGTTTTATCTGCATCTAAACTTACAAAAGATTTGAAAAATGTAAGGGTTACTCAGGCTGGCGTAGATTCTATCCCGTTTGCCGATGAAAGTTTTGACTTTGCTATGGGAGTTGGTGTTTATCACCATATTCCAGATACCCAGAAGGCAGTTAGCGATACAGTGAAGAAAATAAAGAAAGGTGGATATTTGTTGATTTATTTATATTATAGTCTTGATAATAGAGGGGGGTTATACAAGTTCATATTTAAAATGTCTACGATTATTAGAACGATTGTTTCTTCAATGCCAAATAGACTAAAAAAAATAACAAGTGATTTTATTGCATTGTTTGTTTATATGCCATTTGTATTGTTGGCTCGATTTTTTAAAATGATTTTCCCAAAAGGGAGAGTTTGGGAAAAGATACCATTATCTTACTATCATGATAAAAGCTGGAATATTATTAAAAACGATGCTTTAGATCGGTTTGGTACCCCATTAGAACAGCGTTTTAGTAAAAAAGAGTTGGTTCAAATACTAGAATCTTGCGGAATGGAAGATGTTGTTGTTTCAGATGGTTTGCCATACTGGCATGCTGTTGGTAGAAAAATGAAATGAGGATGAAGAAAATCTTGTTTATAGCACATCATCGCTTAGATCGTGCACCTGGTCAACGGTATAGGTTTGAACAGTATTTTTCGTATTTAGAAGACAATGGTGTTATATGTGATTTAAAAAATATAATTTCTGAAGAGGATGATAAAATTCTTTATTCACATGGTAATTACCTAAAAAAGGCTGCAATTGGCTTCAAATCATTAAGAAAACGTAAAAGTGATTTGAAATCAATTAGCCAATATGATTTAGTTGTAGTTTTCAGAGAGGCAATTCTTACAAGTTCAATATTTTTTGAAAGAAAGCTGGGAAAAAGTGGAGTACCGATTTTATTTGATTTTGATGACGCTATATGGGTTAAAGATGTTTCTGAAGGTAATCAAAGGTTGTCATTCTTGAAGAATCCAGATAAAATAAAAAAGATATTGCCTTTGGTTACTCATGTTTCAGCAGGTAATAGTTATTTAAAGGAGTTTGCTTTAAAATATAATAAAAGTGTATCTATTATACCATCTACAATAGATACCGATAAATATAAGGAGATTAAAAAGTTAAAAGAAGCTCTTGTTACTATAGGTTGGGTAGGAAGTCACACTACAATAAAACACTTTGAAACAATTGTTCCTGTCCTAATGAAATTAAAGGAAAAGTACAAAGAGAAAATAGAATTTAAAGTTATAGGTGATCCGGTTTACTGCAATAGTGATTTAGGTATTGATGGGATGGCTTGGGACAATAGTAAGGAAGTTGAGCTTTTTAACATGCTAGATATTGGGGTAATGCCGCTTCCTGAAGACGAATGGACAAAAGGAAAGTGTGGAATGAAAGGTCTTTTGTATATGTCCGTAAATACACCGGCTGTAATGTCTTCCGTTGGAATGAATTCAGAAATAATAGAGAACGGCGTAAATGGATTTTTAGCTGATACACCGGAAGAGTGGTTTGAGGTACTTTCGAAATTAATCGAAGATGATAATTTAAGAAAAACAATTGGATTGGCAGGACGAAAGACCGTTGAAGAAAAATATTCTATGAATTCGCAAAAAGAGAAATATTTAGATTTGTATTTATCCCTAATGAATTAGGGAGTCCATGATCTAATCGAATTTCACTAAAAAAGCATCGCTAAAAGCAGATTGACGAACTTCCTTTAAGCCCTGCTTTGCATCCTTTTTCTCTTTATAGACTCCAACATAATATTTGTAGTTAAATGGAGTTTTAGGATTTTCTAATTTTACTTCTTCGATTATTTTGTTTAAGGATGTGAAATCAGGGTTTGAAAGTCCAACTGGGCCAGTAGATGCCATTATTTGAATCTTCCATACAGGGTTAATTTCTGATAGAGTGTCCATTTTTTCCGGAGTTCGCATTGATATGTTGTGGTTTTTTTTTACGAAATTTCGAAATGATCTAAATATTGCTGATGCAATTAAGTCTTGTCCTTTTTCACTGTTTAGGTACTTTTCTTCTTGTTTGTTGGTCATAAAACCAGTTTCTACTAATAT
>Ga0209630_10004189_pt1 | contig 12777 bp, 5 predicted proteins | sample COG_01_FD_184745 | JGI IMG/M metagenome (GOLD analysis project Ga0209630, IMG submission 184745) | Pelagic Microbial community sample from North Sea - COGITO 998_met_01 (SPAdes) (version 2) | ecosystem: Environmental > Aquatic > Marine > Neritic zone/Coastal water | place: Helgoland, sampling... | reverse complement strand
GGTAAAGTTCTATTAAAATATAATACCTTTTTACCTAAGTATTTTTCGTTAGTTGGAATATAAGTAGCTTCATATATGAAACCAAATGTATTTTTAGGCATTTGTTCAATACCTTTTATAACTTCATTATTGTATAACCACATTTATTGATCGTATCTAATTACGAATGTTGTATCTGTATCTTTTGAGATTTTAATAGGTTGGGCAAATTTACCTACTAATAATAATTCATTTGAATCATTATATAAACCTACGGTAGTAGTATAAGGTTGAAAATTAGAACCTGTAGCAAAATCTCTTAATGAACCTGATGAGTTTGTTGTTATTGTTGGGTTTTGGGACATATTGTATTGTCCAGCTGTAATAGTACATACTATTTCGTTTTCATAAATAGTATATTTATTTCTTAAGCTTAATTGATTTGGTCCTACTTGTATTGCCATAATTAATTACAAAATGTTATATTATCTATAGTATTTGTTACTAAACCTTTATTATATATTACAAATTTACCACCAGATGTTCTATACCATCGGTTTCCTAAACCTAAAGGTACATATTTGTATTGTCCATTCTTATAGTTGAACCCGTAATATACAACCCCTGATGGGCCTAAGGAATAGTTTTCGAATCTTTGTGATGTGGAACAGATCCAATTTAATGTTCTAGGACTAACTAATTCGGGTGTTTCTAATGGATATCTATTTTTATTATACCCTATAAATGATAATTGAATATTAGTTAATTCACTCCCACAAGTTTCAAATCCTATTATATTACCCCCACTTAATATTATGTTTGTACCTCCTCGTGCATCATTATTTAAAGGATATCTTCCCGAAAGACTAGATCCTTGTAGCTTATTATTTTTATATTTAAATGTTGTAGATCCTCCTGAGTTTTTTCTTCTTCTACATGCTTGTTCTTGTGATGAAAATGAACCTCTTACAGTATATATTTGATAAGCGGGTAATTCACATACTCCTTTATTTTGGATATACCCATTTTTATTTACAATTAAATAAGTAGTTGGATTTATTAAAATATAATTTTTAGTAAAAGTATAAGTAGGTTTAGTATCATTTAAAGCTTTATCTCTACTTTCATATAAGTAACCTCTTCTAATAAAATAATTTCTTTCTCTAAAGTTAACACCACTGTTTGCACATACTTTATTTAATGTATCATATGGTACTGACCCATATTGGGTTTCAATATAAGGTTGAGATGAAGGTGCCGGACCTGGACCTGGTGAAGGAGTAGGAGGTGGTGTTGGTGGTGGTGGAGGTGGTGGTGGGGTATTTTGAATTAATGTAAAAGTAGTAGTAGTTGTATTACCATTTTTTGGAAGTACTAATTGTCTTACATTAAAAGTTAATCCTCTATCTGGGTTAAATGTTGAACTGTTATCTGTAGATAAGTTTGGGTTTCTAAAGCCCCCTCCAGTTGTATGTGTTTCTTTTTCAATACCACTAGTTGATCTTTGGATAGAGTTTCCATATCTTGGGTTTGCTCCTCCTTTTATAGTTATTTTTAAATCCTCTGATTTGCCATCATCATACCAAGCCCCAGGATCGGGGGATGTAGTATAATCATATGTTATAGATTGTTTGGCTCCTACATTTAAATTTGTATTACCTCTTAAACTTCTAATTTCAACTACCATTGGGTCAGATAAAGTATTAGTAAATACTAAATTAACATTACCTGCAGCTAAAGGAGGTGGTAATAAATCATATATAAAATGTAATGGATCAGAACTTGGGGATGGAGTAGGTCCACTACAACTACAAAAAGCATTAAAATATACTGTTCCACTAATTAGTGATGTTGTTATAGGTATGATAGAGTCTATTGATGCAGAAAAAACTTCTGAGGTTGAAAATTCGTTATTACTGCTTATAGATGCTGTAATTGCACTTGCGGTATTAAAGGAAGATTGTGTAGTATAATTTATTTCAAATCTACCTCTTTGTGAACCTGTTGTAATACTAGTAAGAAGGGGTTCTAAACAATCTTCATATCCAATAGGAAAATTAATAGGATCAAAAGATCTATTAAAAAAATCATCTCTATTAAGTGAGGCACTAAAAGGTGGTATACTTAAAGGTTGTACAAAAGTACCACTTACTGCACTACCAGAATCTGGTCCTGTAGTAAAGAATTGTTTTGCATTAGGTGTTATTTTAAACCCAGTATTAGCCATAAATTACGTTATCTATAAAATATTTTCCTACCGCTACTGCTCTATTATCTAAGTCATTTTGTGAATTAGATGAACCTGTAGGTGACATAAATAAATAATAAACTCTATTTACATCATTTAAGTTATTTAATGTTCTATTAAATATTTCTCCACTACCAATTCCAGATGGTAATGCCATAGAAGCATTTTCATCTTCATGTATAATCATAATATACATAAGATCATTTGTCATTCTTTGTGACCCCGCATAAATTGTATGAGATTTATACGTATAAGGATCTAAATTTTCTCTTTTTCCAATAGGATCATTTTGGTAAAAACTTTCACTAGTATATGAATATACATTTAAAAAATTAATACTATCTATATCAGCTGTTAATAACCAAGTTTTATCTGTTCTTTGTGTAAAATAATGTGCATTTTCTCCTCCAAAATAGCTTGCTGAAATTGAGCCACTCCAAATTGATCCATTTGTATAATCTACATTAGAACCAGAAGTTGTATTAATAACATTTCCAAAAGCATAAGAATCTCTAAATAATAATGTATTTGGTCCTATAAAACTACCTGTATTTCCATAAAGTATATCAATAAATTCATTATTACGTGCTATGAAATTACTACCAGATCCATCTGCTATATTAGTTCCTCCACTACCTGTTAAAGATATATTTTCAGCACTACCTGTAAAATTATCTCTAATTTTAGATAAAGGTATTTGTTTAACAAATTTAAAGTTTATGGTAGTGTTTTCTTCTTCTGTATTAATTTTCGAAGCTGTAAGATGTAATGATCCTATATTATAGTTAGGTCCAAAAGGTAAAGAGACATCTAAGTTTTGATCAAATTGGTTTATTCTACCACTACCTGTTATAATAGTAGAAGAGGTTATATCACTTCTTAGTACTAAAGGTGTTGCATTGGACATGGAAATTGAAGAACTACCACCCATAAGTGAATGAGATTCACAATAGTAGTATAAAGTATTAGGAGCATCTAAAGGTACAGCAAATTCTAATAATCCATTAGAACCAGGGGTACCTGAGGCACTTACTCCATTTGTATATTGTGTTCCTCCTCCATGAGTTCCATCTTGGGTTGTAGAAAATCTAAAGTTATGACCATTATTAGAAGAATCAGATTGGGTAAAGCTATATGTTACATTTCTAATTAAATCAAGTGAAGTTGTTAATCCACCATTAAGATAAAAACGATTACCCACACCTGGATCATCTACTGTAATATAATAGGCTTTTATACCTGGGTCTAAAGATCCACTAAATTCTCTTCTTAAAGAAAAGTTATCATTTGATCCTGTAAAAATATTAATGAATAAACTATCATTAACATCCCATTGATAACTTCCTGTAGCACTTCCTGATGTTGTTATTTCTAAAGGTGTTTCACTTCCAGAAGATATTTTAACTGTTACCCACTCAGGTCCTGTAGGTTCATAGGTATAAAAATTAAGGTTTCTTTGTGCTACACTACCTGTACTATCTTCTCCAAAAGATCCACTTTCTTCCCAAGACCTTCCATAAATTTCTAAGTTTTGAATTGAAGCAGTACAACCTAAAGCATCTACTATTTGTACACTAGCAGATCCAGCTGTTAAACCATCCGCATCTAATATAAATGTTTTATTTCCTGCAGGCATACTAGCAGTATATATAGAATTATCTGTTGTAATACTAGCTGAGTATAAACTTGAGGATAAGCCACCTCCTGTTAAGTTTTCTATTACTAATTGGGTGTATAAAGAACTACTATAAGAAATACTAGCAGTATATGTAATTTCAGCAGATGATGTTATTTCATAATTAAATACATAATTACACCCATCATCATCAAATAAGTTTAATATATAAGACCCTGTTGGGGCATCAATTACATCTATAGATGATGTTGAATATGATCCAGGACCTGACCAACTCCAAGTTAATGGTTCTCTACCTCCTGTTAAAAATGTTTCTGAAGAGGTTTCATTTGAATCTAATTCATCTAATATAATAGATCCACTTCCACCTGGACTTCCGAAACATGTTACGTGAGTTACGTTATAACTAGCAGTTACAGGTTGTATTTTTCCTACTATGATATTAGAAGAACTAATACATAAATTTGAATCTTTTAAATATACTACGTATGAACCTTCTGTTAAATTTGTAAATTCAGTAGGTGTAGCTAAAGAATTTGAAAAAGAAGCTGAAAGTGAAGCTGATATTATTCCATCCCCGCTGGCACTTACTATTATACTACCATCATTAGTATTACAAAAAGATACTTCATCTTGGAATACTGTACCACTTATTGGTAAAAATGAGGTGTTAATTGAAGAAGTAATAATACTTCCCACATTATCTTTTATGTAAATAATTTGTGATTGGGTTGGAGGTAATGATAATGTAATTTCAGGTTGAAATAAATCACCTACAGGAGTATAAGTTGTATTATCAAGGGACCAACTGTAAGGTGGTTGTCCTTTATCTATTGAGAAAGTTAATGATGAAGATAAGTTATTTGTATTTTGGTAACAAGATTGAGTTAATGAAAGTATGCTTGAAGTTAATGGTTGAGTTGTTATATTTAAATTAACAGAAGCTGTGTTACTTACTAACCCTAAATTATTAGTTGTTGTATACTGGATTTTATATTCTCCGGGTATTGTACTATTATAATTAGGGGTTATGACTATATCTCCACTTCCACTTAAAGTATAATCTGGGAAGTCAAACCCAGGGATTGTAGATATATCAACTGAGGTTGTGTCTATAGGTAAACAGTCGTCAAAGTCTCCCTCTAATATATTTAATATTTTTTCTTCCTGTGTATTAGATATATTAATGTAATTATTTCTTGCTACAGGATTATCTTCAATAAAACATAGATAGTCTTGGTTAGTAATTACAGCTATCCCATGACTATAAAAAATATTACCTACAGGGGTAATTAAACCATTATCAGGACCCGCATATAGAGCTATAGGATCATTAAAACTTTCGGCATTATATGATGCTTTTACATTTATATAATCAAACAAGTTTCCTTGCCCATCATCAGCAATAAAAAAATTAGATCCGGATAGTTCAAAAGTAAAGGGATTTATACCTTCCCCATATATATCTTGTGGAATAGAAATAACTCTAACTTTTGCTGCATTTTCTAAAAAATAAATAGCAGTACCATATAATGAATTTCCTTCATTATCATATTTGTATTCTATGTTTTCAAAAAATGGAAATGATCTAAAATTAGGATATGATCCAGATGACATTGAATTTTGTTCATAATTATCATATGAGGATGAAATAAAAAATTTATTGGTATTTTCAGGATATAAAAAATCATCAGATTCTAGACCTTGATCTTGGGATGATTTTGTTACATAATTTTGATAATATAGATGACGTACCGATTCATAAACTAATCTTCTATAATTCCCATCAGGTGTTACATTATCATTTATAGAATCAAAACGTTGTTCTTCTGTTATAGGGATATATTCCCCTATGTAAGTTTGTATATTATTTTCTGTATAAGATTCAGATGTAAATGAATATTGCTTATTAGCAATATAGGGAACTGATTTTATATCAGTCGGATTTAGTTTTTTGTATGCAAAACTCATTCATTAAAAATCTAATTTTACTCTAACAAGAGCTTCTTTAGTGAAATCTTTTACTAAGGGTTTTGATAATTTGGCTACAGATAACAATTCAGTAGCATCATTATATAAACCTACAGTTGTTATAAAAGTTTGAGGGTTATTAATTAAACTAGAATATACAAATTCTCCACTTCCACTTATCATTGATGGGTTAGTAGAATAATTAAAATCAGTATTTGCTACTCTAACAAATATATAATCAGAAGTTATTGTTTCTTCTGAGTTTAATGAAAATGTTTGAGCTAATTTAATTGATTCAAACAAAGCAGAATGGTTAGCTACCTGTGCTACATCTGTTAAATCGTCATTTACTACTAGTCCTAAACCACCAAAGGATCCTGATAGAGCAAGTGCTCTAGGATTTAATACTAATAAACCTACATCAGGTAAAAATTTACCATATGACCCTGAAGGTGTATATCCTGCGGTTGTAGTAGAAGCTGAAATAGGTACTGCAGTAGTTGCACTTCCATTTGTTCCGCTCACAATATCAAATACTCTACCTGCATCTGTAAATGTTACTGCAGTTACATCTTTAGAATTATCTGTTAATTGTAAACGAGTTACTTCAGTTCCATCTGAACCTGATAGTACTAAATTAAAAGTTCCTGGGAATAGTTTTTCTTTATATCTTGCTCTTTCTACATTTATTATAAAAATATCTCTTGAAGATGAATTTCCAGTTCCAAAATTAAAATTGGTATTTTCGTCCCCATTAACTAAAGTTCTAAATTGCCCATAAGTTACCCTAGAAGGAGAACTTCCAGTTACTAAATTATTATATGGAGCAGAACCCGAACCATTTACTTCTCCATATGTAAGAGAAAATTGTACTTCAGCATCACTACGTAGTGAACTAGTTTGGTATACATCTAAAAATGTATTAAATGAAGATGTTTGTGATGATGTAAAAAATTGATTAAGTATAGGGGTACCTCCTGACCATAAGGTAGAGGTAATAGAATCTGCACTTACAACAAAATCACTTGAATTTAAACTGACAAAGCTCATATTATGTAGTTACTTTAGTTATGTTAAGTGGAATAGTTAATCTTGCTCCTGAATCTCTACCTGTTAAAGTTAATATAGTATTTAAAGTGTTTGAAGTTCCAAATAAAGTATTAACTGTAGTAGCAGTCATATTGATTGTTGTTCCAATTACTGTTCTTGATACATTTGTCCCTACTGTTGAAGTAGAATTTAATGTTGCAGCATCTGTAGTATTTACTCCTGTTCCTTGAAAAACAGATAATACCCTTGAATCTCCAATTGTTGCTGTATATCCAGATGCTTCAAATGATGTATCAGCACCTAAATAATTTAAGGTTTGTGGAGTAATAGATAACGCTGCTCCTTGTTTTAATGTAATAGTAGTATATCCTACTTGTAACACAGGTAATTTAGCAGTTCCTCTTGGTAATGTTAATAGTTTATATTTCATTACTTGAGTTTCATCTGGAAATGCTTCAAGGATAGGCATGTTTTCTATAGCCTCCCCATAGAAAGCAGAGCCTGAAGGGTGAAAAGGGTTGTATAAAGTATAATCAATTTCATCATCTGCTAATGAAAATTGTGTAATTCTAAAGGATCCATCATTTCGTGCTAATAGTTCACGACCTTTTTTTGTTAAAATGGCATCAACTGTAATTGTATTGTTATTTAAATATCCCATAATGTTTTTTGATGTATATAAATATAGTAAATTTTAAGTTTTTATGTTATTAAGTTTTGTGCTTTTAATTCTTTTACAATATTACCTGCTTTTTCTTGTAAGCTAATAGGTAAGTCTGAAGGGAAAATGATTCCTGTTGAAGTTTGACCAGATTGTTTTTCAAAATTTAAAACTATATTAGTTTCATCAGGGACCTTTTTTAATATAATAAAGTGGGTTATTTGTTTAGCATCTTCAGGAGTATTAGAATCATAATCATCACAAGCTCTAGCAGGTATATCTCTATTAAATTCTATACTTAATCTTCTAGTGTCAGTAACTTCATCTCTAGGAATTATACTAACACGTTTAACTTGTCTTTCAAACTCTATAGGAAATTCCCCACTAGCTGTATCTAAAAATCTAAATAGATCACCTTGTTGTATTTTAAATTCTTCATCTACAATAGGGAATCCTTCAGATATTGAAGAAGTTTGGATAAAGTTTCCATACCAATAAGACATTGAAACAGAACCAGTTAAAATATTAAATGATCCTGTTGTATTTCTTACAAAGAAAGCATTTCCTTCATTAGCGTCTCCATTATCAACTATACTACTAGTAAAAGATTCTAGAGGAAAAGATGGATAATAGTATGTGTATTCAGGAGATGAATAACGTATTGCACCATTATCTAAGTTAACTGAGGCACTAATTATTTGGGGGTTAATAAAACTAGTTTCAAAGTAACCACCCATAGCTGATGAAGCTTCGTCTAATAATGCTTCTATAGTATTAGTATTTTTAGGTAAAGTAATAGAATTAGTGATGTGGTATGTAGCATTTATTAAAGCAAATTCACCTAAATCTGTTGATGAAGAGGCAATTGGAGATTGACCATTAAAATTATTCCAAGTAATTGTATCAAAAGAAGCAGAAACATTTTTTGGAATGTTTATTTCTAGATCTACTTGTCCTTCTACATTAATTAATAGATCATTATCCCACCAAATTGTACTTTGATCTACAGGGAAATTTCTAGTTAGTTTGATAGCAGGATATCCACCTATAGATACATTATTACTACCACTTTGAACTTGTAAAGTTCCTAAAGAAAATTCTTCTATTTGAACAAATTCACCTCCTAAACTTCCTGGTATTACTTTTAGATCATTATTATCTGTGTTTGATATAGACCCTGTAGTAAATTTATAAATTAGGCTATTACTACCTGTTGGATTTTGTAAACTAGGTAAATATCTAAAACCACCAGCATACACAGATTTTAATCCATCTAAATATTTTTGATCTCCATATAGTTGGTTATTGTCTAAAGATATATCTACTTGTTTATTAGAATTAAATATATTTTGTAAATCAAATATATTTTCATTTTTTCTAGTTAATTCTACGACATTAGATCTTCCATCAATTAAGTATTTAATATATACATTAGATCTTTCTGGAAAGAAAGAACCTGTTTCTACTATTTCAGAAAAATATGCAAATTTAAGTGAATTTAAATCTATTGCAGCTGTTTGACCATAAGATAAATCTCCTAAAGTATAGGTATTATAAAGTTGTGAGATATTTTTACTTCCTAGGTAACGTGGGTTTATATTACGCAATAAAGTATAATTACTATCTTGTATAGGGGCATCCAAAAATGGTGTATCTTGTTCTGTAATTTCTCCAAATGATCTACTAGTAATAAAGTCTATATTAACAGGTGTAATTATATTTGAAGAATAATCAATATCCATAAATTCAACTGATTTTCTTGCCTCTAATATATTATTAAGAGTTGGATTTAAAGGGATTAATGAATAACTTAAGTAAGTATCTGTTAAGGTTGATTTCTTAAAGTCATTTATTTCTGTTACTATACTTGTAGTAGGTTGTGTATAAACTATTAACTCACTACCACCATATTCTCCAGTAAATGTTTCTTTTCTATCAGTATGGTTATAGTTTACAGAAATAGCAGAACTCCTATTTCCAGATCCTGAATCTATTCTTATATTCTCATTCCAATCTGTATTTAGGTTTTTATTAAATGGGTTTGAACCTGTAATACTTGGGATAAAAATTGATCCACTATGGTCTATATATGTAAGGTTAGGTTCAAATTTTTGAGTTTTATTTCTTTCTAAAATAGTAGGTTTAATTACTAATCCTGTATTTAACAAAGTTTTAGCAGGAACAAAATCCTTTAACATTTTAAATAAAGAATTATCATAATATGATAATAACTTTATAATATCTGTATAATTTGTTTTTTTAGTATACTTTTTGAAATAAAAATCTTTTAAATTATCTAGTTTAGGATATGATCCTGAAGGTGAGAGTTTTGGATCACCTATATAATCATCTATGTCAAAAAACCCTAATTGGTTTATAATGTCATTATCTATGCTATTTTGTGGTGAAATAGATATTTCTGCTATATCTAAATTAGAAGTATAGTTATTATATAAGGCTTGTTGATTAGAGACAAAAGGGGATAATGTTGATCCTGATATTATTTTATTATTAAAATTTTTGATTTTAATATTATTTAAAGTAAAGGAGCCAACATCTGGGCCTTCAATAGAATCAATGTGGCTTTCAGAGACAAAGCTATTAGTAGTAAAATTAGTTATAATACCATAATTTACAGTTGAAGATCCTGTACCTAAAAATGATCCTGTTGGAGCAAACGATCCAGTGGCCATAGGATGTTCAGATGTTATTTGATTATTTCCATTTGAACCCGATATTTGGTCGTATGTTCCTAAAGGTAATCTATAGACTAAGTTATAATATGAGGATGTTAAGTCATTATCAGCATAAGATGTGGGGTTTAACACATGTTGGTCAAAAGTTGATTGAGATAAATTAGTTATCCAATATCTAAATTCATTAAATCTTCCATCAAATGTAACTCCATCTGGGGAAAGTATATTATTGCTTCCTGTACCTCCTAAATATCCAAGTAAAACTTCGTTATTATTTGTAAAATAATATTTATTCCAAGCTTCATTATATGAAGCTGAGGTTGAGCCTGATATAAATAAACTAGAAGATCCCCAATAATTTATAACATTACTATTATTATCAAATTCACTATTTTTAACTATAAGTTGATATGAATTATCAGATCCAGTTTGAGATAAATTCTGTGAGCCTGTTTCTCTACTTAATTTTAAATTCCAATAACTACCTGTAAAGAAAGGTAACCATATCCTTGAAGAAGTAACATATCCTGGGGAACCTGACATTATTAGTCTTAATTCACCATAATGATCATATGCTCCACTTGATGTAGCAATTGATTCTGAAGGATATAATAATTGCAATCCAAACTGTGTAGCACTTCCTGTATTTATTTGAAATAAAGATTGTGTATAATGTGAAGAAGATGGAATACCAGAAGGTTTAAATCTAAATTCTATAGTATCTGGGGTTTGGTCTTCTGCTAATATTCCATTCCACCAACCCTCAATATTGTTCCAATCTGTATCTACATCCTCCCAATCTTCTCCTACCATAGGCATTATAGAAGGTAGCCAAGGAACATTAACTATACTAGATGTGTGAGTATCTAAAGAATAATTAAAGTTATTAAAATTTTGGGTAATATGACGTACATTTTTCTGATTACCTCCATATTCATTTATCCTTAAAATTGTATCTGATATTCCAAAACAGTTTAATAATGCTCTTAATCCTTGGCGTGTTCCACGAGATTTTAAAAGGTATGGTAAATTATGATATATTCTTTTATATACTTCTTTATTAATATCATCATATAATGTAAGATCATTAGAAGCTGAGATGTAATTTTCAGTTCTATAAGACCCTGTATCTGGTACAAGAGATCCTGATGGGGTAATTCCTAATAAGGTTGTGTATAAATCCTGATCTGTTCTATTTGAAGTATATAATTTTATACCTAATGAACGTAGAGCGTCGGCTACTATATCTTTAGAGATACCATAATTAACTCTATTATCAGCATTTGTAGTATCAGTAATTGCTCTTGTATAAGTCCAAAGTATATCAAAATGTTGTCCTATCATTGATACTAATAAGGATAGATTTTGGTTTTGAACATCTTCTTGTATATAAGAAGGAAGTGTATTCCAAATATAGTCCTGATTGCTTTCATCATATAAAGAAGCAGATAAGATTTCTCCACCATAATATGAATTATTTTCATCAATAGACCCATACCATAAAGATGATGAATCCGATGCTACAGGATAATTTTCATAAGGGGCTGAGGAGTTTGACTTAGGCCAGGCTTTACTTCCAGATTCAAAGTATAAATAATATTCATATCCATCAAATTGTTTTACTAATGTATTAATATTTTCTTGCAAAGTAGCTTCTGAAGCTGAAATTGCAATTTGGTCTGTCATTGGATCAAGACCTTTTAAAGTATTAATATCACTTTGATGTTGTTGTATCTGTGTTAATTTATATTTAAAGTTAGCTAATCTATCATATGCCGAGCTAAAATGAATAAAATTGTTAAGATTTGTGTAATCAATATTAATTGTAACTCCATTTGATTCTAATACTGATTGTGCTTGTTGGTATGAAGAGGTTAGTACAGTACTTAATAATGCACTTGAGTTAAAGTATGTTGTTGGTGAATTTGTTTTATTATTTAATTCAATATTTGTATTAGGGCCCCTTAAATATTCTACCTGTTCTGTTTCCTCAGCTGTAAATTGAATATTGATTTGAAATGAAATAGAGTCAGATATTTCTTCTACTACCCATAATGTGTCCTTTAAGTTATACCCCGCAGGTAAAGGTTCATATAACTTTACAAATATGCCAGGTTGAGCTGTATCTTCAGTATCTAATAAAGTATTTACAGCAATTAAAGTATTGTTGTCTCCAAAGTTTAAAAGTAAATCAGAATAAAAACTTTTTCCTGTTTTTGATGTTACATAATTAAAATATGAAGTACCTACAGCATTATAAGATAAATCATTGGTAGTAATTTTTATTTCTGTTCTATCTGAGGATATTTCTTTGATAAAATATCTTGTAGTATTAGATGATAAAAATACAGGTCTATAAAAGTTATATAAAACATTATATTCTCCTATATCATATCCTGAATTGTTTAGGTCTTGATCAGGGTCAATATAAAGGGTATTATATAATGAACTTGAAGGGTTTGTTACTTGAGTACTATAGCTTGTATAATCATAACTTGAAGATAAAAGATTATTATTTGGATCAAATATATGATAT
>Ga0209630_10004182_pt1 | contig 12792 bp, 13 predicted proteins | sample COG_01_FD_184745 | JGI IMG/M metagenome (GOLD analysis project Ga0209630, IMG submission 184745) | Pelagic Microbial community sample from North Sea - COGITO 998_met_01 (SPAdes) (version 2) | ecosystem: Environmental > Aquatic > Marine > Neritic zone/Coastal water | place: Helgoland, sampling... | reverse complement strand
AGGATGTTTTACTTCCTATAGATAGTCATTGGCCAGTAGAAAAGTATAAAGCAATTGATGACGCTTATAACGCTAATGATAAAGATGCCCAAGCTGAAGCGAGAAAGGATTTAGCTACGGCCTTTAGATTAAAAGCAAAAGCTGTAAATGCAAAATATATTTCACCACCAAAAAGTACTGACTTTGCAATTATTTATGTTCCTACAGAGGGGCTTTTTGCTGAACTTTCAAGTTATAGGGATCCCAAAACAAAAGAACTTTTACTCCAAGAATTAAGAGCTAAATATAAAATAACAATATCTGGCCCAAATACTTTGTCAGCTTTATTGCAATCTTATCATCTTGGATTTCAAACATTAAAAGTGCAACAACACGCTACACAAATTTACACTGATTTAAGAGTAATAACTAATAGGTTTGAAAAACATTTTAACAACATTAAAGAGCTAAGAAAAAAATTAGAACAAGCAGTTTCCAGTGTTGATAGCTTTGGAAGAGATGCTAGATCAATAATGAATAGTTTAAATTCAATTAAGGATCCACATGATGATGATGATCCGGATCCTCCAGGTGCACCTATGGCTGCATATGGGATAGACAAAGCTGTAAATAATTAAAAATATACAATGTCAAATTTTGTCTTTTACGATTTCGAGACCAGCTCCTCGAACAAATATTGGGGTCAAATAATTCAAATTGGTGCTGTTCTAACCAATGATAATCTTGATGAATTAGATAGGTTTGATGCTAGATGCAGGCTAAGCCCGGGTATTATTCCAGAGTGTATGGCCTTGATAGTGAACAAATCAACACCACATATGTTAAAGAATTCTAACTTATCTCATTATGAGATGATCAGACAATTTGTGGAAACTTTAAAGAGATGGGGAAAAGCTACTTACGTAGGATTTAACTCGATAGAATTCGATGAGGAATTTTTAAGATGCACTTTATTTCAAACTTTAGAATATCCTTACATCACAAGCACAAATGGAAATACAAGGGGAGACGTTCTGGGTTTAGCTAGAGCAGCTAATTTGTACTACCCAAACACTTTAAAAAATTCTGTAAATGAAAAAGGTAATGATGTTTATAAATTAGATCAAATGGCGCCTCTTAATGGTATTGAGCATGGTGACGCTCATAGTGCAATTGGTGATGTTATGGCAACAGTGGGAATAGCTAAAATTATTTCTAAAAAAGCACCTAATGTTTGGAAAGCAAGCATGTTAACTATGGATAAAACTCAATCATTAGAAATAATTAAAAAAGAACTTTTCTTTTGTACAAATGAATATTTTTATGGACGTAGCAGACCTTATGTACAAACTTTTGTGTGTCAACATCCTCAATATCAATGGCCGTTATGTTTTGATTTAAGGCATGATCCAACACCTTACTTAAGAATGCCATTAAAAGAATTAGAGGCTGCAATGAAAAAACAACCAAAGTTTATTAGAACCGTAAGACATAATAAACATCCAGTAATAATGAACCCATCTTATGGAGATAAATTTGAGGAATACAAAGTTATAGGAACAGCAAAATTAAAAGCTAGGGCAGAACTTGTCAGAAAAAATAAAGAATTTGCAGAAAAAATTCAATCTATAAAACGTTCAGAGGTAGAGGAAAAAGAACAAAATAAATCGCAAGAGGACCTATATAATGAGGAAAGTATTTACGCTAAATTTACAACAGCGGAAGACAATAAAGTAATGCCTGAGTTCCATTCTGCTGAGTGGGATAAAAAATTGAATGTAATTTCTAAATTTAAAGATGAGCGTTTACAATATTTTGGAAAAAAACTTCTCTATATGGAAAAACCTGAATTATTAAGCAAAGAAGAATATAATTTAATACATAAAGATACAGCTAAGAAACTTTTGAGCACAAATAATGAAAAATGGAACACAATACCAAGAACTTATTCAGAGATTGACACTTTAAGAGCAAAATTCGAAAAACAAGATGATAAGGAAAAATTAAAAATTTTAGATGATATTAACGCATACGTTGAAGATTTAGAAAAACATTACTCATCTGCATAGTTGACAAATAATTTAAAATACTTATTTAGAGCTTATGGCATTTAAAAATTCAACAGACGAAAAATTTCAAGATCAGATAAACGGAAGTAAATTAAATCTAATTCAATTTTCAGCAAGCTGGTGTGGACCTTGCCAACAATTAAAACCAATTATAGAAAAGATTTCAAATGACATGGCTGATAAAATTGATTGTTACTATCATGATATTGAAAGTCAACCTAACGAACCCACTAAGTACTCAGTAAGAGGTGTACCTACTGTGCTTTTATTTAAAGGTGGAAAACTTGTAGGGACAAAAGTTGGAGCTACTAGTGAAAAGGATATGCTAGAATTTATTCAACCTCATATCTAATTTTTATTAAGTATATTTCCCACATTATATAAAGAGCCTATACAACTAATTAATTTCTTATCTGGTGAGGTTATATAATTAATTGCTTCACTAAAATTATTAGCTTTAATTACATTAAATTGATTTTTTTTTGCTATAGCTTTTAAATCTTTAGCAGACATACAATTCTGCTCGTTTTCAATTGGTATTGTTATTATTTTTTTAAAAATTCCTTTAAATTGTTTTATGAACAAATCAGGTTCTTTATTTTTCATCATTGCCCAAATAGCGTATTTAGGCACTTTAATATTTTTCAAGTAATTAGCTAAATTTTTAGCGTCCATCTCCGCATGAGCGCCATCTAGCATAATCTGCTCATTTCTATGGAGTTTATTTTTAATTTTACCTTTCTTCAAATACTGAAATCTTCCCTCGAATGAAATATTCGGAATAGTTCTTTCAATGACTTTTTTATTAATTTTAAGATCAAGAGCTATTTTGATTGCATGACAAAGATTTTCTAATAGTCCATTTGAGTGAATATTTTTTGTGTTTAGCTTAATTTTATTTTTTTTATCATTATAAAAAAAGTGCTTATTCTTTTTTACTATTACCCAAGAATTTGGATAATTTATTTTACTTTTATTATTTTTGAGATTTTTTTTAATTTTTTTTAATACATTGGTCTTTTGTTTGCCAATATAAATTTGAGTAAAATTACTTAAAAAACCTACTTTCTGATATATAACTTCATCTAACGTCTTTTTTTTAAGAAAATTTAAATGTTGCCTATTAATATTGACGATTACCTGAGCCAAAGGAAAATCAAATACATTAGTCGAGTCTTTAGCAAATAATGCACCTGCCTCTACCAAATGATAGTCAACATTTTGCTTTGAGGCATTTACTATATAAATTAATGTTAGAGCTTCAAAAATAGTAAGACGGACTTTTAATTTAGCAATTAATTTGATTGATTGTTTTATTTCTTGATGGGTTAAAAACCTATCACCCATCCAAAATCGCTCTTTAATATCTTTTAGTGATGGAGAAATATATGCAGAGGCGGTCTGATTATTTGCTTCAATAAAACTTTTAACAGAATAAAGAGTAGTATATTTTCCACTTGAACCAAGAAAATTAATTACATTATTAAATTTTCTTTCAGGATGACCTAATTTTTTAAGTACCAGTTTTATTCTTTTTAGATCAAAATTTATGGTCTTGTTGAAGAGCTTATGATTAGCTAGCTGCTTGTAGAGACTTATCGATTGTGACATTCGAGTCTTGTTTAGCTTGAGACTCTGCTTTTTTCAATAGAACATTTAGTAATGTTCCTATGGTTGAATTTAGGTATTGTCTTTCAACAACTAAATCGATACCGCCATGATCTTTCACATATTCAGCTGTTTGAAATTGGTCGGGTAAAGTTTCACGAACAGTGTCTTGGATTACTCTTCTACCTGCAAATCCGATAGTAGCCTTTGGTTCTGCAATTAGAATATCGCCTAACATTGCCCAAGAAGCTGTCACACCACCAGTTGTAGGATCGGTTAAAACTACAACAAAAGGAATATTTTTTTTCTTCAATTCATTTACTGCTAATGCAGTTCTAGACATTTGCATCAGTGCAATAGAAGACTCCATCAATCGCTGTCCTCCTGAGCAACTAAAAAATATATAAGGCATTTTATTCTCAATTGCATGTTGGGCGCCAGCTATAAATGCTTCACCAGATGCTGCACCGAATGATCCACCAATAAACCTAAAATCTTGCGCTCCAACTACCATATCAATATTTTGCACTTTACCTTTAGCAATCAAAATCGCATCGTCTTGGCCAGTTAATTTTCGCGCTGCATTTAGTCGGTCAGTGTATTTTTTTTTATCTTCAAAATTTAAAGGATCATCTTTTGGTAAAGGTGTATCAATTAATTCAAATTGTTTATTGTCAAAAAAAGTTTCAAATCTTTCACGACAAGTTAATTTATGGTGGGCTCCGCACTTAGGGCAAACCTTTTTATTGTCCACCATATCTTCTTTATATATTAAATTTTTACACCCACATGTTGTCCAAAGATTTTCATCTGTTTTTGAGGACTTTTTTTCAAAAAGTGATTTTATTTTTGGTTTGATAAATTTTGAAATCCAATTCATATAATTTTTTTTTTTAGATTGTACACAACTTTATCCAACTTTGTGACAGGATTTTGTCCCATTTTGAGTGAATTTGTAATTGTTTTACACAACATACTGCCAACTACTAGTCCATTAGCTGATTTTAAAGAAGATATAGTCTTATCTGTAATACCGAAACCTATAACTAGATTCTTTTTGGGGTTGATTTTTTTGATACTATTGTAATTTTGAAGAATTGCTTTGGGTGAAACCTTTAATTTTCCCCCAGTAGTTGACAGCATTGATATGTAATAAAGCATGTCATGTGAGTCTTTAATGATTTTTTTCATTCTTTCTTTTGACGTGGTCGGAGATAGTAGCTGTATAAAATTTATTGACTTTTTTTTACATTTACTCGCAAAATTTTTATTTTCAGGGTAAGGGAGATCTACTATAATTAAGCCATCTACACCTGAAGATTTACAGTTTTTTAAAAAGTTATTTTCACCATGTTGGTAGATTATATTGTAATAACCCATCAGAATAATAGGCTTACTATTATTCTTCTTCCTAAATTTCTTAACAATTTGAAAAACATCTTTTAGCTTTATTCCATTTTTTAGAGCACGTTGTGAGCTACCTTGTATCTGTCCGCCGTCAGCTATAGGTGTATTATGCGGAAATCCAAGCTCAAGAATATCTGCGTGTTTAGAAATTTTATTTAATATTTTAAGAGAATTATTTTTAGTGTTGTCGCCAGCGACTGTATAAGTAATTAAAGCTGGTCTATTTTGTTTTTTACAATTATTAAAAGCTAAAGCTATTTTAGATTTCATCTTATATATGACCCTAACTTTTGTTTTATAATGTCTTTATCTTTAAGGCTATCACCGCAAGAGTTGACAATAATGATTTCAGATGATCTTAATTTAGGAGCTAATTTAATTGCTTCAGCAAAAGCATGCGATGGCTCAAGAGATGGAGAAATATTTTCAAGTTTCGAAACTAATTGATAAGCTTTCAGTGCTTCTTCATCACTTGCAGAAGTGTATTTAGCTCTTTTTGCATCTTTTAAAAAACAATGAAGAGGAGAAATTCCTGGGTAATCTAGACCTGCCGAAATTGACTCAGTAGAGCCTATCTGACCTTCTTTATTTTGTATAACGTACTGAGCAGCTCCATGAAGAATACCAATTTTAGATCCATTAGTTAGTGGTGCTGCATGAAGTTTGCTATTCTGTGGACCCCCAGCTTCTACCCCAATAAATTGAGCATGAGTATCCATGAATTCATTCCAGAATCCTGCTGCTGAACTACCACCTCCAACACAATTAATTAATTTTATTTTATCTGGCAGCTTTCCAAATTCTTCTCGCACTTGTTTGATTAATTCTCTTGAAATTTGAGCAGTGCTCCAAGCGCAAATTTTTATGAATATATTTGGACCAACCGTAGAACCAACGCACATATGTGTGGTATCACAGTTAGAAACCCAATATCTCATACACTCACTTACAGCATCTACAAGTGTTTGACTTCCAGTAGTTACTGAAACTATTTCTGCTCCATTTTTTTTCATTGCTTCTACATTAGGTCTTTGCCTTTTTATATCCTTAGCGCCCATAAATATTCTACATTTAAGACCAAATTTTTTAGCTGCCATAGAAAGCATTTTTCCTGCATAGCCTGCACCCGTATCACCTACAACATATTTTTTTCTAGCTCTCTTGGCGATAAGACAGTGAACCGTAGCATTATAAATTTTATGAGCTCCTCCATTAGCCTCAGAAACCACCTTGGCATAAATTTGTGCTCCGCCGAGATGATCAGTTAAATTATCCAATCTAATAAAAGGTGTGGGAGCGCCTACATATGTTTCAAAGTAATGGTCTCTTTCTTCAAGAAATTTTTTATCTTTTCTTAGTTTCGAAAATAGTTTTGTCAGATCATTAACAGGCTTTTTTAAAGTTTCAGGTATATAATTACCGCCAAATTTTCCACCATACATGAAGTTTTTATCATGCTGGTCAATAAGAGGTATGTGTTTTTTAATTTTTAAGCTCATTAATTTTATTTATAAAATTTTTAATTTTATGATGATCTTTGTAACCTAATTGACTTTCTAGACTAGACGATAAATCAAAAAAGTTAACCCCTAATTTATTAATATTTTCTACATTATCTTTGGAGATTGATCCTGCTAATGCATATTTTGTACCAATAGGAAGTTTTGTAATAAGATTTTCGGGAAACTCGAAAGATTTTTCCATCCCGGGAGTATCAAATAATATAATATCGGCATTATCAAACTCTCTGTATTTATCAATATCTTGTACGTCTTTTACTTTTATCGCTTTGATGATCTTAAAGCCCATATTCTTAATTTCAGTTACTCTATCTTTTGTTTCTGAACCATGAAGTTGAATAAAATCAAAATTTCCTATAAGATTTTTTTTGATAAATTCATCACTTGGATTGACTGTGACTGCTACAAAAGCAGAGTCTTTTTTATCATAATTAGAAAGTATTTTAATATCTTCGTAATTTATGTTTCGAGGTGATTTTTTATAAAAAACGAATCCTAAGTAATTTACCCTTAAATCAATACACAGCTGAACATCTCTGGTTGGATTTAAACCACAAATCTTTGTTTTCATTAATTTAATTTTTTATAAAGATTTTGAATATTTTTTTTAATATTACCACGCGTGATTGCTCTGCCAATTACCAGCCAATCAGACTTGACTTTATTAGCTTCCATTGAACGTTTTTGATCATAGTTTCTTTTTCCAATTTGCACACCGGGAGTGATGATTTCTTTTTTAAAAATTTTTCTTACATAATTCACCTCGTATGGACTGCAAACCAAAGCATCTAAAGCTGCTTTTTTTGCAAGCTTTGCTTGATGCAAAACTAAATTTTTTACTGACCTGCTATACCCAATTAATTTTAAATCTTTGTTATTTAATGACGTCAAAGTTGTTACTCCTATAATTTTTATTGATCCAGAAACTTTTTTTACCGATCTCAAAGCCTCCAAACCCGATGAAATATGAACAGTAAGATAATCTATTTTCAGATCTCTTAAAGCTTTTACTGCCGATTTCATAGTATTAACTGTGTCATTTAATTTTAAATCAATAAAGATAATTTTTTTTTTTAATTTTGAAATAAATTGTCTTCCATTTTTTGAATTCATGAATTCTAATCCGAATTTATAGCCAATGATAATTTTCGTAGATTGTGATTGATTTATAATTTTTTTGACTTTATTAATATTAGTAGTGTCACAGGCTATAAATATTTTTGGCTTTTTCATTCGTTAATAATTTTTTTCAAATTTTTTGATGCTCTAAATCTTATTCTAACACGCTCAGGTTTATAAATTAACTCATTTGTGGCTGGATTTCTTGCATTATAATTTTCTTTTAATTTTTTCCCATACCATCGACCTAATCCACGAATTTCAACATTATTACCTTTTTCAAGAGCATTTGAAATACTTTCAGTGAATATATTAATTATTGACTCTAATTCAGATTGATGAAGTTTAGGATTTTTTTCTTTAAGCTGTTTTATAAGCTTTTTACGAGACAATTATTTTTCTTTATTGTTTTTCTTTCCGATAGCTTTTTCAAAAATTCCTTTAAGTGTAGCTCCAGATTTTGTTGCACCTTCACCGAACTTAGCTATAAGCGATTTTTCTTCATCAATTTGTGCAGCTTTTACACTTAGCTTAATTCTACGATTTTCATAGTCAAGTTCAGTAATTTTTGCATCTAAAGCATTGTCTTTTGAAAATACCTCAGGACGAGCTGCTGTTGCGTCTTTCGCTAAATCTGCTTTTCTTATGGTCACGATTAGTTTTTTTTCTTGATCTATGGCAACTTTTACGCCAGTTTTTAGAACTTCATGAATTCTTGTTGTGATAATGTCTCCAACTTTTTTTCTATTATCTTTAAACCAATCAAGTGGATCTTTTTCCAAGGCTCTTTTTGAAAATCTAATTTTGTCGTCTTTTACCTCAATAATTTTTACATTAACAATATCGTTCTTATTAAATTTCTTTAAATCTTCAATATTTTCTTGAAAAGATATTTCTTTATAGTGCAACATTCCGGATAACTTTGAGTCTATTAATTCTGCAAATATCGCCTTGTCTGTAATATTACTAATCTTAATTTTAACTTCTTTTCCAATTTGATTTTTAATTTTATCCCACGGGTTATCCTGTGTTGCTTTATACGATAAAGAAATTCTTTTAGTTTCTTTGTCTATATTTACAATTTTAAATTTAATTTTTTGAGAAACAGAAAGAACTTTGCTTGCTTTAATGTTTCTATTTGTCCAATCTAATTCTGAGCTATGAATTAATCCTTCAACGCCATCCTCAATTTTAACAAAACAACCATAATCCATAATCTTAGTTACTGAGCCCTCATAAATCTCACCAACTTTGTATTTTCTCTCAATGTTTTCAAATGGGTCTTCCGTTAAAGCTTTAACCGAAGCAGAAACCCTATTAGTTTTTTTATCAATTTTTGTAATTTTTACTTTTAATTTTTGTCCAATAGTTACTAGGTCAGCTGGTTTTTTAACCCTACCATGACTTAGGTCGCTAACGTGCAACAATGCGTCTATGCCGTTAATTTCTAAAAATATTCCCCAGTCTGTTGTTGCTTTTACAACTGCATCATCAACGATGTCGCCTTCTTTAATATTTTTTAAAGCTTCAGTAACTTCAGCATTTTTGCTTTTTTCGAGCACTGCTCGCCTTGATACACAAACGTTGCCTCTGTTTTTATCAATCCTAGTAGCTATAACTTTAATGGGTGTATTCATTAAATGATCAATTTTTTTTAACGGTCTAACATCTATTTGTGAGGACGGCATGAAACATGGTAAACCTTCAACGGTTGTAATAAATCCACCTTTAACTTTTCCTGTAATGTAACCAGTCATTTCTTCTTGAGTTTCAAAAACATTTTCCATTTTTTTCCATGCCTTCATTTTACGGGCTTTGTCTCTTGAAATTACTATTTCTCCTTTAAAACTTTCAATCCTTTCCAGATAAACTTCTATTTGAGATCCGATTTTTAAATTTTCTAGCTCTTTTTCATTTTTAAATTCTTCTATAGGTATCATTCCTTCCATCTTAGCTTTACAATCAACTACTATGAAGTTTTTAGTAATTTCTGATACTGTGGCTTTGATAATTTCGTTTTCTTTAAGCCTTCTGTCTTTAAAATCTTGATCTAATAGGCTTTGAAATTCCTTGTGGAGTGAATTTGTATTTTTTATTTCTTCAGTTGCCATTATTTTTTAATAAAAACTCTTCAACATATTTAGTCATTTTCTTTAGCATTGCTTGTTTATTCAATTTTCCGGTGTCGATTGATACCGAATTTCGATGTTTAAGTAAAGGGGAGTGTTTCCTTTTGATGTCCGATAAATTTCTTATTCTAAGCGCTTTTTTAACATTATTTAGTTTTATAGATGGATCTAATTTTTTAAGCTCTTTATATCTTCGTCTTGCAGCTATCGACAAATTACAAGTAAAATAAAATTTTACATCTGAATTTGGAAGAATTTTGGTTGATATATCACGTCCTTCAATGCAACAATTTTTATTTTTTTTGGAAAAATCAAGCTGAAATTTTTTTAAAATATTTCTCACTTTGTTGTTTCTAGCGATTACAGAACTATGTTCTGAAATTTTTTGAGTGTGCAAGCTAATCTTTTTTAACTCTTTGTAGTTCAATTTAAGAAATTTTTTTCTTAAAAAACCAATCATGTTTTTAGGTTTATATTTTAGAATTAAAAAACTTGCATATCTATAAAGCAATCCAGAAGAAAGAAATTTCAATTTGTATTTTTTTGCAATCATTTTTGCTCCTGTGGATTTTCCAGTTGCTGCTCCACCATCGCAAGAAATTTGGACTGATTTATTTTTGAATTTCAAATTTAGCTCCTAGAGATTTAATTATTCTTAAAAAAGATGGAGATGAGGTAAAAACAGTTTCAAAGTTTTTAATGTTTGTTTTAGCTCCAGTCAATAAGGCTAGAATGAATGAAGACATGCATAGTCTATGATCACCTAAATTTGGAACATTTACTTTTTTATCACTTGCATCAATAATACCTTGCCCATATATTTTTACTTCATTTTTAGAAACCACAGATTTTATATTAATCTGATCTAAAATCTTTTTCATTTCAATTATTCTGTTGCTTTCTTTGTTGGCCAAGTCACCAACACCTTTAAAAATAGAAATGCCATTAATCAAGGAAGCTATCACGAATAAAATTGGATATTCGTCAGTAGAATTCACGTAGTATTTTTTAGACGCTTTTATAGGTTTTAAATTACAATATTTAATTGATACATCTCCTCTTAATTCGTTATGATTTTTTTTTAAATTTTTAAATTTAATATTAGCACCACTTTTTTTTAGAAGACGATAAAAACCTGTTCGTGTTGGATTCAAACCAACATTTTTAATTGTAAGTGATGAATTTTCTTTTAGTAATGTCAGTGCTGTAAAAAAAGCTGCTGATGATGGATCGTTAGGAACATTAATCTTAATTGGATTTAAATTTTTCTTTCCAAAGATAGTGATAAATTTTTTTTTCCCTTTTTTGATATTAATCGCAAATTTATTTTTGACCAACATGTTTTCTGTATGATCTCTACTTTTTTCAACTTCAATTATCTTTGTATTACCATAAGAATTTAATCCAGCTAACATAACCGCACTTTTTAACTGAGCAGAAACACCTGCATCATATTTGATACCAATCGGTATTCTTGAAGAAACTAATTTAACCGGAAAGTTTTTTTTTCTTTTAGGAAAAAATTCAGCACCAAATCGTCTCATTAATTTTATCAAACTTGACATATTTCTTTTGTTTAGCGAGCGATCTCCTTTTAAATTAACCGTTAAGTTGGGTGTAGTTGATAGAATTCCGATTAGCAATCTGGCTAATGTACCTGAGTTACCAAAATTTAATTGACTATTTTTCTTAATAAACAAAGAACCCAGTCCGTTTCCATAAATTAAGTATTTTTTTGATTTGATTTTTTTTATTTTAACTCCTAGTTTCTTGAGACAATTAATTGTCGACATTACGTCTTCGGACTCCAAAACATTGTTAGCAATTGACAAATTTTGACTAATAGCAGCAATTAAAAAACTCCTAATTGAAATAGATTTATCTGCGTCTACATGAATAGTTTTTTTAAAAGGTAAAATCTTTTTTTTTATCTTTAAATTGAATTTATTTAAGGCCATTAACTTTAGGAAAATTGTTTTCCAAAATAGTGCTCAATTGCTTTAGAAGACTTTAGTATTTCTCTCGATGTACCCTCTGCAATAACAGTATTTTCACCTAAAACATAATTTCTGTCAGTAATATCAAACAAGTTCTTTACATTGTGATCCGTAACTAGGATTGCAGTACCACTAGATTGAATTTTTAAAATATATCTCTGTATATCTTGTATTACTAGAGGGTCTAATGCTGCTAATGGTTCGTCTAAAAGAACGATTTTAGGTTTGTTAATCATTACACGCGCCATCATAAGTCTACGAATTTCTCCACCAGATAAAACAGAAGCATTTAATGATCTAAGATGTTGTAAATTAAATTCATCTAAAAGTTTTTCAGTTATAGCTACTTGCTTTTCACTACCTTTAATCGAAATTTGTGCAAGACCAAGTAAATTATGAAAGACAGACATATTAAAAACACTTCTTTGTTGCGGTAGGTAACCCAACCCTTCTTTTGATCTTAGGTGAATAGGAATTTCTTCGATTGACTTTCCATTAATAAAAATTTTACCATTGTCAATATTCTGCTCCCCAATGCACATTGAAAATAAAGTAGTTTTACCAGATCCATTAGGACCCAGAACACCTACGCATTCACCAGGAAAAACTTTCATAGATAATTTTTTTAAGATGGGTCTACCGTCAAAAGATTTACTGATATCTTTTAATTCAAAAATTGGCTTGTCCTTTTTAAATTTTAAAATTCTAAATCCTTTTTTCATTTTAAATCAATGTTAGCATTAACTTTTTTATTTTCAAAAGCAGAAATATTTAAAGTTTGTTTTTTAACATCAAAAAGAAGTTTATCAGCTACCAATATCCCTTTTTGGTCTTTAAATCTTATTTCATCAGATACAATTAATAAACCTTTTGAATTTGAAAATTCAGCCTTTTCTGCCAGAAGAGAGCTATTTTCGTAAAAAGCTTTAATGTTTTTTTCAAAAATCATATTTAACGATTTATT
>Ga0209630_10004178_pt1 | contig 12798 bp, 10 predicted proteins | sample COG_01_FD_184745 | JGI IMG/M metagenome (GOLD analysis project Ga0209630, IMG submission 184745) | Pelagic Microbial community sample from North Sea - COGITO 998_met_01 (SPAdes) (version 2) | ecosystem: Environmental > Aquatic > Marine > Neritic zone/Coastal water | place: Helgoland, sampling... | reverse complement strand
GGACGTGCGTCGGTGCCTTGAGCATCATGTATGCTTCTCAGATTACATAAAAAACAAAAGAAAGGACGGCTCGAGGTCGACCCTGCCAAAAGGCTCGCGACCCTAAATGCTTGGCGCGCAGCACGTGTCGCTATTTGCAACCGACCAGTGATCGTATGGTAACACCCTGCCGACCGAAAGTCAACGATATAGGGGGAATGGTGTATTACAGAATACTTGTATAAGGTACATATTAATACGAAGATATAAAACTTGCTTATTATTATTACCTTCGATTCGAGTATTTATTTATTTTTAACACTTATTCCTTCTTCACTGACGCCGGAATCATATCCTTTCAGGGTTTTTGCGGCGGACAGCCACAGGGTCCACCCAGGGCAACCGCTAATCGGACGATGTACAGCGCTCTCCGCACTTTTGTAAAACGTGCGGCCCCTGCGGTCACCGTGGGCCAACATGCAGCAACGGCACCAAATGTACAGTCGATATGGCTCAATGTCTGCCGCGGAATGGCAACTGGTCCCGCGGCAGGAGGCCACATTTCAGACGAATTGCTCGATAAGCTCGGCTCGCTGTCCACTCAAGCCCTGATTGACGGCCTCTGGGTCATGGGTTGGCCGACATCTCACATCATGGGCGCTCGTCCTCTGACAGAAGGTCAAAAGAAAATGATTGGTCGTGCCATCACTATCCAGTTTGCTGCTGCCCGCCCCGATATTGCGGCCGACAAGCCCGGCGGGACTGACTCTCCCGAATACGAGGCTTTCGAGCTCGTGAACGGAAAGGAGGTCATCGTGATGTCTTCAGTCGGTCCATGGGAATCTGTCGGCGGCGACATCAAATTCTTGCGATTATTCCAGCGCGGGGTGAGTTGGCACTCGAAATCGAATCCCCCCAAGTCTACCAACCTGTCTCCTTCAAGATGCTACCGCTCCGAATTTCTTCCTGAGCTCGCCACTCTATCCTTTGAAACTTGGTTGACGCGTCATAATAAGCTAAGCATTTCACAATCCAATCCTCGTCGCTCATTGCGCAGTGCGCCGGTTTAGTCACCGATGGTTCCGTCCGTGACACGGCGGTCCTCAGAGAATATGGCTTTCCTGTCTTTTCGCACTCTACCACCCCACGGCAGGGACCGCACGTCCATCAACCCTGGTCCTGCAACACCGTGATTAACTGTGGAGGTGTAGTTGTCCGCCCCGGTGACGCGATCATTGGGGATCAAGATGGCGCCGTGGTAATCCCCGCATCCCATGCCCAGCAGGTTTATGATATTGCCCACAGCCGGGAAGTGATCGAGGACATTGTCAAGGAAGAACTTACCAAGAATCCTGGTCCTCCCGGCAAGTTTTACCCCTTCATGTCTGGCAAGATAAAACCAGACTCTCCTCTCGGACAGCTTCTCGATTCCAAAGGTGTCAAGTTCGCACATAGCGCAGCACGTCCTGGAACGCGGGTGGGTGTTCCCACTGTTGCGCCCACTGGCACCACGCTTGGTTCTCGGCGCACTGTCGGTGCCTCGAAAAACATGTCAACGTACACGCAGAGTGAAGCTCAGTATCAGTCTATTCTGAAGCAGTTCGCCGAGCATAAGGCTTGTGCTGTTCTCCGTACTCCTATTGTAGGGGCTTGCACACCTGCTATGAATGCAGCAGTCGACGGCGGATTCAAGCTTGTTGAATTTACGCTGACCACACCTGGATGCCTCGACTCTGTTGCTGAGTACGCTTCACGAAAAGACGTGCTCACGGGTGTAGGTACAGTCATGACGATTGACGACGCTAAGAAAGCAATGGATGCAGGCGCACAGTTTATCGTCAGCCCGGTGCTTATTCCCGAAGTTGTCGAGTGGTGCGCCGCGAATAAGATTGTGTGTGCCCCTGGATGCCAGACCCCTTCTGAGATGGTGCAGGCCTGGAAGCTTGGGGCGCCCATCCAAAAACTTTTCCCAGGTGTCGCAGGTGGCCCCGCATGGGTTAGGGCTGTCTCTGCCGCGCTGCCAATGTTGCGCATCAACCCTACCTCTGGCGTTGAGATTGACACCGCTGCCGATTATCTGCGTGCTGGTGCATCATCTCTTGGATTCGTAGCACCAGCCTTTCCCCCAAAACTTGTGGAAAATAAGGACTGGAATGGTATCTCTAAGATTGCTGCCGAAATCCAGACAGCAGTCAGGTCTGCATAGATCCTCGAACTTACTCTCATCGCCATATACCTGGCTACGACTACTAGGTACGTTGGTACAATTCCACGTCAACTCGATACAGGAAACAACCTGCTTAATATTAAGTGATATCCTATTTTTGATCACGCGTTCGACCCAACAGAAACTCGAATCCGCGCGGGACCCCGCCCGAACTCGGAAGCTCGCATCTATAAACCAAGCTACAACTCATGACCAAATAATGCTCGGCTGACGGCACTTGGACATGTCCGACATCCCGGGGCTCCCGGCCCTACAGACCAAAACTGCCGCCCATTCCAGTCACAATGTTCCTCTGCCGCTTCCTGGAGAAAATACAGTGGGCCGATACTCTGGGTAGTACATGGAGCTTCGAACATATCGCTCGAGTCCCTCAAGTCCATCACGGCTTATCATGTGTGCTATTTTTCCACCTCGATTTTCTCGACCTTCGTCTACTGCTTGCTTCATAACCGCGGCGGCGACTTTTACGCTGACGTCACGAATGTCAGCAATGCGGGGATAAATAGCTCGTCTTTGGATAGCGCCATCATTGAGGGTTTTAGGAATTGCCTCCGCCGCGGCATTGAGCATTCCATCACTGATGTAGTCGCTGCCGACTAGTATGCTTCCAAGACCCAGTCCCGGGAAGACGTAGAAATTGTTGCCTTGATTTGCAACCATAGTTACTCCACTTTTGGACACATCATCAAATGGCGATCCAGCTGAAAATATTGCCCTTCCTTCCGTTGCATTCGCTGCTGCTTCCGCGGTACATTCTGCCCGACTTGTCGGATTAGACAGAGGCATGATTATAGGGTTATTGTTGAGTTTCCCCATCCGGGAAAGAATTTCATGAGTGAACAATCCGTTGACCGTGCTTGCACCCAAAAGTGCTGTCGGCTTAGCGATTTCAATCACCTCTTTAAGTTTCAATCCGTCCGGCAAGTCCAGGCGACTTTCCGCGAACGGCCGCAGATCATCCACTCCAGCTTCTCCTTCTTTCAGCTCTCTGCTACTCGTTATGAGACCATGTTTATCAAGAATATAAAAGCGTTCAAAAGCTTGTTGTGGGCTGAGCCCGTGGTGAACTAAGGCGGCGTGGATGAAATTAGCAATGCCCATCCCTGCGCTCCCAGCTCCACACAACACAAACGTCTGTTCAATGATTGCGCTGGGTGATTTCCCCATAGCCGCCATCGCGCCGTAAATTCCGGCAAGAACCACAACAGCAGTTCCCTGGATGTCATCATTGAAGCACAATACGTTTTCACGATGCCGTTTGAGAATGGGCATGGCATGATCTGTTGAAAAGTCTTCAAATTGCACCAGTGCTTTCGGCCACCGATTCTTAACAGCTTGAATGAACTCGTCGACAATATTCATGAACGCATCGCCCTTAATGCGTTTTTGAGGAAGGCCGAAGTAGTATGGATCGGTAAGGAGTTCCTCATTATCGGTACCGACATCAAGAACACATGGAAGTACAGAACTCGGTTCTATTCCCGCACCTGCGACGTAAAGGTCCAGTTTTCCGACGCTTATTCCCATCCCGTGCGCGCCTAGGTCCCCGAGTCCTAAAACTCGCGACCCATCTGTGACGACAATGACGCTGACATCATTCTTCCAATTGTACATCATCGCATTAAAATGCCCCACGTCATCAGCACTAAAGTACATTCCTCGTGGCCGCCGAAATAGTCTGCTATATTGGAGACAAGCCTCGCCAACGGTCGGGGTGTAAATCACAGGTGCGAGTTCCTCAATGTGGTCAACCAAAAGTCGATAGAACAAGGTTTCGTTTCGGTCCTGTAGCGCTTGCATAGATCTCCACCTAAACATGCCAGTCTTTCCCTTCTCGGTCAAATTTGCCCATATCTTTTCACACTGCTGCTCAATCGTGAAGTAGCGAGGGGGTGTCAGCCCTCTTATTCCCAAGCGCTCTTTTTCAGCCAGACTGAACCCCGTGCCTTTATTGTATATTGGGTTTAGCAGAACTTCTATACCTCGGTTCGTGTCGGCATGCATTATCATCACATCGTTCTCAGCAAATCGACAGGTGTGAGTACGATCAGCAAAGTAGTTCGTCTCTTTTTGAGCAACCTCACTATAGCGTGTGGTTGCGTATTCTCTGGCTGTCGTTGGCGCAGGAAAGCCAAACGCAGGGGTAGTTGAGCCCCGCGGATTGATCAACGCAGGAGCAAATCCGATCAAACTGTCAGGTCTTGTTCTGCATTCTCGGACGACGAGCGCTGACTTAAGAAAACCCCGCAGATTTCGCATCACGTCGGTGCGAGTACACATCAAAACGACGTCGTTCCTCAAAATTTTACAAGTACGTCTACGTTGTGGAATCAAATGCCGGGTTCTGGTCAATGGTCAAACTAACTAAATAATTGCTCTGTGATTATTGAAGTAATACCTTCGAAGGTAATATTTATTCGATTTGGTAATCGTGTTATACAAATTCTGTCTGTGGAGTTGGAATTTGGCTTCGGCGATACCTTTCGTTTAATAAGTTTCGTTCGTAACTGTCCAGCAGAGCTCGCTATCGTTTACTTTCGTTCGGCGGTTGGGTTACCATACGGTCATCGGTCGGTTGCAAATACCGACACGTGCTCCGCGCCAAACATTTTGGGTCGGCACGTGTTTTTTCCCCCGCCCTATGGCGCCTAGTTTGGACGGGGCGCGCGCTGAGCCGCTGCTAATATGCTGTTCGGCGCCACACATGCAATGCAGACTCAAACACATGACAAAATAGCATAAACAAATCTGTGAGTGCCCTTCTTTTTTAAGATAGCGAAAACTGGGCTGATGACACGTCCTTAACACTTAATTAAATTAAGGCATATAAAAGGACCTGTAATAGTGTATTGTTACTGTACCTTCGAGGATAATAAATCCTTCGTAATCACACTTATTTGGAAAAAGCTGGAAATATAACAAAGCAGCGTGTGCCGTGCCTGCAACGGGGGACGAAGACGTCATGGCGGTTCTATTGGAGACAAGCATAGGCGATGTTGTCATTGACCTTCACACCAACGAATGCCCTCGCACCACGAAGAATTTTCTTAAGCTGTGCAAGATAAAGTACTACAACAATGTCCTTTTCCACAACGTGACGAAGGATTTCATTGTTCAGACCGGAGATCCGACGGGCACAGGAAAAGGAGGAGATTCAATACATAAAGTTTTACACGGTCTGGCAAGATTTTTCGAGGATGAAATCTACCCCTCATTTAAGCACGAACGGAAAGGAACGGTTTCAATGGCTTCCGCCGGACAAAATCTGAACGCCAGCCAGTTCCTTATCACACTGAGAGACAACTGTGACGCATTAGATGGGCAACAAACCGTGTTTGGCAAAGTTTCTGAGGGGTTTGACGTACTTGCGGCCATCAACGGTACATACTGCGATGAAAAGGGTCGTCCGTATCAGAACATCCGAATCAAACACACAATTGTCCTCGAAGACCCATTTGAAGATCCTCAAGGATTAGAAGCATTTATTCCAGAATTTTCACCCACGTTTGCAAAGGACCCCGATGAATTGCATCTCGAAGACTCTTCCCCGACTAGGACAGCCGGAACTTATGTAGAACAGGAAGATCTAGAGAAGGAAGCGCGTAGCCGCGCTGTGCTTCTTGAACTGATTGGAGATTTACCAGACGTAGATGCCAAGCCTCCTGACGAAAGCCTTTTTGTATGCCGTCTGAACCCAGTGACTACAGATGAAGACTTGGAAATTATTTTTAGTCGGTTCGGAAAAGTCGAAACATGTGATATCATTCGCGACCACCAGACTGGAGACTCTCTAAACTTTGCGTTTGTGTCTTTCGCAACAAAAGAGGACGCCGAGACTGCTTATTTCAAGATGGACAATGCTCTGATTGATGACAGGCGCGTGCGCGTAGACTTCAGTCAGTCGATGCACAGTTTGTGGAAAAACTATAGAAGATTCGGGAGAAATGGGGGAGCCAAACATGATAGTGATCGAGCGTATTTGATTGACATCGGGCAAGGTGATTCACACGTACATAATGTACGTGCGATTGGTGCGAATGGAAATAGCAAAGGGTTGTCCTCGATGCAAAATATCAGGGAGAGTAATGACCACAAGGGCAAGAACCAACTCATCGCAACTGGTGATATGCGCAAACTCCATGAGAGGAAGAGAGAGAGAAAGTGAACCTTTTGCACTCGACAAGGATGTTGTTAGCACACTATCAACTTACAACGAGCTTCGTTGAGCCATCCAGAGGTTATCAGAACAATCGTCGAGCAACTCTGAACGCACATGCACTACTTAGAGCCTGCAGATTATCTAGCCGTTCGAAGACATTTTTAATATTCAATTGTTCCGAAAATAATAATCATCATTTATTTATTTGATATGATATTTAAATATTTAATACCTTCGTATGAAGCAAGCAAGCAAGGTATTTAATATTTACCTTCGTTCGAAACCTTATTACCGAAGGTAATAGTCTGGATTTCAACCACCCTCGCTCGGAAACTAAATAAAGTAAGGTGAAGGATTTTTTAACAATTTTTAACTTTAGATATTTTTAACGTTTTATTAAGTATGTAGTTTTTATAAACTTACTTTTTCATATGATATATAAGTGTCCGCGGGTGGTTGAAATAAATCAAGAATACAAACTTATTTTACTGAGGTAATAATATTAAATAACTCTTATTCAGTTATTATTCCATTTCGGTTCCCCACTCCCTGGTATTCTTACCCGCCCCCATGTTATGCTCCGGCCATTTGTAATGTCAAACGATACCGAGCGACCGTGGTCGACGATCCTGCTCCTAAGTGACTGTGTGCGAGGCGAAGCCGCGCCGGTTCCTCTCATTCGCACCGCGGCGTCCAGGTGCTGGGTATGTTGCGTTGTCGCGACGTCGCGGGTCAGCCCTGTACACAGGTCATCCGCTCGGTCAATGCAGCGCCCTCCTGCGTGTTTCCAGGCAGGGTCACTGAGGCGGTGGAGGCTGCCCACGTTCCTGTTCACCCCCCCTAATTTGAAAGAAGATGGGAAAAGCCCGCAGTCGCGCCCTTCGCCCCGACCTGCAGGAAACCCGTGCTACTATAATAATCCACCGCCACTGTTGGCCTGACTGTTTGCCCACGTGCTGAATTGGCAAATAGCGCGCATCCTTACACAACCTTTTCCACACGCGCCGGAATGCCCTGATTCGTGGGCAATGTGTCCGTCGCGTCGTGGGGCGTCAGGTCCTGCCTCTGATAGTGACTCGTTCGTCCTACCGACGCCTTGACGCCACCCGCGCCAACCCATCAGCAGCAGCAGAATAATTCTAACCACACGCGAGTAGCCACCGTAAGAATCCTCAATATAACTCAACCCTTCCGGCCGTTCCACTGAACTCCTCCTCGTTCGTCGCCCCGGCGGCGGGACGAACGTCTTGATGGCGACCTCCCGTCGGTGCTCCGGGTACCGACGCGTCGGTCGCACCGACGGAGGGAGTTCCCCGCACTCCGCGGCCCGAGAAGCGTGTCTCGGGGCAACCCATTCCTTGTCCCACATTTTCCGCCTCAGGCACATTCCCGTGCCATTCGGCTGAATCGCACCTTGGCCGACCCGCGGTTGCTCACACGGCGGGGAGGACCCGCCCTCAGGCTCTCCGGCACCGTCGCGCCGGGGGGCATCATGCTCGTCCTCCTCCCCCGCGGCATCCGCCTCGTCAGCCGCCGTGCATTCCCCGCATACCCATCCTTCATTCATCGCCACGCCCGCGTCCATGCACTCCCCGCAGATGTAGCCGCCGCAGTCCGCTCCTCGCGCACACTCCGTGGCTGTGCTAACGTGGCAGTTCTGGCGGTACTGGTCGCAGTCGGCGCGCGCCTGCGGCTACGCCCCCCACTTCTCGTACCGCGTCCGCCATTCGTCCTGCGTATTCCGTCGTCTCCGGACCCCAACCCGTATCCTCCCCCTCCCGGCGCGAGGTTATAATAATATGTAATAAGACGAAATATTAAATACCTTCGTAATAATTGAATAGAATATAAATATTCTGAATTTCATATATAGCTAGGGTTCGTGGGTCATTTTTTAAATAAAGATAATGATAAGATTAATAAGCTGTATGTGATGAAGATAACTCTTAATATAATGATAAAGGAATCTTTAATCTGTTTGCCCACTGGAGTGAGTTCATAGACTGTTTAATAGTTATCGACCAAAAATTGTCCCACCATGTCCCTTATTATGAAAATCAGAATACGAATACTTTCTATATTATTAGATAGATGTATAACACTTCCCTGCATGCCTCTACATCTTATAATATATATGATGAGTTATGTTCTATGTTACGAAGGTATGACAAACCAAGCAAGTCAATCCCAGGACAGGTTAACTTATTAAGTCAAATCGGAGGTTTAAATTACTGGTTTATTCATCCATATAAAAAGTTAAGTCAAATCGGCGGTTTATTTTCCTGAGTTATTCGTCCATATAAAAAGTTAAGTCAAATCGGTGGTTTATTTTCCTGGGATCTTTTTATATGGATGAATAAACCAGTAATTTAAACCTCCGATTTGACTTAAGTTAACTTTCCTGGGATTGACTTGGTTTGTCATACCACACTCTGTCTATCACTTAGCCGAAGTTCATCAGTTGCGCGTTTATTGATAACGTAAACACGGCCAAAATAACGGGCCTTAAGGGCAAACGGCAACATGCTCCGGGCAGAAACCTCACGCTCGGTAGACGTTTTCGAAAAATTGGAACAAGTTGGTGAAGGGACATATGGCCAGGTGCGACCACGCCCTACAGGACATCTTCTTTTCTGATCACCGGCGCCACAGGTTTACATGGCTCGTAGCCGGTTTGATGGAGAGATCGTCGCTTTGAAAAAAATCCGGATGGACAACGAGAAAGAGGGCTTCCCTATCACTGCGATTCGAGAGATAAAGATCTTAAAATCGCTCGACCACAAGAATGTGATAAAGTTGAAGGAAATTGTTACGTCGAAGGTGAGAAATGCTGTTCGCACATTATTTGCCCAAGATCTTCTGCTGCTTACACACTCATTCTTGAAGAACAAGGGCAGTATATACATGGTGTTTGAATACATGGATCACGATCTCACTGGGCTCGCTGATCGCCCCGGGATTAGATTCACAGTGCCTCAGATAAAGTAAGGAAGGCCGCGCTGCCATAAGTTACACAACGAACTTGACGAATTGAACTCGCAGGTGCTACATGAAACAGCTATTAACAGGGTTAACTTACTGCCACCTGAATAACATCCTTCATCGCGATATCAAGGGCTCAAACCTTTTGATAGACAATCAGGGCGTTCTTAAACTTGCTGACTTCGGGCTCGCTAGACCCTGTGTTCTCGAAAACTCCAAGTCTTTAACGAATCGGGTGATCACCTTATGGTACCGACCCCCTGAACTACTTTTGGGTACGCAGACGTATGGCCCAGCAGTGGATATGTGGTCAGCGGGATGCATATTTGCAGAGCTACTTCACGGAAAGCCGATTCTTCCGGTATGTTTCAGCTCGACCGGCTCGTTTTGAGTGGCTTGCGCAGACCAACCCTGAAAAAACTATGTCCTCTCACATGATGACCCTGACTGTTGGGAAAAGATGAGATGGAACAGCTTGACTTGATATTCAAACTGTGTGGATCACCTGGAGTAGATGATTGGCCAGATTTCCAGGAGCTGCCATGGTCTGAAAAACTTGTGTTGTGAACTATTATAAATCCAGCTCTGATCTTAATCATCCAGGTCAAAGAAGTTTACAAAGCAAAAACCGTTTCCACGACGAACACACGAAGTTTTTCGCCGGTTCCCCTTGGTAATCTTTCCATGCTTTCTTTTGAATTCAGTCTGATCATTAACGATCAAGTAGAGTGCACGAATCCTCGTTGATGGTCTTCTAGCGCTGAATCCTCGAAACCGAATATCAGCCAAAGATGCCCTCGACTCAGACTATTTCTGGGAGGAGCCAATGCCTTGTGGTTCGCAGGACCTTCCAAAATATGAACCATCTCATGAATTTCAAACTCGAAAACGCCGACAGGTGAGATTGCGTTGTCGACTTACGTTGCCCTCTTGTGTCCAACAGAGCCAGCATGTTGAAATGCGTTCACATTCGTTCCAGCTCGAAGTTAATTTAAATCAAGTTTTCAAACCGTCAACGACGCTTAAACCAGCAGGTGAGGGGCCTCTGCCTTCATCATTTCTTCTAGTGCTTCTCAAATACCTTTGCAATTCAAAACAAATACGCAGACGAGAAATTTGAGACACAAAGCAACGAAGATTACCATCAGCATTTAACATCGTCGACAAAATATGGTGGATATATCGGTTCTCATCCACCAGGATCCTGGTCACGAGCGACGGCTCGTAACCGAGCCAAGTGGGCCCGCTCAAACAACTGAAGCAATATTTTCTTATGGCGTGCGTTGATCCGCGCGCTATTTTCGGGGCTGTCAAACTGTTTCCTGCATTGCTCCAGTGGCAAGTTGGCACTCGACTTGCACAACTTGCGAGTCACTTGAATACAGCTACAAATGTTGGGAGACTTCTTATGCTATGGGCTTTTCGCGTAACATTTGGATGCAACACCCTCAGCCCTGAGAGCAGAGATCGCGTTTGCGCTCTCTCTTCGTAAATTATTTATACGAAAGTGGTTTAAGTTCGAAATGATACATGCGGTGACATTTGGCATCGTATTTCTTGCTCGCTACAAGTGTTGAAAAATAAGAAATGAGGCGACCAAAAAGCACCAAATAACGTCTCGTTCCTTTACAACTTGAAGTTCGTGTACTCGATTGAACGACTTGAAGCTGATTTTCCAGGAGTATTAGCAACATTAGAGTTGTCTTTATCAGATTGAATTTTGGAGAAAACTTGGGAAGATTTTGAGTAGCCTGGGCTGATACTACCCTGCTGTGCACTCTTGGACAGGCGCTTTTGTGGAAAACTGAAATGCTTCAAATCCTTAGCTCGCTCTCCTGCGACGTGTATGTCATTGGACGACGTCATACATGTTCGTGCAGCTGAAGATTTCTTCATTCGCTTGTGCCTGGCCCTGATTTGCTTCTTGTTATGCTGTGTCAACTCATCTTTCGCCAAGTGACCCACTGCATTATAAGTATGCGATCTAGAGTCTGCACAGGGCAATCGTATCTCCTTTGGGGCCTGCATTGTTGCTTCAGAAACAACGACAGAGCCTGCTTCTTCAACCTGTAAAGCAGCTAACCCAGTGTTTATACTCAACTCTTCAATGACTAGTTGTTTTGGGCTAAGCTGTGAGTGGCTAAGGGCATCCAATTTAGAAGACAAAGCGGTGAATATTTTTCTCGACTCAGTCGCCAGAGAATCCCCACGAGTGACCGAGCCTTCCTTTTTCCCTTCTGTGTGATGTTGAAACCTAGCACTTTGAAACGCGTCTGCATATAGCTCACCCAGACCAGCTTCGGACTTTGTGTCTTCTCCTAGTGAAGACTTGATGACATCTTGAAGGCTACGTAAAACATTATTTCGATCAACCTCATCAAATCGCTGCTCTGAAATACGTACTTGAATCAAGTGCTCAAGTGTCGCAGTCATCAACTCATCGACAATCGGAGAGCTTTGCCGAACATCATCAAATTCCATATCTACACAAAGTACGCTATTCTTAGGACGATCTCGTCCAGAAGCTTCGCCCTTGTATTGCCATTGTTTTTCCTGCATGGCTTGTTCTTCAAGAGAATTAACTTGTTTGAAAAGCTTCTGCTGAACGCGCTGAAAAACTGAGGACTCGCGGATTCCGGGCACATCCTTCGCGTTTCTGTGTTCTCGCCTTGCTCCCTCAGATGTTTCGATCGTGCCTGCAATTTTGCTAAGCTCTTGCTGGACAGGACTATTTTCCTCGGTGATATGGGTCTCTTCTGAAGGCAAGTCAACTCCATCTTGAACCACAAGTCGACCGAAGAGATCGTCGCTAAATCTTTGAATGTCAGCTTCTGCGTCCCTCCGAATCGTCATGCCATTCGTGAATTGACATCTGTTGAGTCCTTTTGGAGAGCCGCTGACGCTTGTTTTTATGACTCCGGCTGAAAAGTCTGCATTCTTCAACGTATTCACTATCCGGCTAAGAACTGGTCCAAGCTGTAGATCTATTTGACTCCACAGCTGTTCCGCATCGAGTCCAATCGTTTGAAGCTCAAGGAGAGGTAGCTTGATGTTTTTGGCCGCTTCACTTGTCGTGATGCACCAAAAAAGTTCTTCGACAACTTTTCGCGCCGCCGCCGCTGCCCTCTCATTAAGTGGGTGGAGAAACAATGAAGATTTCCCAACACTAAGTAGGTCTCCTTGACGAGCTACAACCAGGCGAGGACTAAAATCTGGTGGCATTTTCCGTAGATGCAATTTAAGTGCGACAGTTTCTTGAGCGAGGCTGCGGGGGTGCTGAGCATATCTATCTGCGTGCAATGAAATCGGTGTTGCTTGCTCGCTTGCTCGGACATCCATAAATTTATACGCGATATTATTCGAATAATAAATATTTTAAGATCATAATAAGATCTTATGTTATTATTTAATTTTATTATCATATATATATACATATATATATATAATATAT
>Ga0209630_10004174_pt1 | contig 12805 bp, 5 predicted proteins | sample COG_01_FD_184745 | JGI IMG/M metagenome (GOLD analysis project Ga0209630, IMG submission 184745) | Pelagic Microbial community sample from North Sea - COGITO 998_met_01 (SPAdes) (version 2) | ecosystem: Environmental > Aquatic > Marine > Neritic zone/Coastal water | place: Helgoland, sampling... | reverse complement strand
TAGGACATGTCCCCCAAAAGCCTGCTCTTTTCAGCGAAGGATTTAAATTGAGAGTAGATCTGGACCGCGATGAAATAACTGAGAAATGTCGTACACGCAGTTTGCTGAATTCCTCAGAGCTCGAGGAAATAGTGTCTTGCGCAGTTCCGCGTGCATTTGATGGCCAGATTCACGAAGGAACAGTCACAACCATCCTTGGACTTCAGAGCAGTGAATTCAGCGATCAACCTAAACTTTCCCAGAATCTATCTCAAAGTTCGTTTTTTCTTTCGGGCGGCCAAGACGGCTTAATTCGGAGATGCTCTTTGGAGAACTCGGATGTGAAAATTAAGATGACGTTCAAGGGTCACTCTAAGGCAATCCGCGCCTTGACAACCTCTCGAGAGCTGTCAGCTACTGTCAGTGCTTCTGAAGATGGAAGTTTGGTTTTATGGGATACTGCAAGAGGCCAAGGTTTAAATGTCTTGACTGGTCACAAGGGACCAGTTTTAGCATGCTGCTTCATCGACGGGCACCCATCGGTAATATCGGGAGGTAAAGATCAACGTATTCGTGTATGGGATGTATCAGAGCCTGCTGGTGGGATAATGAAAGCTGAACTTAGTGGGCACGAAGGCCAAATCACTGGATTAGCACCTTTAGGTGAGGTAAAAACTATGATTGCATCGTGTTCCACCGATAAAACCTGGCGCATATGGGACATTAATAGGAAAGAGGCAACGCGATCTTTGTCTGGGCATACTTCAGGGCTCACCTCTCTGGCGATAACGCCATGTATGGATATAACACTCACGACTTCATTGGATTTTACTGCACGTATTTGGGACTTTCGGGAATCAAGAGGCGAAATACACAAGTTTGATCTTCCACTTGTACCTGTCGCTTCTTCTGCAAGTCCGTATCAAGATTCACTGTTATGCATCTGCGCAGGGGATGGACTGCACATGTATGACAATCGTATGTGGAAGGAAGTTGCATTCTTTCAAGGTTTGGCAAACTTTGGTTGTGTTAGTTTTGGTGCACCAGGCCGTATATATTGTGGTGATGATGCAGGGAGGATATACTCACTTGACACATGCAATGCGCCTGCGCTGGGCAATGATTTACTGCACTGACAACACACCCTGTCCTTTACCTGGAAGTCGAATCGAGTTTCACCTTGAGACTAGTTGGGAGCCTTACACAGAATATGCTGTCATGATCGAGGTTCATCTCCCGCAGTGTCTGCCCAGTTCCGAAGTACACTCGCAGCTCATGTTTTTCTGGAGCCTGCAACAAGCTCAGTTGCAGCTCGTCCTTGTAAGGTAATAGTTCTCGCCTTTCGTCGACAATACAGTCTCGTAGCTGTTCCAGAGTGAGTGCCAAATGCACCCGACTTAAAGCCAGCACATCAACTGATGAAGTGTTCCCTGTGGTCGCGAACCTATATGGAGGACACGGCTGTAGGTCTATTTGAATGGTGAGAGCAATGTATTGTTGCTCAGCTAACATCGATTCTAATGAGGTGGCCTGTTGTGTGAGCACCGTAGCCTCAGCGGCTGACACTTCGCCAACTCTTGCAACGGAGTTCCTATCCGGATGGTTGCGAATAATGATCTTGCGCAGGTGTCGGTTGATTTCATCAATATTTTTGATGTCATCGTCGATGTTTGAACCCGCAGCACGAATAAAACCAGTGCAACTTGCAGCAATGCACTCTAAAGAGCAAAATCTAGATCGGCAAAATTCACCAGAGGATGGCCCTAAGGTCTTTTGGTGTTCAGTAAGTCCAGGTCGTGGGTTGTGCACTTTCGGGAGATGCAACTGTACTCGCCGGAGTAAATTGGCCCGAGCAAGTTCATATAGTGTACTATTGCCCATTCCATTATCAACCTCAACGATATATTCTGCCTGAGTTGATATTCCTGTAAATTCGCGAACATCCTGCCTCTCAACTCTCGCTTGACTCGTCTGAACAAGTTGCCCTTGATGCCAGGACGGAGGAAGATTTACTCTCGTATGGTTGCTGTTCGAACTTTTTGCCTCTTTATCTTGAGGAGTTGTGTTATCGCACCTTTCAACATGTTTAGTTTTCTGCTGCCGTTCTACCGCGACAACGCACGCGTTATCAATCCTGGCATCGATTTTCTCCAGTGGTATTGGTGGAGAGACCACTACACTTGTTACTTGTTCTTCTTTACACACACCCTCAGCACTTGGTTCACCACCCGAATGTTTGACATCATCGAAACGTGCACGCTCTTCATCCCTTGTCACGATTTCCGACCACGGGGACACGGATGGCACGTCCGCTGAGGATGGCCCGGTGTAGTTCCCGCTCCGTGATGGGGTCTCTAGGAAACCGTCAGGCAAGGAACCCAAAGGGCGATATTCCTGCCAACCGTTGCATGTTACATTCATATTGTTTAGTTCACCATCGTGAGTGAGATTTCTGGTCTTCAAAAGGTCGTCGCGGCGGGACGAGAGGAGCCGGGTGAATCGCGTCGAGTTCTCAGGGCTGAAAAGTAGAACCTCAGTAAAGGTCCTCGTTTCACTAGGTCTCCGTACAAACTCAAGAGCCAACTGGTGAAGAAGTCCATTATTCTTCACAACAAGATACACCTGTCGAATATCCAGGATACCTTTGGTCCACTTGTGCACGACAAATCTGTTCTCCTCGGCCTCCATGCACACGATATTATCGATGTCAAGCAGTATATACAGAGGGCTCTCCTTGATTTCTAGGGCGTAGACAAGCAAATCGTCTTGATATTTGCTGCACTGGAAAAAATCACATTTAATACTCTTCAAATTGTCCAGCGACAAAAACTTGAACGCACATAGGTCTCGAGCTTTGAGGGTGGAGCAACTAGACAGCTCGGACTGCATTCCAATGCGATGGCTTGCATTCAGATGTGTCTGTGATGCATCAACTTCTGGCAACACTGCTCTCCCTGTCAAGTCAGAAGTGTCCTTCTCTCCCTCTGTTTTGTGGGCTGCAACATCAAGTACGCCCTTGACTTCTTCAGCGTTGGCTTCCTGGACATCTCGACTCGCAGCAATCTTCATATCCACCCCGAAATCATGTGAAGCCATTTCTCCATTTTCGGTGACTACTGCGGCAACAAAGTCTACTCTGCTGACAGTTGATGCCTCATGAATGGCTTTCTCAACGCAGTCCACAGAAACATATTTATCCGTGAATGACAAGCGCGACATTATGTGAGAAGATTCACTCCATGAGTCAAATGTAAGCGTTCCTTGAGTTGATAAAGGACGACTTAACTTACTGACAGTCCTCGGCGCATGTTGTGAACGTGAAGATGATACCTGCCGCGCGTGTTGAAGTGCACAGGCTACCCTTTCGAGTCGTGAATTCATCTCAGCAATACCGTCCTCGGCTTTCGCGCTTGTGCGAAACGACCTCAACTCAGGAGCAACCTGAAGCCTAAGTATGCTCACGATGATTTGAAGCTCCCGATCTGCTTCGCTTGTAACGTCGAGAGAACATGATTTTCTCAAGAACGCGGACGTCATCCTACAGTCCGCTAAGTCCTTGTGCAAGACCACAGCCCATTGAACTTTCGTACAGGTACGAAGGTACGTGTACACGTACGTGTAATGAGTAAGTAAAAGTTTACATAGTTTTTCGAAAGGCGAAGACTTTTGCGGGTCGAGCGAAATTAGACCGTCGATTGTGAGTTAAAACTGCAGTACTTTGAAATACCTTCGTAAGTTGTTACTTATTTATTTACTGTACCTTTTTTTCCGGCAGTCATGTACAACGTTGTACGAAGGTATTTTATTTAGTGTCGAAATTTTAGTAAGTTACCCCCTGGTGTACACGCACAGTATTGTACACGTACGTTGTACGAAAGTACTTTCGTACGAAGGTACGTGTACAATTACATTTTATTGTGTACGAAAGTACGAACGAAGGTACGAAGGTAAGTTACTGTACACGTACAGCATTATTTCCGTACAACATTTTGCTGTCGCGAGTGTCTCTCTTGCTCACTGAAATCACGGAAGTTGTATGTGCAACACTAATGGATGTCGCATCATTATATTTACAAGTAATGAACAACGTTATCGATGGTGTTCGGGTGCGGTTTCTCAGCTTGTCTTTCTTAGCTCTTCAACTGATTTTCGGCTGCGAGCATGACAGGGCGACTTCAGTTCTGAGCAGCTTGACGAATCTGTGCTCGAGTCCTTGGCATCGGTGAATCAAACATCTTTAAGTTCAGGCGTTCTTATCTTGAGTGATCGATTTTCCCCACAGCTCTGGGAACGCAAGCTTCTACAGTCCGGATCTTCTGCACCAGAAAGAGAAACCAACAACGATATAGCTGTACGTTACGTTTTCTCACACTCCCATCTTCCCTGAAATCAAATTTGTGATCATTTGTGATCTAGACGCGGGCGATGCAATCTCTCTTTATTATATATTGTATCTTTACTCAAGTATCCGAGTCCGCATAAAACCCATGTCAACAAAAGCAGGAGAAAGCTGTAGATGAACCCGGTCTTGTGCACAACGAGAAGGTTAACTGCTCGTCAGAAGAGCAGCAGATATCGAGTGCTGCAGTAAAAGGTTAGATGAACATTCCACGGTGTACTCTCTCCGCTTTTTTTTTCGTGGGCTAGCCATTTTTGTAAAGGAGTCTCAAATTTTCACGACGAAATGCCCAAAATACTGACATCGCTATTAAGGTTTAAAAGAGGACAGCGCTGAGTCTTTGAGTTCAGATAGTGATGAAGGTCTGTACATTTGAGAATGCAAAGCCGTTAGTTTAACTTCTTTTGAATACAGGCCTTGTGGATTTGTGCAGCTCCAATTTGGTCTTGGCACAGTATGATAAGGTTACACGTGCAAAAAACAAGTGGAAATGTACCCTTAAGAAGGGCGTGATGACTTTGGATGGCAAGGACGTACTTTTTGGGAAAGCTTCGGGCGAGTTTTTATGGTGACGGTGGTGGTGATAATATTTGTGATGCAGGTCCACTAAATGAAGCTAATGATAATAAAAAAAGGCCCTTGCTAACCTCGTACTAGCTATCCTTAATATATATGCTCTTTTTTCAACTATAAATGTCAGTTTCGCTCAAGAGTTCCACTTTTTTAGATGGTCTCCCTTTGTAACAGAGAAGCACACATCAGGAAAGAAACAAGTTATCATCAAAAACCCAATGCAAAGAAAAACCTGCTGACAAGAAAATGAAATGTGTAATTCGTTTGAAGTGTATGCAGCTAGTCGAGACTTTACCTCTACAAACGGCGTTATCCAGCCATAGACATGCCAGAACAATTTAGCGAATCTTCAATAGTAATACTGTTCAGCACTATTTAAGAGCAAGGTTTTGCCAAGATTCAGTCTTACCCAATAAAAGATATAATACCGCAGATGGAGGACGCAGGCAGTGCCCAGGGTGCTTTACGTGACCAATTTGACCCGCGGTGTTGTAATTGGTGCCGACGAACAAGGTGGCACATAATCCACATGTTAATTCCTAGAGGAAGAAACGCGAGGACATACCAGCTCCTGTGTGAAAATATTTTTGAATCACATGAACGAAAAGTGCGCGTACAGTTAATACCACAAGACGCCCGATTGACTAGTTGAGGCGGTGACCAAGTCGACTGAACCATCTCCGTAGTAAATGATGCAGAAGGACGTGAGTATCCAAACCACTCGCTCAACTTTCGCTCGCAGTTGATGTCGCCTTCTCGCACGTTGCTGCACAAGAGCAATACAATCGAAATTCTCGCCAGCTTTCAGTGTTACTTCGTCCTGAGCTTCAAGGATTTCATCAGGGTACTTTTTCAAGGTGGGGTGCATGGCTTTTTTAGGCCGGCTTTTACATTTCTGTGTCTATTTCTTTGTATCTATCTTCGTACGAAATAAAGTACGAAGGTACGAAAGTACTTTCGAAAGTACTTTCGTACTTTATTTCGTATGTACTAAAGTATGAAGGTAACGACTTATTATCATATCATCGAAGGTGATATGTCCTGTCACACACGTACACGTACAATACAGTACACGACTACAACGGTAAATAGTGTACTGTACACGTACCTTCGTACGGAAATAGAATATTGATAGCTATCATAGCTAGAGTAGCTAGCTAGTCTACAGCTCTACACGTATAAATAAAGTAGGGCCTAACTACGTTTCTTTCAGACACTCGACCCCCACGATTCATTTCCCGTCCTCCCGTCGTCTTCTTCGAGACGCCCTCAACAAAGTCAACATTGAAGCTGCTTATTTCTGGCTTGTGAAATCGCGTGCACTTGCCGCACTTCATTCGTTTTTCATAATTTCAAGAGAATAATGGTACGCTTTCAGCGACGACTTTCTCGAAGAAAACTGAGCGTAGTTTCTGTCACCGCGATTAAGTGGCACTCGGCAATACATGCCATCTCGTTTACTTTCCGCATAGTACAAATTTCTCTCAAAACTAATCTTCTTGCAGGATCCCATAAAACTGTGCGTTTTTTGTAAACTGTGGAACTTTGACGAGAACAACTTAATTCCGGTTTTAGGGTTTTATGAAAAACTCTTCTAAAATATTTTGAGACCTCTGCAGGGCCATCGTGATGAAGGTAATTGGACGGACAGGCTCTCGTGGCCAGGTAAGTAATGGACACAACGCTCCACTTTTCGATCCCTCGCATGCATTCATTCATTCGTCGACCATTTGCAACCCGCGTTGATGTTTTTTTTTCTTTCAATAACAGGTAACCCAGGTCCGCGTGAAGTTCTTGGATGATCAAAATCGCCAAATAATGCGAAACGTGAAAGGTCCAGTCAGGGAAGGTGAGTGACATAAACTTCATATGTTCTGGCATTTCTCTGACTGGCGTTTTGCCGTTCCCGGGAAAACTAACTTCTTATGCTCTCAGGTGATATTCTCACTTTAATGGAATCTGAGCGCGAAGCTCGTCGTCTGCGGTAGTTGTGTCGCTTGAGCTCTAAGAATTTATTTGTAGTCGCAAGACACAGCGGCTGTTGGCTGTTTCAACAAGATGTCGATAAATCTGCGGGAGAAAGAATCCCAATAAATGTACTCTCGGGAGCAAGCAAATATAGGGTGACCGCAAGTAAAACAAATTTTAATTTAAGCTGGGTTACGTTTGCCACTAAATAGTCTAGGAATTGGTCACCGTAAGAAACAAAAATGGCTCGACAGCGCATGAAAAGTGAAAAATGTGAGTGACTTCCAGGATTCTAACCAGCAGAAGGGCCAGCACTAGCAGTTTTTAAGTTTTTGTGCCTAGCTCAGCAAAGCGAAGGGCACGAAGAAGCACTGCAGAAATTTCAACAGAACTTCCTGCTCCAAGGATTAAAGTGACCGAGTGCACATTGTCAGTCAGCACATCAGGCAAATTTTCAGCCTCTTCTTCATAAATCTCATTGCCAATGTCACCTTCACAATATTTGCCGGAGTCCAGGATGCTGGATTCAATCAGCAGCTGCCTCACAACATCTTGAAACGAGTCAAAATAAAGAGAGTTGCTGCCAATGCACCGAGATATGTCCTGTCCACTGATTGCATTCGAAGACAGTGCACTCAGTTCCGTACGAGCGTCATACACAGAGGTCACCATTACACGGTCAACTTCAGAAAGCGCGGCAACAAAACTCCTCAACATCACGAAAGTTCTAGAAAAAGTATGCGGCTCGAACAGGACAGTCACACGCGCCTCTGGGTATTGCTCGCGCATAGCTCCTATCGCAGCCTTTATCGCGGTAGGGTGATGCGCATAGTCATCGTACAAGGCGCACGATCCAAAAAATCCAACAAATTGCATTCGCCGTGCAATACCCCTGTAGTTATTAAGTGCTGTAAACATAACTGGGTCGAAACACAGCAAGTTTTTCATTCGATGACAGCCTCGTTGTGAGGGTGAGGGTGCTGCACAAGATGCGTCGCAAGCATCCCTAATGCAAGATGCCGTCGCAATAGCTGCTAGAGCATTCAAAACATTATGACGGCCTGGAAGAGAAATTGACACGTCCTGCTTCTTTACATCAGCACGGGAAACTGTGAAGGTAGTTCCTCCTCCAGTGTTGCTTTTAACGTTCATTGCACGCCAAAGATTATTCCGAGCAAAGCCATATGTTACAACTTCCTGCAAAGGCATGGATTCAGAGAGCTGCGAAGCGAGGTATTTAGCATTTTCAGTACCAACTTTGAAGAACACGCTTTTGACATAAAAGTACTACTATTGGCGTCATCCCCACAGATCACAATACTGCCCCTATTCACATGTATTATTTTGTGAGTTATCTCGATCAAAAGCAAAACAAAATAGCCCGTACCCTGTCTCAATACGACGAGTAAATTTTTTAAAAGCGACCCGAACATCTCGGAGGCATTTAAACAAATCAGGGTGGTCAAATTCGACATTAGTGATAACTGCAATCTGTGGACTGAGACCAAGGAATGCACCGTCGTACTCGTCTGCCTCTATCAAAAATAAATTGCCACTTCCCCCGATCGCGTTTTCTCCACCTGAACTAATCTTATTAACATGGTTTCTCGATTCGAAAATATCTATAGCGTACCTGGAAACTGTCGAACGTTGCCACCAACTAACGCAGTTATATCCAGATCATTCTCCTGGATAGTAAATATAAATATTGTAAAATAAAACGGCCGTGATACGCTTTACCAATAAAACCATGGCAACCATGGAAGCTGTTGTCGTTTTACCATGAGTACCAGCAACAGCAACAACATTCTAGAGTACAAGAAATTGGATATTATTGGAGAAGGAGCTCTACTATTTTCCATTACCTTCCTCTTGCTGGTGCGGGTGAGCCACTGCGCACGATTGTAAACGGGGATCCCTAACATTTACATCCATGCTTGGGCAGTTCATAATCACGGAAGAAGACGGTTGTCTAACCTGCTTCACGGGCAAAGCTGTATTCAATGTTCGTTCGAGGCACTGCACTTGAAGCAACGATGGCGTCAGGAACTGACACTGTAAGATGAACATCTTCTGTTCCGATAGTCTAGTTCAGTTGCTTAACAAAATCATGGCGCAACACAAGCAAAAAGCAGACCTGGAACATACAACGGCTCTGATGAAGAACTTTTTTTCGACCCAACATTCGTCGAGGAGTGACCAGCAAAGCATATAGCCCCCTGCAAATTTCGTTGAGATCGAAAACCAACGCAGTTTCGTACATATATTATAACCTTTGCTTCGACTTGCACAAGTTGCGCTGACCTCAACAAATCTGATCCAGAGACAAGGTAACCCTGCACTCACTCTTGATTTGAAAATTCCTAAAGCAGTGCACATTGTGCTCACCTGGGAGAGGGCGACAAGGGCTAGAGCTGACATGCCTGAGCCCCCAACACCAATGAAATGGAGAGCAACATTCGAGTTCGTTGGCATATTTGATGCGGTGTCGTGCTTACATCTAGGCAGCGGTTTACGAGACTGCTTGTACATACGTTGTATTGGAGTTGCCCTGCAACCCATCATGCTTATTTAACTCGCGGCTATACCACCCAGGTTGTATTCTTGTTAGTCTACGCTCTGACACTGTTCAGCAGAGAGTGTGATGAAATTCTTGCGTGAGCGAGTTCGTACGAAAATGTACTGAAGTACAGTAGTTGTACTTTCGAAAATATCATACTTTCGAAAATAGATACTTTCGTACCTTCGGTACGTACGAAATAAATAAAGTACTGAACGAAAGTACAATAATATTTGTACTTTATTTCGTACGAAAGTACTTTCGTTCGTACTACTACTGTACAACGTTTTACACGCACGCACAGTACGGAAGTAACTTCGTAGGGAATGAAGTACGAAGGTACGAAAGTACTTTCGAAAGTACTTTCGAAAGTATCATATGTAGTTTATGTACTGACGTAGCGCCTAGCGCTAGTCAGCGACGCCTAGCACTCCGCTAACGAAGTGTGTTATTTGATGTGAAGCTGTGATGTAGCGCAACATAGCGCGATCTGCCTAGATTTGCATCTGATCGGCGCGCTCGTTCGCTACATGTGCTAGCTGTTCGCTGCCACCTCGTAGCGATTCGCGAAGAGCTAGAAACGCGATATGATCCTTCGCCGCTGTGATTAGCTGCTAGGTACTCTGGACCCGCCCATGGCTGCTGCTAGTGCTAGAGTGCTACTAGCGCTAGTGCTCGCTCGAGTCGCCGCTATTAACTGCTGCTAGCCGCTATTTCCTGCTAACTGCTGCTAGCGAAAGTACCTCATTGTAGCATTGTAGTACGGACGGAAGTACTTCCGTATGTACTTTCGAAAGTACTTCGGGAAGTACATTTGAAGACAATCTTCGAAGATATTCTATACGTGTAGGTTAGCTAGCTAGCTAGCTACCTAAACGCTAGCTAGTAGTTAGACTACCAGCTAGCTAGCTAGCTAGCTAGCTAGATAAATAGATAGCTAACTTCGTACGATATCTACGAAGGTATCTTTGATCGTCGCGATTCGTGATTCTGGTCAAGATCTGCGCTTTCATCGCGAGCACGCGGAATTCGAAAAACACCAGGTATGAGCTGTGCTTATGTCTTAGTACTCTCATCATGCAAAGTTTCGCGCCAGACTTGCATCGCGCGCGCAGGAGTATTGTTTCACGCGCGGGTGCCCGCGCGTCACATTTGTCTGCGTTTTTTGTCACAAGTACGTTTTCTGTTCTGGCGTTTTTCGAATTAAGCACACGTGCACTGTGCGTGTAGACTGTAGACTCCTACCTTCGAAGGTACTGGCTAGCTAGCTAGCTAGCTAGCTAGCCTGCTTGCTTGCTTGCTTGCTATGTCTACGCCTACTGTATGTACCTTCATCCGGAAGTGCATGTATGTAGTCATGTGAGTGTACAGTTGTACACGTAGTGTGAGTGTCATGTGCAGTTGTACACAATACGTTGTACGGAATAGATAGAGCCTAGCTAGTACGGAAGTACCTTCGTAGCTATGATAGCTACCTTCGTAGCTACGTGTACTGCGAAGGTACAGAGTAGCTAGCACAGTAGTCTAGCTACTAGCTAGCTAGCTATCTTCGAAGGTAGTACGAAGGTAGCTAGCTACGTTGTACTTTCGTACTACGTACGTGTACTAGCTAGTACTTTCGTACTTTCGAAATAAAGTAGCTATTTTATCTAAAGCGGTAGCTAGCTAGCTAGCTACTAGCTCTAGCTAGATAGCTACCGAAGGTACCTTCGTAGCCAAGTGCTAGCAGTAGCTAGCTAGCTACGAAGGTAGCTAGCTACGTGTGTGACTCGTGTGTGTACACGTACTAGCTAGGGCTACTAGTAGGAGGAGGCAGGCCTCCACGTACAGTAGTTGTAAGGGTATTGTACTTCCGGAAATACTTCCGGAAGTATTAGGGCATCGATAAAATAGGGCAAATGATAAATACAGTAATTATTTTTTGAGTGAGGCTGATTTGCATACACGATTTTTTGTACTAAACAGCTACGAACTGGATTTTACAGCGCGAGACGTTGATTTTGCACTATTGCAATCTTTACATACAGTGTACATACAGTACAGCTGTACAACGTTTTACACTACAATTTCCGGAAATAGATAGATACTGTAAGTTAGTTAGTTGCTTATCTATTTTCCATGTGTGTAGTGTGTAGCTGTGTACAGCTGTACTGTTCACTACTTTCGTACTATTTTTCGAGTACTTTCGTACGTTCATACGTTGTACTTTCGTACACCGTACGGCATGACTACTAGTGCATGCGTGCATATCTAGCTTGCTAGCTACCTTCCTATCATATTACTTCTTCGTACAGAAGTACTTTATACGAAAGTACGAAAGTACGAAAGTACTTTCGAAAGTACGAAAGTACGAAAGTATAGATACCTTCGAAGGTACTTTCGTACTTTCGTACCTTGGTATGATATTAAAGTACTTTCGTATTTTTTTTACATGTACAGTTGTACACGTATGTATACGTGTACGCGTACGTGTAGCCCAACTTCCGTATGTTTTTATCTTAGTGCGCTCGGCGATCCGTCTTTGGGTTCTTGAACTAAACCGATCTGATCAGCTTCGGCATCATCGGGTGAGTACACCTTACACTCGGGTGAAGCCCAAATGATGTCGAAGTACCCTCGAGGATATTGCGTGTAGACAAAATCCATGATGTCGCATTGGTGCGTTGGATTGAACTTTTTCAAGATGTCCAAGCTGACCACCTCCCAGCCAAGCCTCTCGTGAGCGCGTGCGTCAAGAAAACTCCAAGTATGTATATCAAGTTTTGAAAATGATTTGATATTTTGACCCTGAAGAGTACTACTAGAGAACCCGTGGGACTCTGCCATGAAAGACCTTGAGTGGATGGTGTACACTGTGTATTTATGACTGAATATGTAGCTAGCTAGCTAGCTAGCCATGCTAGCTAGCTAGCTAGTACCTTCCGAAGGGAATAACTACGTAGATAATACTAGCTAGCTAGTACGAACGAAAGTACGAAAGTAATACGGAAGTACTTTCGTACTTTCGTACGTATAGTGGTAGATAGGCCAATATTGCGCCATACACTGGCGTGTAACGTTGTACGGGAGTATTCTATACGAAAGTACTTCCGGAGCTACCTTCGTAGTTCATTCCACCTGTGGTACGAGCGCAACTGTTCAAGAGAAATAATTATCGAGTGTCTATGTGCAGCGTCATCCGTAAACTCTTTGAATGATGACGTCGAGGAGTGACGCAAGATATTTTACTTCTCAAAAGAAAGGTCCGAAAAATTATAGACGACCGTTTCGCTCCACCAAAACATTTTAAGTTGCGGTTGATACAGGGGAAGTAGCAGAGTGGCGGG
>Ga0209630_10004173_pt1 | contig 12806 bp, 10 predicted proteins | sample COG_01_FD_184745 | JGI IMG/M metagenome (GOLD analysis project Ga0209630, IMG submission 184745) | Pelagic Microbial community sample from North Sea - COGITO 998_met_01 (SPAdes) (version 2) | ecosystem: Environmental > Aquatic > Marine > Neritic zone/Coastal water | place: Helgoland, sampling... | reverse complement strand
CGCATGCTACTCATAGGCAATAGCTTTTTTAAACCCTATGCCAATCATTTAGATGATGTCGCTGCCGATGCAGGTTATAGAAACCATAATAGTACACTCGTATTTCGAGGAGGACAAAATGGATGGGCTATAAGTTTCTGGAACGATTCAACCACGGCTAGCCACCAAGAAATTAAAGCTGCCTTTGATAATGGAGGTATAGAATACTTTGGAATGACCTCGGGCTCTTCGCCTTCAAATAGAACAGAGGGATTTAGAGAATGGATACAATATGGTTTACAGCAAAATCCAGATATGAAGGTATTTATATCTATCCCGCCTTTCGACTTTCCTTCTAATTGGACTGATACGGCACAACATTATGGGTTTAGTAGTGTAGAATCATTTTACGACTATTTCGTAAATACCATTATTCACAAAACTGTAGTAGACCCTCTGAGGGCAGAATTCCCAAATACCCCAATATTCACCATACCTACAGGTTGGGCAGCAATTCATCTCTTAGAAATGAAAGAAAGCGGACTCTTGTTAGATAGCATCGACTTCTCAGGACCTCAAGCTACCTCGTTGTTCACAGATGCCAAGGGCCATCAAGGGCAAATAATTATTGAAGCAGGAGCGCTAATGTGGATGAATGGAATCTATAATATGGACCTTAACACCAGCGAATACGAAACTGGATTCAATACCGACCTTCACAGTCTTGCTGACCAAATAATGGCCGATCATGATCCGATATATAACCAATAAAAGAGCCCCGATGCTCCGCATCAAGGTTTTTCCTTGTAGACATTTTGAAGAAAAGGTTGAAGGTAAATCGAATCGGTGAACCAAATCAGATTGAGTAAATTACATCCCTATAGGGCCATCCAATAGCTTGAATCTATAGTTCGGAATATTCCGAACACGTTTGGAATCACAATAAATTCCATAATCCCAATGTTTTCAATATCTTAAAGAGAAGACAAAAACTAAATACGATTAATGGTCGCGGATTCGTTTACCATCTTCTCCATGTTAAATCGTTGTTAATAAGTACTTTATACGACGATATTTACAAGACTTATTTCTTTCTATTTTAAAGAATGTAAAAACCATTAAAAAAATTTAACATGAAAAAACTCGTATTAGTATTATTAGTTCTAGGTGGCGTATCCATCTCTGCTAACGCCCAATCTAGTGGCGATCTATTCGTTGGTGGTAGCTCCAATTTGGGAATTACAATAACGCCTGATTTTAATTTGAACGGTAATGTAACCGCCGATTACTTCATAATGGACGGTTTATCTGTTGGGGGAAATTTAGGCTTAGGAATTGGCTCGGCAACGTCTATCTCATTAGCTCCAAGCGCAAAATACTTCGTCATGGGTGATATTTTCGCTATGGTAAGTGCTGATGTACTTTCAATTGCTGGAGGAACAACAACCGTCGGCCTAAATTCATTAAATGCTGGAGTAGGATATTGGTATGCTTTGGGAGATAATGTAGTAGTCGCTCCAACGTTAAATCTATCTAATATAACGAACTCACTAGGCATCGGACTCGGCATGGGTATCTCTGTCAAGCTATAATCGAAGGATAGTATTAGCTGATATAGCTAACTCAACTTTAAAGATTCTGACGTAAAGACAGAATCTTTTTTTTTGTATTCCATTTCTTCTTTCGTTGTTTTTCTTTCTGTAGTAGAAAACTTGGTAGTGACTAAAAAAAGCCCTGATGCTGTGCATCAAGGCTTTTCCTTGTAGACATTCTGGAGAAAAGGTCGAAGCTTACCTCCTAGCTAACAGTTCGCGGGCTCAAATCCTTCTATCCAAGACTGGCGGTGTATTTTTGGTAAACTTGATTCTAGCGTGTCTTCAATTTGTCTTTAGTATTGAAAACAAAATTCATTCCGGATAGGGACTTATAGCGCTTTAAGTATTCTATAAACCCAGGTGCATTTGATTTATCAATGATGGCACTTCCCAGGTAATAAGCTGGAAGTGAGGGGTGTTGATGGTGTGCCTCGTGCAGGTTAAAATTAAACAGAAAATAGTGAGCGAAAAACTTAGGGAATATTATGCTGCGTGTGTAGATAACTTGATCGCTGTAACGAATTGGTCGGACTGGGATATTCCCTGCAATGGGAATATCAATATGCGAGTGTTGACTTAAGATAACGAGGTCGCTTAGTACTAAACTTAAAATATAAGCGGGTAGTACATAGAAAAATAATGTCTTGCTTACTAGGATTATGATTCCAACGTAAAGTAGCAGTAGTACTATCATATTCCATCGTATTATCCTGATATTTTTTGGCTTTAGATGGCGATTCATCTTTTCTAGATTCCAATAATTCCCAAACCTATATCCAAGCGTGAAAAGCGGTATGTATAGGCGCCATGAGATGTTCACGAGTGCTTTTGTAAAGGGTGAGAATTTAGGGTTTACAGTGCCCTCTGTAGTCGGATCTTTATCTCGAAACCCTGTCCATTTATGGTGCAGATTATGAATTTCTATCCAAGAAGTAAATGGGATTAACGAGAGGAAACCCATGATATGGCCAAATCCTTGATTGGCCCATTTAGATTTAAAAAAACTCTTGTGACCGCATTCATGGAGAAGAATAAAACATTGAAAGAAAAATAAAGCGAGAAGTAGCTGTGAGAGGATGTAAGAGATTGGGGAGTGTAGCGCTGTATGAAACAACACAGCTAGTCCCAATTCGGTAAATGGTACGACTAGCGAAACGAGTGCCTTGATATTTGAGGGGCGCTGCTTATGGATGACTTTTTTCATATGATCTCCGTGCTATGTTTGATGTTATAGAACTCAACGAATTTGAGTCTCATTTCGACTACTTTCTGTTCAATATTTTCAGATGTCCAATTCTTTATTGACACAGGTTCCATTGTACATACTTCCATAACCCCTCCTGATACTGATGTGTAATTATCGAGGTTGTCGTAGTTTTTTGGAATATAAACGAACAACGGTGATATATCTAACCTTCCGGCCAGGGCAGCCCTATACACTCCACTATTGAATTCAGCGATGCCGTTGATATAGTCATGAACACCTTCAGATGATCCTGCAAAACTTAGAGGTTCATGATGAAGACGTTCTTCAAGCCTCTCAAAAAAGCGGGCTCTTCGTTTCGGATGCTTTTTTTGTGGAACGTAAATGACGCCCATTCCGAAAGCAGTTAGCGTTAAGGGTATGAGTTTAAGGGTTTTTTCGGAGAGTAAAAATGGCACGTTAAGTCCAAGAGCTGTTAACGAGAAGATGTCGAGCAAGGAATTATGGTTAAATGTAATAAATGTGGGCTGCTGAGGTAGCGTATATTTTTGCGGGAGTACAAGACGGAACCCTAAGAATCGGAGAATAAGTTTTGACGAAATTACAGTGAGGACCCTACGGTTGAATGGAACGAGTCCGTCAAAAGAAACAAGACGTAGGGTAGTTGAGACAATCCCGAATATCGCGAGTATCAGAAACGTAACCGTTAATTGGTATACGATTTTCATGATTTACTACAGACTACGGTTTGCATAGATAGATTAAGTTTTTTCTGGAACCAGAGAATTGGGGATAAAAGGAATTGTCCCAAAAAGTATGGGAAAACTATTTTATTCAAGTTCAATCCTTTCCCAAGCGTTCTGAAATAAGTTCCTGTGAAAATGTAAAAGTAGGGCGGGAAGGCTCCATAGGGAAGGTAATGGTCGATCTTGTAATTGTGTTTATGAAGAATATTTACCAGATTTTTTTTATCGTAAAGTGCTGTGTGCTGTGGAGCCTGAATGCCGGGCCATTTGGATTTAAAGAGCTTGAAAGTGAGTGAGTCAAGTCTCGGCACTTCGATGATTAATAGTCCACCGGGTTTTAGCAATGATTTAGCATATTTTAAGGTTTGATTTGGATCGTAGTCGTGCTCGAAGAAGTGCCACATGGTGATAAGGTCAAAGGATTGCTTAGGTAGATCTTGCTCATAGAATAGCCCTTCGTGAAAGTCGATTTTTTCAAAGTCTGGATAATCTAGGTTTTCCTTAAAATCGACACCACTTATCTGGCACTCATACTTTTTGTTGAGATGAAGTAAAAATGTTCCCACGGCACAGCCAACATCTAAAACTCGTGTGTTTTTATCGATTGTCATATAGGATCGTACGAGTTTTTCTTTTTCGCGGTCATGCTTGCTCATGGCGTGTTCATAGAGGGGGGTTAGGATTCCCCAATTCTTCTTTTTGCGGTGAGCGATATATTCGGTATCATAAAACTCTTTGATTCCGCTAATTGAGATCCTCGGATTTTGGTATACTAATTCGCAATTATTACACTTAACGTATTGAAATTCACCATCCTTTCCTGTTAGGTCTTCTTCGCCCTTCAAGAAGAAGGCACTTTCGTTTGAACCGCATTGGTAACAGTTTACAGATTCGAAATCAAAATGATCCGGGTTTACAAAGGCCTTGATGTTCAATATGGGGTCAAATTTTGTCATGCTAAAATGCTGTGTTGGTGAGGATGTATAGAAAAAGAAGGAGGTACCTAGTTTGTTTCTGCGTAGTCAGTAAGGCCGTAATACTAAGAACTAAGAAAATAATCGAGACTTGCGAAACCCCATCAATGAAATAGCATAGGGCATAAGCTGTGATTAATATGGGCAAAGCGGTGATCTTGCTGATGATGTCTTCATCGCGGTATTCTATTAGTATGAAAATCAGAAAAAGACCTAAGATTGCGTAAGCGTCATGGCTGCCAAGTGCTAGCACAGCAAAAGGGTATTTGAGAAGCGGAAGAAGGAGACGGATTTTTCGAAATGGAAAGAGAAAATAATAGCTAATTTCGGATAGAAATAAGAAGGATATGAGCAAAATAGCTTGCAGTCCGTCTTGGAAGGAAATAAGAAGGGTAAATCCTATGTATAGTGCATAGAAATATCGCTTTAAACTTACTGCGGTGGCTGAAAACACATACGACCTGTTGGGTTTGTGTTGATCAATTTTTGAATTGGCAACATCATCATATAACCTGAACAATATAAGGAATGCCAATACTCCGACACTTTCCGCTAAGCGATGACCGTTTAGCGTAAATGAACCGTGTGCAAAACATACGAGTGCATAGGCTAGTGCGGCCCAGTTCAATAGCACAATCCGTTCTTTCATATATGTAAACAGATCAGTCATCAATAAATTTTATGGTTCCAGTATCAGCATCTAATTGGATGAGTTGTCCATCTTTTATGCGGGCGGTCGCACTGGGAACTCCGACGATGGAAGGAATTCCAAACTCTCGTGAAACGATTGCGCCGTGAGAGAGCATACCGCCTCGTTCCACAATCAAACCACTGATTAGAGGAAAAACCACAATCCAACCTGGATCTGTTTGTCTGGTAACCAGGATGTCCCCTTTTTTCAGTTTGTATGCCTCGGATATGGACTCAATGACACGTGCACGTGCAGTCACTTTTCCACCGCAAGCACTCATGCCCTTCATCAGATCATCTTCGCTATTTGAATCCTCTTCATTTTTTGTGTTTACGACCAGACCGTTTACAGTGAAAAACTCGTCAGGAAAAGATTTTTCGCACTCTTGCTGATAGTGCCTTTTACGTAAAGTTATTTGGTCTAGGTTCGCCTGGGGTAAGATTGATGAATATTCTATCAGTTCGGTGATTTCTATGTAGGATAGGTAGAGTAAGTCATTGGAATCCGCAAGTAAATTGCGCTTTTGAAGTTCGCTGCCAATTTTCCTGATGACTTTTTTGAATTGGTAATAGAGTTGTGCTTGCTTTAGTCGGGCGCGTTCCCTAGAACTTATGCCACGCATCGCGTTCCGGATAGAAAGGTCTACGAGTCCGTGAAAGAAAAGGGCTACGGGGAACACGATGCCGTATTTTGTCCAAATTTTCCTAATAAACCGTTGCCTAATTTGCTTTGCTTCGTCTGCGGTGGCAGCGATTTGAAGAGCGGGATCATGTTCATTTATTTCGTCATATTGTTTGAGAAGTTGGATGAACGCTACTGGATTATCACTGAAGTTATCAGCCGTAAACATGAGTTCGCCCGAACATCTGAAACCCCAATTTTTCAGGTAGGAATGGATCAATTCAATCGCTTTGTATTCTTTGGATTTGGATGCATAAAGATTCCAGAAATGGTCAGGCTCCATATCCTGAAAATCAGTATATAATATAACGTTTTTTTTAGTGATTTTCAGGATTTCGTGAATGAGCAAAACGGGCTTGGTACTCACAAGGTTTGGAATAGACTGAATAAGTTGATTATGAATTCCAATAGCTTCCTTTCCATAAAATTTTGAGCAGAGCTTTCCCAAGAGTCCGTGGTGAAGCATGGCAAAAAAATCGGCAAGCGAAGCCTTGTACCAACTATGCATCCGAATTTCGATAAACTCGTGAAACGCCGTTTTTAATTCATCTAATGAAATGGCTTGCTCGGATTTGAAGACATATCCTTGAACGCGATTTTCGAATAGTGCCACTTCACGACCTAATTTCCTGTTGTGTTTAATGACGCTTCGAACAAAAGTAAATTTTTCTATGAATGGTACTTTTTGATCGTTCAGGGATTCGTCTTTATGTCCAACAAAATTATTGAACGATCCTAGTAATTGTTTTGCAAATGGCGAACTGTAAAATATGTTATATATGCTCGACATGTTATAATACATACCGCCTCCAAATACACCAATAACATTTGCGAATGAAGATTCGAGTCGTTGAATACGTTCTTGTGGAATCTGGAATAGTTTCGACAGATTTTTGAAATAGTGGTAGTAAGAATCCCGTGCAATACTGTATAACAATGGACTAATCGCGCTAGGGTAATTTTCGTTTACATTCGTGTTCGACCAATGTACGGTTACTCCTTTGCCCTCTGTAGTTATTGGTCTTGCTTGCAAAACATAAACAATTCCATCCTTAACCGCGAATTCGATATCCAGAGGCACGCCAAAGGAGATTTCGAGACGAACACAGATATCTACTAAAGATTTAAATGCGCCAGAATCAGTGCATTGTACGTGGTGGTCCTTTCGAATATAAGTCTTGGATTCGGGCTCTACATCACCGCTGACCAATTTCTCTCCATGCCCGGTAACATATTCGACCAATAATTCGTTATCAGCCAACGGACTGCGCGTAAAGACTACGCCAGCAAAATCCGGATCAACCATTTCTTGTACGACTACAGCCATACCTTTAAGGTGATGACCAGAGGTGTTTTCATATGCTTTAACACTCTGTGAGCTATACGATTTCCAGCATCTCAGTGTATTTTCATATACGGAGTTTACATCAGGAGCGGAGCGATAAGACTCCAGTTGCCCGGCAAATGAGTTTTGGTCTGAATCTTCCCCAATAGCTGAGCTTCGCACCATAAGTGTAACCGCATTGAGTGATTTTAGTGCATTTTCAAGAGCTTCCTTAAAGTGGGTAATGTTTAACCGCTCCTGCTGAAATGCTTCGAACCAATCTTTATGAATAACGAAGCCATTTGGTACGTTTTCACCGTATTGAATTAATCGAGATAAGCTAGCCGCCTTGTTGCCAAATTCGAACGGGGAGAGAGACTCTTGTAGTGTAATCATACGGTTAAAAGCTCTTTTTTATCCCTGAAATAACTAAGATTACAGTGGTTGTTATGTGTATGAAAAGCAAGGAAAAATACATCCAGATTGCTTCTCCAAATGTTACAAAACCCATAATGGCGTGAATGAAGCTTAAACCTGTCGTGGAGTCGGATTTATCTAGCCACCAAAAAAAGTATTTGAACTGTTCATGAGTGCCTCCTGGTGGAATTTTCAGTAACCTTTTGAGAAAAGAATTTGGCAATTCGAAAAAAAGGTAAAAAAACCCAAGCAATGCCCCGTACCAATTAGGCATTTCTATGGGAACTGCTATGAATCGAATAAAAGCTAAAAAGATCAAGGCATTTACAACTGTTAGAAAAAGGAAGCCTCGATAGGTTTTGTTTCGACCGAATAAACGAATGGAAATTGGAATATTGAGCTCTTCTAGTAGGCTATATTTCACAACCACCATATGAAGGGTGTTACTCAGAATCAATGGAACAGCAATGATTAAAATATGCCAGAGAATATCAACGTTCATCTCTTAAGATATTGAGCATTTTTAAAGCTACGTTCAAAACTCGATTCGAGAAATCATATTTCATGATCACTCCGGCGACTTCATAAAAAGATAGTCGCGTTGCGATATAAGTCTCGAGGGAATAGCAAAGTGCCTCGAACCAAGGGTTGTTCTCAGAGAGCTCAGCGACTCGATCACTGTAAAACCCGAGATATCGAACAAGGTCTTCTCTGGTAAAGTCCTGCGGTAGAACGAAGCTTAGAAACTCTACGATATCTCTTGTCGGAAAATCTACAACAGCGAGCTCCAAGTCGTAAAAAACAGGCGTGCCATTCTTCCTAATAGCGATGTTTCGTGAATTGAAATCGTTGTGAATTATAGTTTTTGACAGCTTGATATTCTTTGCAATTCGCGACCAATTTCCTAGATTCATTTGAATACTACGAAGCATCTCGCGATTGATAATGTGCCCACCTTCCAAAATGGTGATATCCAATAATTTGCGATACAGAGGAATGTAGCGCGAGGCATCAAATTCTTGTACTTCTGGTAAGTGCTCGTTTCTCAGAGAGGAGTGAAACCCCTTCAAGGCGCATAACACAGATGATATATCCGCATCACTCCATGCATTTGGATTATTCTCGCTGTTGACGATACGCAGTTCCGAATAGTCGAGGAACTCCTGCATAAAGAGGTAGATTTCTCGCTTCGTATTAACGAGACTCCCCTCAAATCGTGGTATATACTCGAAACCAATTTCCGCAAGCTTCTGGTAAATTTTTATATCCTTAATATGTGCGTTTTGGTACTCTAGTTGAGTGCCGTATTTCTTAATTAGGTCGGCCAATTCCGTATCAATCGATGAGGCCATTAAATGCAATCCCTTAACGGTTTCTACATCCAAAGCTTTCGACTTGAGTAATAGTTTTTCCGAGTAAACCTCACCATTTTCAAGTTCATGATTTCGCTCAACTGGAATGAAGCCGATCATTTTTTTGCTGGTGCGGTTCGCTATAACCGTCAAGATGCCATTATCTAATGTGTCATTTTCTAAAACTCTAAATGAAAAAAGGTTATTACTGTTCCTTTCACCGGCAACTTCAGATAAGAATTTTGTGGTCAATTCGGATTTTAAAAGCCATTGAACTGGTTTATTGCGCCCTAGTTTTTCATGTGCCTTAGCGAACTCGCCACTAACAATTGCAGCGTAGGTGGAAATCTCTAAGCCCATGGCAAATCCGGCGATCAGCTTAGCGAATCGCTCTACTTTACCTGATCCTAAACACCCCATCATATCCAAGGCTTCTGACTGCATTTTCAAGTTAGTGCCACCTCCAACCGTACCAACCACCAGATTAGATAGGGTAAGCTGAAGTTTTAGTCCACCTTCCACACAATCGAGTTCCAGAAAACCAACTGCAGATTCATGCACACAGCCTATGTCTTGACCTGTTGCTACGAAAAATGCAGCAATGGCGTTGGCTACGTTGATGTTGTAACCTACCATAGATTCTTCCTCTGCGAAAGATTTCGACGGGCCGAAAAATCGCTCCATCTTTTCGGAAGTCGTGCGAAGCACCTTGTTTATGACAGTTTCAGGCAAGAAGCAATTCGCAACCACTCTAATACCTCGTCCATGGGTAATATTATATTGGGATATTTTTTTGTCTGCGGCACCATTCCCCTCAATCACATAGTCGATTGGCGATATGTCGAATTTTTCTTTAAACACATCGACAAGATGCATAATTGCATGCCAAGAACAAGTTGTAGTCATGTTTTGACCCGAAGCATCGCCCGTTGAAAAAACGAGTTTGAGGTGGACATTCTTACCTCGAACGAATCGTTCGATAGTCCGTAAATCTGCATGGTTCGAATATTTTTTGATCAGTTGGGCCACTTTCTCCTCTTCCGTCTTCACGAAAGCTTGAAAAGTATGTGCTTCTTCTTCAGTTTCGAATAAAAATAAAGGGGAACGCACCATTTTTTGCCAAGTAACTTCAGCCTCAAAACCTCCCCCGTGACTAATGGCTTTAGCTCCTCTGTTCATGCTGGCAACGAGTGCACCTTCAAGCGCACCCACGGTTGCATACACTAATTCTTCTTGTGCCTTGTCCTTAAACAACATTGGACCGACCACTCCTAAAGGGATTTCTACAGAGCCGATATACGATTCTATGTTGTTTTGAATTTCGCTCAGTTCCAGCTTGGAATACTTAATGTTCTGGATGGAGATGTCTTGCTGCTCTAAAAAGGCTTGACGCATTTCAATGGCACTTTTTACAACAAGTCCTCTTCCTGGAATTACTGGTAGACGGGAAGGTTCAGTATTTATTTTACTATGCATTCATTAAATACGTTTATGTAGTTTTTTGAAATGTAAATAGATTGTCTACCAATTTCATCATTGACCAACCTCTCATGAACCTTTGGAAGGTTGTATTGTGGTATACTGGGAAACATGTGATGTTCGCAGTGGTACGCAATGTTTTTAGGAGAGAGTAGGAGTCTAGAAATGAAATTGTGCTTCGTTGTTCGCGTTTGCATATCTAGGGGTTGATGCTCAATACCTGAATGCTCAGCTATTCGTCGCCATCTATTGATGAGTTGCGTCCAAGAGATGAAGGGAACGAACCAGTACTTTAAAAGCAGCATTTCGTGATCGAAATAGATAAACCCACCAAGGAAAATGATGTAGAAGGAAACTCTAGCGAACTTGTATCTCCTGCTGGACTTCGGTTTGCCCGATGCAACTGATTTGCCCGACATCACTCGAAAAGTTTCGAAAACACCAAGCCCGGAAAGTTGCCTCATGACGATTTTAAGAAAGCGATTAATGGGCATTGGGAATTGCCAATTCTTATCCGTTTTAGCAGTATAATCTGGGTCTTCATCCGTATTTAGACATTGATGGTGTTTGAGGTGTTTTACTTTATATGATTTCATGGAAACAATCACCGGCCAAGCGCAGAATACCTCACCAACTATGTCATTGATCCTTTTGTTTTTTGAGATTAAACCGTGAACAGACTCATGCATTAATAATCCTAAAGCGAGATACCTTGCACCAATAAAGACAACGGTGATTATATAGATGCTCCAATGAAAATAAGTTTCACAAAGAAAGGCTGCGATTAATATCATAGCCCATTCTTGAATGACTGAAAAAATCCCTTTCCACGTTTGGATATTAAAAAATGGACGTAGATCAATTCTATCTAAAATGAGATGAATTCTATCGTTGTAGAAGGTTTTTGAATTTACCATAGTGTGTAATTTAGAATTCTAGATTATGTTTCAAGTTAAACGGTAATTTCTTAAAGTGGAATAATTCGATACTACTAATCATCCTAATATGAGGCTAGTTGTTTACTTTGACGAAGAATAAAATCTCACTTACAAACTTTTATTAGTAATGAATCTAGCAGTTTTTAGTAAAACTATATTTTTGATTCAATATTGAGATTTGCATACCGCACTTTTAAATTCATATCTTATAACTGAGGAATTACCTTATACAGCTTTAGACATACAGGTAGTATCAAAGTCTTTGAAAAAACAGGCTCTCTACTCAAGCTACAGCAAGTAATGGGACACAGTGATATGAAAGTATCCTTGACATACTTGAGAGGATTAGAAGTAAAGCAGTTGGATGTAGAGGATTTGCCAGAGTTGTAAATACATCCCAGCAATGAAACTCATAAGCGGAAATGAGTTAACCTTTTAAGGGATGCAAGAGCAAAAGTGTCGGTATGTGAGATTACATCTTACGACTTAGGAATTACAAATTGTTACCTTCCTACTACACAAAATCACTTACACCTATGAAACTACTTACTACAATTGCAGCCGTATTGATATCAATCTCTGCTTTCAGCCAAGACTATGTTGAATACGATAATGGAACTTTCACTCAGAATGGAGAAGAATTGTCAATGGAACAGATTGATGATTTAACTGTATTACATAAAGCTGGAAGAGGTAATGTTCGCAAAGGGAATAGGTTTGACAATATGTACAAGGATAGAGACTTACGTATTAGCAATAACGGTCTTAACGCAATAGGAGGTATGGCAAGTGGTGTTCCAGGGGGACTTATGGTCTTAGTGGGTGGACTTATGGGATTTTATTCAATAGCGGTCGGCGATAGTTACTATGCACTAGAAAGTATTATTTTACTCGTCCCAGGAGCAGGTCTTAGCGCAGTCTCGTATAATGCTTTTTCAAGGGTAGCTTTATCACCAGCAGAATGTCTCAGAAAAAGAGATAAGGAATTCTACAAAGTAGCGGATAAGTTGAATGAAGCTATCAAGGCTTCTAAGCAGTAATACACCTATGAAACTACTTACTACAATTGCAGCAGTACTGATATCAATCTCTGCTTTCAGTCAGAGCTATGTTAAATATGAAAATCAGTCTTTTTTTCTTAATGAAGAAACAATTGAAATGAGGGATATGAAAAGACTAACAAGACAATATCGCACTGGAGGAAACAATTTAAAAAACGGTATAGCTTCTGTAAATACAGTGAAATATCCTATTTCAAGAGTCCCGCTATTTTTAGGTGGCGCTTCTGCCGCATTAGTCGGTCCTATAATAGCGGTTCTAGGTAGTTATGACCCATCTGGTCCTGTATCTGCTTCTAACCAATTTTTTGCACTAGCAACAGGTGGTTATTGTATTGTTGCAGGGGGGGTGATAATGTCAAGGTCGT
>Ga0209630_10004172_pt1 | contig 12806 bp, 10 predicted proteins | sample COG_01_FD_184745 | JGI IMG/M metagenome (GOLD analysis project Ga0209630, IMG submission 184745) | Pelagic Microbial community sample from North Sea - COGITO 998_met_01 (SPAdes) (version 2) | ecosystem: Environmental > Aquatic > Marine > Neritic zone/Coastal water | place: Helgoland, sampling... | reverse complement strand
ACTGGACGAGCAATTGATTCATCTGTTTCAGGTGACAAGAACCATCGCGATTGTTGGCTTGTCACCGGATCCGTCAAAGGCGAGCTTTGGCGTTGCGCAGTATTTGAAGCAGTTCTACCGCATCATCCCGGTTAACCCAAACTACACGGCGATCCTTGATGAGGTGTGTTATCCGGATCTAAAGAGTGTACCGATCCGCATTGATATGATTGATCTGTTTCAGCGGAGCGATCGAATGCCCAGCTTCTTGGACGACGCCCTAAGCCTTGCGCCTTTGTGTTTTTGGATGCAGTTGGGGATCGAGCATCCCGGTGTGGCGGCAAGTCTTGAAGCCCAGCGCATTCAGGTCATCCAGGATCGTTGTACCAAGATTGATCACCAGAGACTGATGGTACTCGGTAAGTTGTAAAGGCTGTGATGGTCTGCTGTATCAAAGCGTGACGATGTGGTTAAAGCAATCAAACTGATTCACCCCGTAGGAGGATCTGGTATTGGGCATCCCAAAAGCGTTTTTAGAAACCGAAGTGGCCGCAGCTAAAGCGCAGGGCGCGCCGCTTTTCGCTGATTTTATGGCGAGCAAAGAACCCTACGCGTCGCTCTTTCGAGATCACCCTTGGCTACGGCCGCCTAAGCTGAATGAGCCGCTGCCAAGCGGCGGGGATCATTATTGGGAAACAGCGGCAGCAGTGGATCATCCCGATTGGCAGGGGGTTGACCTGCCGCAGCCAACAAAAGATTTTCAGCAGCTCAGGCATGATTTTGGGCGATGGGGTTACGGCTTAATCGAGGACGGATTGTCTAAGGCGCAGTGTGATGCGTTTTTAAACCGCCTGCTTGCACAAGCAAACGCAGAAGCGGCGGCGGGTATTGCCCATCAGACGCCCTCCGGGCAGTACGTCCCATGTCTAATCAATAAGGGAGACTGTTTTCGAGGCTGCATTGAACAGGATCCAGAGCATGTCCAAGCGGGCCCGTTAATAGAAGCGATGCTGAACGAAACGTTGGGCGAAGGTTGGATTTGCCATAGCTTTTTAGCCAATGGTGCGGATCCTGGTGGATATCCTCAGGGTCTGCATATCGATCAGGCGCCGCTGTTGCCCTGGGTCACGGAGGCTGCGCCAGCGTTGGTGAATACGATGTTTATTCCGCAGGACGTTGATGCAGACAATGGTGGGACCTTGGTTATCCCAGGCAGTCATCAAAACCTAATTCGCGCCGGCAGCGGTGGCGCGCTGACGGATATGCCGAGGCCCATCAACCTAAAGGCCCCTGCTGGCACAATTATGTTGTTTGATGGCAGGTTGTGGCATGGCACGGGTATCAACCGCACCGATCAGCGCCGCTTCGTCGCCACTATGAGTAATGTGAAGCCGTGGATGCGCCAACAAGAAAATTGGGTTGTCTCGACCTTGCCTGAGATCATCGATGCCGCCTCACCGAAACTGCTGCACCGGCTCGGGATGCAAGCGCTGACGTATGGCGCAACCGTTGAAGGCTTTGGTCTGGGCGCATCAGGCCGACAAGGAGATCAATGGGGCAATATCCAAGCGTTTCGTCAAGCAATGGATCGCGGCGACTACCGCCGGGTTGGGCAGTTGCCGGACCCGCGCCGTGTCAGTCAGGAGGGGTTTACCATCAAGGACGTCCGATCATCTGCTAAAAACCCGCTATGAATTGTGATCCAAAGGGTGTTTATGATTTGACTAGGCCTCCTAATGTAGATCCTCGAGACGATGACTGATCGTGGTTGATATCAAGCCTTTGGCTGTAGTAAAAGATAGGGTTCTTGAGTTAAGGCCGCGCGCGGCGCGGCCAAGGAAACGATGTGAATCAACTGGCGGATTCTTTTATCCTGCGGCAGGCTTTGCCAAAGCGTTCGCGGCATGCGTTATCCATGGTCACGACGATGTCCAGTTTAGCATTGGCTCAGATGCAAACCTCCAAAACCAGTTTGCGGACCTATCGTTTAAAGTGTCATTTAAATGGCCAGTTCTTTGATTTGAATCAGGCCTGTACCGCAGATGAAGTTGCGCTCAGTCGAGTCGTTAATGAACCGGTCGCCTTTGTTCGCCGCTATTTAAGGCGGGCGGTGTTAAAAGATCGAATTGAAATCATCGGCCAGGAAATATGGCCAAAAATAGGGCTCGTTCGAGATCATCGAGCGTGGTTTTGCAATGCCGGGCAGTTGACCCAAGAGCGGGACTCGGTATTTGGTTTTCAAACGGCGTATCCTTCCATTGGATTTGCGGGCGATTTTGCAGCGCTTGTGTTAAAGCATGCCCCTGGGGCGACCCTCACCCAGGTGTGTATCCTGCTCGCGCTGTGGGAGGCCAAAATCCTCGATCGGCAATCTCAACTGACTGCGCGCGATTTGGCCTCTCGATTGGGGTTGTGCAAGAGCACGTTATCCACTGCGATCGAAGGCTTGGTGGCGTCGCAGCAGCAGCTACATGTCCGCGTGGACCCCAACGATGACCGTATGAAACGATTATCGCTCGTACTGAATAACGAGAGTGTCCAGAGGCAGCAAGATCTCATTCGGACCTTCTTACAACCTTTATTGGTCCATCCGGGTGTGTAAGCGGGTAGTAAGAATAATCACCCTTTTTCAACATTCAGAAAAGTATTGTCATCTCCGGAAGTTACCCGCAATCCCCTCTTTCCACGCTTTCCGTCACGAGCTGAATGATTTGGTCATCAGAAATTCGGCGATTTGTCTCTAGAATTCGAGTTTTGGCTGATCGCGACCGTCACCGATGCGCAGTCGATGGGCTGGAATTCAGAATAACGTTGTTTGTTGGCCCGTGCGCCAAGTGCAACAATTAGTAAAATCAGGGCTAAAAGACGAATCAGTAACGATACTGTGTCTAACTCGACACGATCGTGAATGCTTCGAAGTGAACTACAGCGTCGCAGTATAATGATGGTTGTGCCCGCAACTTGACCAAGGTACAGGCCGTCAGTTCGAACCTGATTTCCTGCTCCAAACACCGTTAAACCCCTGCTTGTCAGGTTTTTTTTTGACTCAATGGTCTCGCCAGCCCAAGAACTCGCAGTCTAAGCAGTCTAAAGAATCCCCTGTTAGCGGCAAGGCAAGCTGGATCGCTTCATCTCGCAATCAGCTTGGTTTATGGTGGACCCTAAATTCTGCTCGGACGCGCCTAGGAGCGCAAGGCTCCGAGACCCACACCAATCATGGGAGATCCCTAATGAGTTTGCGAACCGGCAACTACTGTGGCTTTACAATCGCGGGGCACGAGCATGGTATCGTGACCATTGCCTTTAATCGCCCAGAATCGCTGAATGCCTCAACCGCGCCGATGAAGCGCGATCTCGTCGAAGCGCTTACACAGATACAAATGGATGATTTGGTCCGAGTCGTAATCCTTACTGGCGAGGGCGATGCCTTCTGGGCGGGGGATAACCTTAAAGGCCCTGCGGGTGAGAAAAGCACAGAGGTCCCGCCCATTCACGGCGGACACCATCGTGAAATAGGCACCTATAATGGTCTGAGAACGATTTCTCAAAACGTTAACACGGCGCTGCGAAGCCTCGACAAACTGACCATCGCTGCAATAAACGGGTTTGCAATCCAGACCGGGTTTTCAGCTGCGCTGTGCTGTGACTTTAGGATCGCAGCGAGGTCCGCCAAGCTCGGCAGCGCAACCCTTCGTTTTGGGCTATTGCCAGACGAAGGGGGTCAGTGGCTGCTTGTGCGACTGCTTGGGGCAGCCAGAGCGATGGAATTCATGATGCGTCGGCGTATTGTCAGCGCACAGGAAGCTCTTGATCTTGGCTTGGTAACCGAAGTCGTTGAGGATGATGCGCTGGCGACCGCCGCCATGAGCCTGGCGGTAGAACTCGCCAACGGTCCACAAATCGCGATGAGAATGCTCAAGCGATCCACTTATTTGGCAACAGAGTTGACCTGGGAGCAAGCGCTGGACGAAATTGCCTCAAAAACGGCGATCACGGACCATCACGAAGATGCCAAGGAAGGCGGCCGAGCATTTCTCGAAAAACGACAGCCTGTTTTTAACCAATGGCTCGATACGCTGGAGAACAAATCCGAGTAATGTTCAAACGCCATGCTGCCCACCGGCCAAATGTGGCCGAACCCGGGTTGTGAACTCACCCAAGAGCACAAGAACGACAGCCCCGCAGTCACACCTTAACTTACCGGCAGCTCTTCAAGCCCTTCATCAATCGCACACCAATCAGGGGCGTTGTTCCTTCGGTGATTGTGTGTCGGTTTGAAGTGCGACCCGCCGTCGAGGGCCATGCCATTGACGCTGGCGACGCCAGACTCAAGTTCAGCCCAGCACCGACTTCCGCAGTCACGACAGAAGTATCGCGTATTGGTCCGGCCCTGGTCGGACAATACAGCGTAATGTCCAGGTTCACCCCTGAGACGCACCAACTCCGTTACGGGTACGACGTACGCGTTGTAGCTGTTCGCCCCACTAATAACCTGACAATCAGCACAAAAGCACAAGGTCTGTACAAGCGGTTGTGCGGGCACTTCGAACTGCACGGCCTGACACAAACAACTTCCTTGGATTCGATCGCCCATCAAACGCCTCCTCTTAATCACTTGTCCGACAAAAATCTTAAGGGTTGAGTGCACGTTCCTAGTACATCAGCGCTGTTCAGTCTCTAGCCCTGCTGTTGGCTTGGCACTGATAACCTCAACTCAGCTTTAGACGCTAAACCCGACGTCAGAGATCGGCATTTTGCGGACCCTCCGTCCCGTAGCTGCAAAAATCGCATTGGCAACCGCAGGCGCAAGTGGCGGCAGCGCTGGCTCACCCAAACCCGTTGGATCAAAATCGCTTTGGATAAAATGCACATCAATCTCCGGCGCTTGACCGATACGAAGCACTGGATATTGATCGAGATTCGTTTGCTGAACTCGACCATTTTCCATAGTGATTTTTTGACCCGCCATCGTACTGTAACCATCGATAATGGCGCCCTGCACCTGGGACATCGCCCCGCTCATATTGATAATTGGCCCTACATCGACCGCTGCCGTCACCTTATGTAACGTAACACGATCATTCTGATCGACACTGACCTCTGCAATTTCTGCGACGTGGGCCGCATGACAAAAGTAAAAGGCAAACCCCAAGCCTTGGCCCTTTGGCATGGGTCGTCCCCATTGCGCTTTCTTTGCAACTGTATTGATCACGTCAATAGCTCGCCCTGTGTTCAGCGCTCTGACGTCATCCGGGGTTATCCAGCGGCGTTCTCCCATCAGCTCAAGCATCAGCTCAATTGGGTCTCGGCCCGCGAGAGTGGCGAGCTCATCAAAAAAACTTTGCGACGCAAAGGCATGGGTATTCGAATACGGCGCGCGCCAAGGGCCTACCGGGGTATCCATCTGGCGCGTGGTCAGCGAAGCCCGAATATTTTTCATGGTTGAAAACGGGAAGGCCGACGCCCAAGGACCGGTAAAACGGGAAGGTTTACCTCCGGGGGCAACGCCAATGACGTGCTCTTCGATGGCCACCACGCTACCATCAACATCCACAGCACCCTTTAGACGAGTAAACCCACCCTCTCGCAGAAAGTCATAGCGAACGCTGTCTTCTCGGTTCCAGGTGAGCTTGACCGGCCGGCCCGCGCGCTGGGAAAGCTCAACCGCTTCAATGACATATTCTTGGCTCGTACGTCGCCCAAAACTGCCGCCCATTCGCTTCATATGGATACTGACTTGATCTTGATCGAGTCCATATCGAGACTTCGCCATTTCCTGAACTCTTGGACCACTCTGGGTTGGTATCCAGAGCTCAAGATGATCGCGTCCATTCTCATCTTTACGAAAATCAGCGGTGCAGTTCATTGGCTCCAAACACAGGTGACTGACATAGGGATACTCATAGAGCTGACTCAAGACTCTGTGACCTGGATCCGTAAATGCAGCATCCACATCGCCCACGTCTACCACCACTTTCTCGCCCGTTTGATCCTGGGCTTCGGCGAACGCAACGAAGGCCTGCCAGCTGTCCTTTGAGGCCTTTGTTTCGTCCCATTTAACGTCAAGAATTTCCCGAGCCTTAAACACCGACCAGGTATCAGTGCCGACAATTCCAACACCGTCCATCAGTTCTCGCACATTACCGTTACCTTTAATGGACCAAGCATCAATGATGCCCGGGGCGCTCTTAATGTCATCGATGTTGGCTGAGACCAACTCTCCTCCAACCGCCGGACACTTCACGTAACAGCCATACAGCATGTTTGGCACTTTCGTATCAATGCCAAAATCACCGACACCTGTAACGATCTCAAGAGAATCGACTTGACTGATGGATTGCCCAAGTATTTTGTAATCTTCCCGATCTTTAAAAACCAACGTCTCTTTACTGGGGACCGGTTGTCTGTGCGCTAGCGCCGCCAACTCTCCAAAAGACCGCACCTGACCGGTCGGCACGTGAGTGACTTGGCTGCCCTCGGCTTTAAGCTCAGACCTTGGCACCTCAAGCGCAACGGCCGCCGCTGCGATGAACATATCTCGTGCTGTTGCACCCATCTCTCGCATGAGATTCCAGTTGAGGTAGAGCGTATAAGAGCCCCCGGTAGACTGACGGCCATACAGCTCTGTATTGACCTCAGGGGCCTGAATGACTTCAACATCATCCCAATTCGCCCCCATCTCCTCTGCCACTATCATGGGCAAAGAGGTCTTAATGCCTTGACCCATTTCTGGACTTCCGGAGTAGATGATGATCTTGCCGTCACCGCGAACTTGAACGTAGGCGTTGAGCTCAGCAGACCCTACCAGCGTTGGGGATTCTTCACCGAAACTGGGAAACGATGCGGCCAGCAAAAGGCCACCCCCCGCAGCACCAGATAGCTTTAAAAATCCTCTTCGGGACAGCTGCCCACCCAAACTTTGAATTTCGATCAAAATGTCGTTGTGCTTCATGCTTTATCTCCCGCATTGTAATAGGCGGCAGCCGCATGGACAGCTTCACGAATTCGGATATATGTTCCGCAGCGACAGTAATTTCCTGACATCGCTTGATCAATGTCTTCATCACTGGGCGAGGGGTTCACGTTCAGCAGCGCAGTCGCCGACATAATCTGACCCGCTTGGCAGTAACCACACTGGGCAACATCTGTTTCGATCCAAACCTTTTGAACCGCACTGAGCTGACCACCATCCGCAAGGCCCTCGATTGTCGTGACCGATGCGCCTGCCGCGGCTGACAACGGCAAGAGACAACTACGCGTTGGCGCACCATTCACATGAACCGTACAGGCGCCACACTGACCAATTCCGCAGCCATACTTCGTCCCTGTCAGGCCTTGTAAATCCCGCAGGGCCCACAGCAACGGCATATCAGCTGCGGCCTCAATCACAGCAGCTTCCCCGTTTATCATCAACTCATACTTCGCCATACCCCTCATCCCTCCGATAAAACCTTTCTATGAAAACCTTTCTATGAAAACCGTTTTGCTGAAACAATTTTGTTTCAAATTTTGTTACTGGCAACTGACAAAAAAGCAGGTTGTTGCGACATCACGGCGATTTAATCCGTAGACGCTGAACTTAGTTTCAGTTACCCGGTTTCCAATCCCAGCACCGATATGGGACCCAGAAAATACCTGACAACATCGCCGATCGCGTGCCTCACGATGAAGCATCGTGACGTTTTTAAGTGGCTCGCAGCCCCCTCTAACGCCTAACAGAAGGCCTAAAAATCGACGTTCTCCCCTCCGCAGAAATAACAATGCTTCAGATCAAAAAGCCTAAGACAATAAAAAGGATGCTGTCCGCGACAGTACTGAGTAACGAGGGTGTACGCAAGGTCGGCGATGACACACCGAGCCAGACCCCCGAGATCAAAACGAACAAGAGTCCAAGTGCCATGAGCTTTTGAAGATCGTTATACCGCGGTTAGTAAGAATAAACACCCTTTTACAACATTCAGAAAAGTATGACTAAAAGTGCAGGTGGTGGATGCCGAAAGTGGGAATGCGATGACCAACGGGCGAGCAGTTGGTCGACATTTTGCGTACCTTGCATCGTCGTTACCGCTGGGTCTTGGCTTTGTTTGGATCGTGTTTGATTCAAAAAAGCGGGGTTGGCACGACATCATTTGCCGAACCGTGGTGATTAAACGCGAAGCGGGGTGACGGCTCCGTTTTAAAACGTACAGAGGGTCAGACTGACGGTTGCGTGACTCAAATGAATCAGTGATGCCGCATGTGGCCCGCTTGTGGGAGAATAAGGTTTGATTAATGAGGAGTCGATATGCTGAAACAGCAAAAACCCTTTATTGCGCTCGTTCTGGCCTGTTTCGTGAGCGCAGGTCGTGCTGATACCTTGTACGAAGGCGCACTGATTTATTCGATGGACGCGCGCGCGCCGCACCCCAGTGGGCTATGCGTTGGATCCAATGGCCGCTTAATCGATCTTGAGGCTTGTCAGCCGGATGAAACCGTTAACTTAGCCGGCCAGGTTGTCATTCCAGGACTGATTGAAGGCCACGGCCATCTCATGGGGTATGGTCAGTCGCTGCTCAATTTAAACCTGGCGGCGGCGAAAAATCTGACCGAATTGGTTGATCAGGTATCGGCTGCCGTGGATCAAGCGGCGCCCGGGGAGTGGATCCTGGGACGCGGCTGGCACCAAAGTAAATGGTCGCCCCAGCCTGCAATGATCAAGGGTTTTCAATCCAATGATTCGCTCAATGCGGTCTCACCAGATAATCCCGTTTTTCTAAAGCACGCCAGCGGTCATGCCGCATTTGTGAACGATCGTGCTTTAGCCCTTGCGGGGATTACCGCGGACACCCTCGTCGGTGGTGATGGTGAAATCATTCTCGACGACAAAGGTCAACCCACTGGGGTCTTGAACGAACGGGCCCAGCGGTTGGTGTCAAAATTCATCCCAACACTGAGTCTTGCTCAGCGCCAGCGGGCGCTGCAGTTGGCGCTAGCGAGTTTAGCGAGTCTCGGGATCACCAGCTTTCAAGATGCTGGCGCAACCCAAGCCGATATCAATCTGTATCAAGAATTTTTGTCGGCCAAACAGCTAACAAGCCGCGTGTACGTCATGATTAATGGCTCGGACCCCGAGCTGCTTGCGAGCTGGATGCAACGAGGCCCGTTGATCGATGTCGATCAGCGCATGTTGACCGTGCGCAGTATCAAGTTGGTGGCAGATGGGGCTTTAGGTTCTAGAGGCGCGTGGCTGCTCGAGCCCTATAGCGATCGCGCGGGTCATAACGGCTTGCCCACAATGCCGGTGAGCGAGATGCAAGATATCAGTCATTTGGCGTATCGAAACGGCTTTCAAATTGCGATCCATGCCATTGGTGATCGCGCCAATCGAGAGGTGCTGGATATTTTTGACGCCTTATTTGACGGCCGTGATCGAGGCGTCCGGTTTCGGGTTGAGCATGCCCAGCACATTCATCCAAGCGATATTGGCCGGTTTGCTCGTTTGGGCGTCATTCCGTCCGTTCAGGGGATTCATATGAGCTCTGACCGACCTTGGGCAATCGATCGCTTAGGGGCGGCGCGGGTTGAATCTGGCGCCTACATGTGGCGGAGCTTGATCGACTCTGGGGCGGTTTTGGTGAATGGGACCGATGTGCCTGTTGAACCGGCGGACCCCTTTGCCTCCTTCTATGCTTTGGTGACCCGAAAAACCTTGCAGGGCACGCCGGAAGGCGGCTTTGAGCCGCAGCAAAAGATCACGCGGGTTGAGGCCTTGCAAGCAGATACGTTAAACCCCGCTTTTGGCGCTTTTGAGGAAAGTTTTAAAGGCCGTCTTGCGCCGGGCATGGTGGCGGATTTTGTGGTTCTGGATCGCGATATTATGACAATTCCTGCAGCTGAAATTCTTCAAACCAAAGTCCTGCAAACGGTTATGAATGGCCAAGTGGTCTACACCCGGCCGGATGGCCTGATTGCTGATGAGGAGCGCTAGTGGAACGCGTCAATATTAAATTGAACCCGAAGGGACAGCTCGATGTGTTGTCGAAGCGTGAGGTCCAACGATTGCTCGACAGCTCGCAGACGGGTTTATATCACTTGTATCGAAACTGCTCTTTAGCGGTACTGAACACCGGTACCGATCCGGATGACCCACGCCGGATGTTGGCGGCATTTTCAGATTTTGAGATTGAGTTACTACAGCAGGATCGCGGTATTCGATTGGAATTAAAACAGGCGCCGGAGACAGCCTTTGTCAATGGCAAAATTTTAACGGGTATTCGGGAACATCTGTTCGCAGTCCTTCGAGATATCCTTTATGTGAACGCGTATATGCAAACAGAACTCCCGCCCGGAGAGGGTTTTACCCACGGTGTTTTTGATATCCTTCGAAATGCGAATGTCCTAAGAACGGATACGTCGCCAAAAGTCGTCGTCTGCTGGGGTGGCCATAACATCCCTCGGGGCGAGTACGAATATACCAAGGATGTGGGTTATCAAATTGGTCTGCGGGGCTTGGACATCTGCACGGGTTGCGGTGATGGCGCCATGAAAGGCCCGATGAAAGGCGCGGCGATTGGGCATGCTAAGCAGCGCATTAAAACGGGGCGTTATCTGGGTATCTCAGAGCCGGGGATCATTGGGGCCGAGCCGCCGAATCCGATTGTTAACGAGCTGGTAATCTTGCCGGATATTGAAATGCGGCTGGAGGCGTTTGTCCGGACCGGCCATGCCTTTGTTGTGTTTCCGGGGGGGGTTGGCACCGCCGAGGAGATTTTTTACCTAGTGGGCTTACTACTGCGGGATAGTAATCGCCAGATGCCGTTTCCGCTTATTTTTACGGGACCAGAAAGTGCGAGAGCTTATTTTGAAAAGATCGATGCCTTTTTAGTGCAGACCCTCGGCGAGTCCGTTCGAGGGCTGTATACGATCGTGATTGGGGATGCAGAAGCCGCCGCTGAGTTGGTGCTGGATGGCGTTCGACAGGTTCGAAAATTCAGACGCGCCCGAGGCGATGCCTACTACTTTAATTGGTCCTTAGAGGTCCCTGAAGCGCTGCAAACTCGGTTCGTGCCGACCCATGAATCGATGGCCGCGCTGAATCTGACGCGGGCGCAGTCTGCGGCCGACTTAAGCTTTGAGCTGCGTAAAGCGTTTTCCGGGATTGTCGCAGGCTCCATCAAAGCCCAAGGCTTGGCTCAGATTGAAGCGCACGGCCCGTTCCAGCTGCGGGGTGATCCAGAAATCATGACCCCGCTTGCGGAACTCTTACAGGATTTTGTTGACCAGAAGCGCCTGACGCTACCGATCGACAACGCTAAGCCCTGTTACGAAGTCGTTGATTAAGTCCTGCGTCAAGGGCACGCAAGGTTTACAGCACTGCTGCATTCTCAATCAACATTGCCATGCCTTGCCCGGCGCCCAAGCACATTGACAGGATCGCATACCGGCCGCCGGTGTCCTGTAAGTGCTGGGTTGCATTGAGCATCATGCGCAGCCCGGTAACCCCCGGCGGATGCCCAACCGAGATGCCGCCACCGTATAGGTTATGGCGATCTCGGGAGATGCCCAATTGCGCTTCTGCGTGTAGGTTGACCACGGCGAAGGCTTCATTGATTTCAAAATAGTCAATGTCGTTGATGCCAAGATCGACCCGCTTGAGCAATTGTGAAATGGCCGGCACGGGACCGTGGCCCATGAGACTTGGCTCAACGCCCACCACCGCCCAGTCCACGATTTTCGCAACAGGCGAGACGCCGCACGCCCGCATGCGATCTAAACTGCCGACAACCATGGCGGCCGCGCCATCGGTGACGCCGGATGAATTGCCGGCCGTCACGTTGCCGTCTGCCTTAAAGGCCGGCTTGAGGCTTGCTAGCTTTTCAAGGGTGAGTCCGGCTCTCGGCGACTCATCGATTGCAAATTCAACCTGCGAGCGACCACTGGGTACCATGACGGGTTGGATCTGGCGCCCTAAGAATCCAGATTCAATCGCGGCTAAGGCGCGTTCTTGGCTCTGCAGGGCATACTCATCCATTGGCGCTCGTTCGTAGCCATATTTCTCGGTGAGGTTCTCTGCGGTATCACCCATGTATTCGAGCGAAAACGGGCAGCGGTAGCACCACTCAAGCATATCTTCGAGTTGCTGGTGACCCCGCGCTTGGCCCCATCGACTGGTGGTTACTGCAAAGGGTGCGCGGCTGAACATTTCTGAACCCGCCGCGATCGCCAGATGGCTGTGGCCGGTCGCGATCTGCTGCCCTGCCGCCAAGATGGCTTGCAGTCCGCTGGCGCAGGCGCGAGACACATCCAGCGCGCCGGCATCGGCTGGCAAGCCGCTTTTCATCCCGACCACCCGAGCCGCAAACAGCGAGTCTTTATCGGTTGGACAGGTTGTGGTGAAGACCAGGTGGTCAAAATCGGAGGCCGCGGCGCCAGATCGTTTAACGCAGCTTTGCACGATTTCTGAGGCGAGTTCGGTCATGGGTTTGTCTTTGAGCGTCCCGCCAAAATTGCCGAGCGCGGACCGCACGCCGGCGGCGACATAGATTTCTTGGGTCATCAAAACCTCCGATGTTGACAGATGTGAAAGTGCATCCTAGCACTGCTTCTGGGTCTGGGTCTGGGTCTGGGTGCAATTCAAGTTTGAACAAAGCAGGCCAAGGAATGTGATGCGAATGCATGCCAAACGGTTTGATGCCCTGTTGACCCTGCGCTTTGGGTTGGCAAGAGATGAAACGATTGAACCGATCCAGCGAACCGCGTAGGGTTCTCTGGCTAAATCTTATTTTTGACAAAACACTTAATGGGAGTAACAAACATGGCTGAGCAAGGCTTACAGTTTCAAACGTGTA
>Ga0209630_10004167_pt1 | contig 12813 bp, 13 predicted proteins | sample COG_01_FD_184745 | JGI IMG/M metagenome (GOLD analysis project Ga0209630, IMG submission 184745) | Pelagic Microbial community sample from North Sea - COGITO 998_met_01 (SPAdes) (version 2) | ecosystem: Environmental > Aquatic > Marine > Neritic zone/Coastal water | place: Helgoland, sampling... | reverse complement strand
CGCGCGGACTTCGAACAGTTTTGGCTCTCTGGCAGAGGCTTCGGCAAAGATTCGTTCGCTTCAGAAGTCTTTGACGATACGTTCCGGGGATCCTTCGATCCCCTCGGTCTTGAAGCGGTCGAGACAGGCACACTGTTTCGCGCTCTGAAAAAACAGGAGAGAGGAATCACTAAACAAAAATGCGAGGATCAGGCCGATGCTGCAGTGGCAGATAAGTCTGCCGTGGAAGAATTTGGAGAAGATGAGGCGGATGCAAGGGCGCCCAAATCTTCTACCGTGTCTATTCTTGGAAAGGCGTTCAACTCTCTTGGCTCGTCGGTCGTCTCTGAAGAGACTGACCTCGTGACGATCGAGGGTGCATTTGACTTTGGAGATAAGAAAGTACAGGAGGTTAATACTAAGTCAGGTGTTTCCGGAAAACTTGAAGAGGGCCTTGAGCCTCCTGAAGCCACCACGCCATTTACAAAGGAGTTGTTACCACTGACGGCCATAGACGATCCTGGCTCAACCGTGACTTTTAATTTCGAGACAAACGCGCCTTCGGCAAAGCTTACATCGGAGGAAAACGAAATAGATTACACTCCCGAGTTTGTGCGTGAGATATCTGCCGGTTCAGGCGCAGACGACGAGGTTTTTGACGAGCAGTGGCTTCGGGCACATGAGGAAAACAAGGCAAGCTCGGTGTTGAAGCGTTACATGTCCCCGGGCGGGAGTGACACGGTGGCATACACAAGCTGGATGCAAAAGAATAAAGATAACTTGTCGACTCTGTCGTGGAAGGAGCTTGCTGAGCGGATGAAGGAAGGCGAAAGTGGAGATTCGTCTAAGTTGACACGGTAATGAGATCATGTTTGAAATTGAAACAGACATTCGATCGCCACGCAGAAACCCTTATCTCGAATGAACTGGCACTGCAAACAGGAAAAGACTGTTTCCTGGTTCTTGACTACATTTCGTTCTGAACCACTGCCTCCGATTAGTTCCAGAGTTGTCTCCCCTTTCTGACCCTAAACCCACTGCTGACATTTACCTCCCCCAATTCTGAAACGAAGTCCTCAAACTTCCGTAAGTGTACACTTACACGTGTACCTTCGAAGATACACTGTACACGTAGGCCAACAACCGTTACGGAAGTAGGGCCTACGTGTACGTGTACGTGTACAGCTGTATATTATATTATATACGTACTTCCGGAACGTCGATAGATAGATACCTTTCGAAGGTACGTGTAGTCTTATTAGCTACCAAGGTAGATATTACTTCCGGAAGTACCTTCGAAGGTACGGAAGTATACCTTCGAAGGTAGGTAGCTAGCTAGCTGGTCTATGTAGGGCTATTTCTATCTTCGAAGGTACTTTAAGTTGGAAGAACTCATTTTTTCGTGTACTGAACCCTAAACCCTGCGAAACGGAAGTAGTACGAAGGAAGTACTTCTGGAAGCACTTCCGGAAGTGTAAATGGAGATACTGTAGCTCTATCGCGTGCTTGAGAACTACTTCCGTACCTTCGTACGAAGGTAGCTAGCTAGCTGCCGAACGAACGAAGGTACGGAAGTACACGTACCAGCAGTTACTAAAGTACGCCGTTTAGCGTGGTTTACAAGTATATATGAAGTGATGTCTTCGAAGGTACGAAAGTACCTAATAAGGTACAGTACCTAGCTAGACCCCAGAGTTTATCTACATATCTATACCTTCGAAGGTATCTCGGAGTTACGTGTACTACTATTTGGGGGGAAGTGCGAAGCGCTTTCTCCCATCTGGGCTCGCTTCAAGCCTCCGGGAGTGAAATTTCGACCAATCACGTGCGTTTTTGGGCACTGCGTCCTCAGTCGTAACCCTAACTTTGATCGAGCACGCGCTTTCAGATCTCGCGTGTTTCATCGGAGTCGTAGTTTCGAGGGAGGGTTCGTAACTCAACGCATCGTGGCTCTTCCCGCTCGGGCGACGCGCCACTTGCGCACGCGGGCGCGCGCGGGGAGGCGTGGGATGACTCTATCCGACGGCACGCCGGGTAACGGCGCGGAGGCAACGTTCGTGACTTGGAGTATGAGTTTCAAACCACTCTTCCGATCCAGACCGCCGAACAACGACCCGCACTTCCCCCAACTGACTGACGGCCGAAGCGCCGTACGTGTATGTACGTGTACGGAAGTACTTTCGTACTTTCGTACGAAGGATACGAAATTATGAAGATAAACGTGCGTGCTGAAAGTACACGACTATTTTACTTATTATTTACACGTACGTGTACGTGTACACGCAAGTTGTACAGCTAGCTGTACATAATATGTACAGGTACTTCCGGAAGTACTTTCGTACGAGTACAACCTAGTACCTTCGTACAACTACAGTACATAAAAAAGATAAACTGAAAAAGCATAGAGCCTATCCCGCAGAGAAAAAGTGCTGTTTCCCTCGCGTGCCTGACTGTGGTCACGCGGAAATTGCGCATCTACATGGTCCTACCTGAAAACGAAGTAATTCTCGAGGCTTCGTCTCGTTGGGTGTACTGCGAATTTCTGGAAGATGCGGGGTTAGAGCTGAAAATGTGGGCAGATTCTGATGAACCTTTTTAGCTTTTTACCTTACTTGTGCTGACGTGTTGCAGGCCTCAACTCACAATCGCTACCGCTATAGTTTTCTGTCACCGTTTTTACGCATGGCAGCCTCGAAGCAAAACTCGACTTGATATTTTCGTAAGCTTTCTTTTAATTTTAGCGGAGATTTCATAGTTTATTGATTACTTTCGCAGAGTATAGCGACAGCTAGCCTTTTTTTAGCTGGAAAAGTGGAGGAAACTCCTAAGCCTCTCCGGGAGGTTGTGCGCATCTCCTACCTTGTCCAGTTCAAAAACGACCATGAAAGAGCAGCAAAGGAAATCTTCCAAAAGGTGCTTGTGTCCACTTACCATACTTGTTGTGCCTGTTTTGTGCGCATTTTTTCATGTTCTCTGCAGGACTGCTACTTGGAGCGGCAAGATGACATACTAGAAGCCGAAAGAATTATTTTACACACTCTTGGCTTTGAATTTAATGTGGAGCACCCGTATAGACATTTGCTCAATGCAGTGAAGAGAGTGACCAGAGCTCAGACTGTGAATGAAAGCCTTAGCCGCGGTCTTGCGCAAGTTGCGTGGAATTTTGCAAATGACAGGTCGGAGTAGAAAAAGAATCACTGTGAAATCTTATGCTTTATTAATCATTTCCCCAGCCTCACTTCTCCACGAACTTTACAGTCTAAGAACAACTCTAAGCTTGCAGTATACTGCTTATGAAATCGCTGTTTCAGTTCTATATCTTGGCAAGGTTCTTGAAGTTCGTCACAACTTCTGCATTCCCATTTTTTTTCCGACAGTAGTTTTACTTATGCACATGCGATCGATCGGGTTGTTTCTCTATTTTGAGCTTCGAAGCTGATGTCGACTTTAAAATTGTCATCGAATTGGTTGGCTGACTATGAAATAAAACAGGGTGTGTGTGAAAAAATCAGTCATCAAATCATGGACCTTTATGAAGAATACTGATAAAAGAATAGTAGAGCTGAGCCTGGTCACAGATACCTTGGTCATCAGGTACACAAATTCTTGAGGAGAATCCATTTGAGCCATTCTCGTTAATACATTTCCTATGAGTGCTCACTTGATAGCTAAACCCCGAGTAATGATACCTGAACCAAGAAACCCATTCTGCAGCATGAACGTCCTTTAAAGTTAATTAGGCCGAGCCAACTCCCGCTGTCGCAAGCGTCGTCTTAACTCCTGACAAATGATAGCGTTTGAGAAAAAGTATGCAATGACTAAATCAAGCGGGACCTTTTTGCGTTTTACAACTTCCGAGTATAAAATTTCTCTGTACTCCTGGATAGTATACTTTGTATTATCATTGATAGGAATAGATATCACGTGGTTGCATGATGGTTCGTCCGCAGGATTGTGGAACTGCGATAGGTATGGGTGACGCAATGCTGCATCAGCTATTATCCTCTTATCAGGGTTTATGTCCAAGAGCTTGTGCAGCAAATCAAATGCATGCTCGCTTGTGTTCGGAATCAGCTACGGCCAAAAAACATAGGAAGTGTTGAGAAAGAAATTGTAGAGAACTGGAGTAAGTATACGTGTACCTCACGTGTTGTATTTGAACTTGTGCATGGCAATGACTCTAGCATAGATTCAGCGAAGGGAGATTGAATTGCAAGCAAATCCTCCTCCGTTGGCTTTCCGGTTAACTACGTAAAGAAAAGGGAATAAACATCTAAACAAGAGCACAACAAAAAATATCTGTCCCTCACCTGTATAATGCGGTCGAGTTGATTCATGGTTGACGTTCCGGGGAAAACAGGCTGCCTTCACGAGAAATATCAGAAAATTTTATCTCATTCAAATTAATTGCATGGTTTACCCTCGAAAGAGTTCACCCAGAATGCAACCACAGGACCACATATCAACACCAAAAGTATATTTCGTAGAACCAAGGAGAATTTCTGGAGCACGATACCTGACAAGAGCTACAATTATGTCACAAAGTGGAATGATCCCACTGACAATTACCAGCGCGTTGCAACATAATCTGTCAATACTGGCCTGTCAGCTAAATCCTTATTCATGAGAGCCATGGAGCGTGCAAGACCGAAGTCTGCAACCTTGACTTGGCACTCACTGTTAAGCAGAAGGTTGCTGGGCTGTATATTGAGAGTTTTGAATTGACTGATCACTTTCATAATTAACTTGTATGTCGAGTTTGAACAGAGTACCTTGATGTCCCGGTGCAGAAGCTCAGCAGAATGCATGAACTTCAAAGCTTTAAATAACTGATACATGATGTACTGCTTGTGGACGTCCTCAAGGATATTGGCTCTGATGACTGTACACGCCGAATAAAGATTCAATACTTGTATCAAAATGATATGATTTGTGGTTTTACACCTGCGTGCAAATCAGTTTCCATGTATTCAAAAATAAGATATATATCTCTATCATTTTCTGCCTTCAGCACATTCAGTAGCCTACAACGCACAAATTCTTTTTTGTGTGTGTACAAAGAAGTCTGAAAACAAGTACCGTATAATATTATCATGGTTGTTCACCTCTTGCAAAAACATGATCTCTCTAAATGTTCGCTGTAATAAACAAACATGCGAGGTAAGTATGGATGATGTCCATAATATATATATATATATATATATATAATATTAATACCTGTGCATCTGTTGAGTTTTGAAAAGCGTCGAAAATCTTCTTCAATGCAACCGTGTCTCGTGTTTTCTTGTCAACCGTTTTCCACACTATACCATACGCCTGTTATCATAGTAACAGCGTTTTTTCAACCAACGTGATGATCAGAAAGTACAACCTGCATTCAGCTCACCCCCTTCCCAAGTTTCTGTTGTATTTCGTATTTCCTCAAGACGTGCCTATCAATTTCTTCACCCATGCTAACTTAAAAAGGCAAATCTCGTAAAGCCATGGGGGTGAAGAAAGCTGTAATTTAACGGATGCCTAATTTAGATCGTCTAGCGAACGAAATTTACGACGCAGGAGAACACGTCCGAGAGAGTATCCCAACGTGTGGTCGTGAAGTGCTTTATTGGACGTGCAGGTAGCCCTATAAACGTCGATAGACTAGCTAGCCCATTGTAAGTTTATGATACTTCCGGAAATATCATATTCTTCGGCGGTAAAATGTACTTTCGTACCTGTATCTATGTGTACACGTACTCGTACATGTACACGTACGGAAGTACGAAAGTACTTTCGAAAGTACGAAATAAAGTACTGTAGTTGTACTTTCACAAGAAATAATACGAAGGTAAAATCAGGGTACTAAATCAGCTTTCGTAATACGTAGTACGAAAGTACCTTCGAAGGTACCTCGAAAGTACCTTCGAAGGTAGTACTTTCGTACGAAAGTACTACGAAGGTAGCTACTAGTTAGTGTATCTAAAACTAATAAAATACTTCCGTCCATGCATGCATGCATGCATGCATAGTTGCATACATCGATCCCTCCCACTATAAGATATATAGATAGACTACAAGATAGAATAACTAGCTAGGCGGTAGGGCTACGTGTAGTCAACGCACGATTGTACCTTCGTAGATAGCTAGATATGGAAATAATAGATACTTCCGGAAGTACAGTACTTCATCACGTGCGAAAGAAAAAATATTATTATATGGATAATGAATTAAAACAACTTAGGGCAGTCTTCGGGCTATTACCTTCACGTCACAGCCCTACAGAACTTGTTAATGTATTCAGTCTAAATCGCGAAAACGTACGGAAGTACTTTCGTACCTTGAAGGTACGAAAGTACGAAAGTACTTCCGGAAGTACGTGCGTACACGTCACGTTCGTACGCGCCCACGCGTCTCGTTTTGAAAAGGTTGGCTGAATGGACGAGAGTTGCCCTAAGTCTCGTTCCGAGAAATTGCTCATAAAGTACATAGCTACATACCTTCGTACCTTCGTATTTTACATCCTGAAGTACGCTACGTGTACGTGTACTTTCAAAGTACGAAAGTACTTCGGAAGTACACGTACGAAAGTACGTGAAAACTATGAGCATTTTGTATGAAAGTTCCGCGACCCGAAACCAAATTAATTTGCGTTTTTTTAATTCCCCATTAGTATCGCCCGTCAGACGCGCCCCCTCACGTTCGCTCTTCCCCATGCGTCGCGATTAATTTGGCCGATTACGGGTAGAGTACGCGGCTGACTGAGCGTCATACAATTTTCGACTTAGGGCAACTCGTCTATCGTAGACTTCGAAACACGTCACTTCGAAACGTTTCTCCAACTTGTGTATTTCACTGAGTTGGAAGCTGACGATGATTACCATGCGGTTGTTTGAGGCGTTTATGGCGGGTAGCACTGTTGGGGCTGTGTTGGTGTCGATACTTTATTCGCGTCGTCATCAGGTGCCTTCTCGTGTTTTTACGGGTAAACTCTTTCATACCAGTAGCGCAACAGATGAGATCCTAGCTGAGCATTTCACTCGCAACGTGCAGTTTTTTGGCAGCACGGCACAACAGCGTGTATCAAGCGTGTTCGTCGTTGTCGTCGGATTGGGTGGCGTTGGAAGTCACTGTGCGCATATGCTCCTTCGCTCCGGGGTGTCACGAATGCGTCTTATTGATTTCGATCAAATTTCTCTATCCTCGCTCAACAGACATGCATTGGGCACTCGCCAGGACGTTGGCAGCTACAAGGCAGAGTGTCTCGCGAAGCACTTCAGAAAAATTTTTCCTGAAGCTCAACTCGAAACTAAAGTGGCAATGTTTGAAAAAACAGTTGAAGACGAGTTATTGAAGGGAGAGCCTGATTTCGTGGTTGACTGCATAGACAACGTCGACACTAAGGTTGACTTACTTGCTGCTTGTGTGCGGAAAAATATAAATGTGCTGGCGTCTGGTGGTGCCGGTGCGAAGTGTGATCCTACACGAATAAAGATTGTTGACATACGAGAAAGTGTTGTTGATCCGCTTGCCCGCGCTGTTCGTCATCGACTCAAACAGGTTCATGGTATTGAAAGTGGCATACCTGTCTTATTATCAACAGAGAAACAACGCTGCAAATTGGCAAGTTTTGTCTTATCCTTCATTTCTTACAAACTTTTCTTTGTTCCCAAAAGTATATGTTTTCGGCGTCACGTCACGTTGGCCATCTATTGATGTCCATAATATTTGGTTTCACTTGGGGCAACAGCTGAAACGTGCAGTGCGTCTATTTTGCAAGACTTTCAGGTTTTGCCAAATTTTCGCATAAGGACACTTCCTGTGTTTGGTGCTCTGCCAGCTATATTTGGTTTATCGTGTGCTGCACATGTTATAAGTACTTTAACAGGACAAGTACTTAGTTCTGACCCTATTCTGCATATTCACACGAAGCAGTACAAAACGCAATTTGAAAGGCTACGTGATAGGGAAGCCAGCCGAGGCAGTATGAAGAGCTGGGTAAATGTTGAGCTGCAGGCAAGGGTTTTAACTTTCTTCAATATTTCGTGACGAACTAAACTGTCTATATTCACAGGATGTGATATACCTAATCAAGGATGTTTGGCAAGGTCGCAGTGCTCGAGCTCAAAATCCGTCGATAGGTAAAGGGATGTGGCGAAATACCTCGGATTTATGCTTGACGCGCTGGAATCCGTCTAAGCCAGCAAATCTAGATAACTTGATTTTACTCTCTTCTGAAGAAGCCGACGCACATGACGCAGAAGTTTTTAGAATATTCGAAACCGATAACGACTCCGACCAAATCAAACCGTGTGGTTTTGACTCTTTGGTTGATCGAGAACCTTATTTTGCTTACTTCATTGAGCGCAAACTCCAACGCGTTAGACGCGACTTTGGTTTAGTAAGAGAGTCACCAAATACTTGCTCTGGCCTAAATATACACCTGATGGAACAATAATTTGGTATCAGGATAACCTGCTGAATATGTTCTTTATGCGAAAGCTCACTTTATGAATAATTTAGTGCGTCGTTTGCAGAGGTGCCAAATCATAATTTGCATGTAATGCGCGAGTACACTTCTTGTTATTACGCATATTCGTTTTCTACACTCAGCTCGGAAAGCCAACATGTCTTCCAACGTACCTTCGCGTACTTTCGTACATGCAGTGAGTACGTGAGCAGTACGCATACGTGTAGTACAACTGAGTACGTACTAGTACAACCCAAATCATGAACTGCGCCCAGGCTGCCTCGAAGTGAACGGACGCGAGGTGACAAGGGTCGGGTCAAGTTCAGTGAACTGTAATCGAGAATGTGCAGAAAGGAACGAGTGCCAGGTATTCGGCGAACTGAATCCGAGTGAGAACTCGGGAATGACGGATACCGTAAGTCACAAAACAGGAGCTGAGACAGTGACGAAACTGACAAGACAGCTCAGAACAGTAGTTACATTACTGACAGTGAACCTGTGTCCAATATCAGGAGGATGAACGAATCAACCCTACAACTTATACAGGGCCAAGTTGTGGCGGAGGACGAACGAATCAACCCTACGGAGGTTCAACCCCCGTGCAGTGATAAATCAATATTCATCAAGTGCATATACTAAACTCTCAACAGAAGTCGAGAAAACAAGTCTGGAAAAACGCTTTTAAAAACAGTTACACCTGTACCCGACTGGCCGGGATAGGAATGGCACTGGAATATATCTGTACGTGTACGTGTACAGTACAGTACGTGTACAGTAGGTAGGATTTAGGTGGAATTAATATGAGCAGACCGGTAGTACACAGCTACACACATGCATGATACAAGCAAGATCAAAAAAACATGTAATACGAAGGTTAGAACTTTATTAAACTGTACACGTATGTACTTCCGGAAATACTATTCGAAGGTACATGTACACGCTTGGCCTAAGTTGCGTGTACATCTGTACACGTAGCCCAAAAATTACGCGGATGGGACACGTGCGAAGTAATAAAAGTATTCTATCTCCGAAGATACGCATACTGTACGAAGGTACACGTACGACTACAACGTTTTAGGCTCACGTACGTAGATATCTTCATATAAAAAGTAGATATCAACTTATGTACACGAACAACCGTTTTTATGCAACGTGTAGTTGTGTACAGCTGTACACTAGCTAGCTACGTAGCTAGCCTTACAGTACGTGTACGTGTACAGCTGTACACGTACTCGTACTGTCGTGCTTTCATCAGCCGTTTTCGTTTCGTTTCGTCAGTGGCTGTTTTCTTCGATGCCAGCGGACCTCCACCTTCTTCTCGTCTCCCTCCTCCTCGCATCGGTGACTTTGGCGTCAGACATCGAAACGCGAAACGCTACTGCATGCGCTCCAAGCCCTGTCGTGCACGCCACCTTGCTATCCAACGCTGACGACGCCCCGTTCCTCATCTCCCTTGGCATCTTTGCCGTCGCCTCGTCTTCCTCCTCTCATTCGTGTGGCGAGGACCCTAACGCTACATACGCGATCACATCCTTACCATCACAAGGTACACTACTCGACCAAAGGTCACTCGCCCCAATCGCGTCTACTCCGTATCTGCTTCGACGCGGCGACACGCGCGTAGGATTCAAGCCAAAGTTCAGGGGAAGGGTACACAAAACGAGGCATGTTGATCCTCTGACGGACAAAACACCACTATACGTGCAATTGCGCTTCGCCGCTACAGCTTCGCTCCGTAACAATGATATTGAAGCCGCCACCGCATGGTCAAAGGGGCTGTCGAGCGACGAAGAGAACAGCGATGGGCATATTGCAGAGGTGGATATACAGGTTGTTTTGCCTGAACTCAACCCTCTTGTTGTTGCTGCTCACACTGTCCGGGTTGCAACACTCGAAGATGTTGCTAAATCGGTAGTGTTGCATGCGACGATCAGCTCGTCCAATGTCGCATCAGTCGCGCCTGCGTACACACGCAATCATACTAAATTTGGGAGAGTTGATTGTGGCGGCATTGAAACAAGTAGAGTTTTCGCGAGGATAGAGACAACACCTGCCCATGGTGTTCTGTACCGCGATGGGGCCAGTCTTCAACCAGGTGATGTCATCCCCGCAATAGTGACTAATATCTTTTGCGATGGAAGAATAGATGGAGTTGAAGTTGAAGAAGGCAACTTGTCATCTTCTGATCGATGGCTGTGCTCTTTGCGAGAAGAACAAAAAGATGACGCGTTCTTGCCTCGAACTGCTGTATGCACTGAGGTGTTGTATGTCCCTGACATTGACCATCACAACTATCCAGTAGCCGTTGCGTTCGGAAATTCCGAACACGAAGTTTCAGTGGACACGTGGAAATTCACTTTTGTGCTGATAGGTAAAGACGGAGCAGAGTTCGCTGCATCCAATGTGTCAAGGGCGTTTGTGACGACAAAGGCGGCGAGAGACGCTCCGCTCCTGACACGGAAAATTGACGGGAAGCATGAATTGGAGCTCGTGCGTGCGCCTTTCATCAAAACGGTAAAGATACCCGGGGTCGTGTTGACGGGCGTAGATGGTGACGCTCTGGCGGTTCGCGTCAGGGTGAGCTCTGCATTTGGAAACTATTTGGTGAGTCTAGGACCAGATTTCCACTTCTTGTCCTTGAACTCATCTGACCTAGGTATACCAACTTGTCTTTGCAGTCGTTTGTCGCTGCAGGATTGGACGTGCTAGCGGCGTGCAGAACTCCTTTTACGCTTGGAGATGGCATTTTAGACCCATCTTTCGTAGAGTTTGTTGCTGTTCCACGAGGCACGTCACTTGGACTTAATAACATTTTCTTATCGTCTTGAACTGATCTTTCCTTTTTGCATCCTTCAGTGGCGGCAATACTCCTTGCTAACCTAGAATACATTCACGTAAATAATACGATGCCAATAGCTTACAATTTGTCCTCGGCCAGAGCACCTGCCGTTCTAGTTGACACGGTATTGGTCACTATCTCAGATGGCTGGTGCTTTCACCGTGACGACAACGATATGAATGGCTGCATTTCTCACCCTACCGAAGCAAGACATTATCTTTCGCTCGCGATATCGGTTACGCCTCACGGAGAGATGCACAAGACAATACCGGCGCGTGTACTAAACTGCTGCGAAGAGTTCATACGGCTGAGTACTGTTTGCTTTGGACTTGGGTCTTTGGCAGCCTTTGTCCTCACGGCTGCATGGAGGTACTGTACCATTTGCAGCATAGGATAGTAAAAGATTGCCCATGCATGTGTACGAATCTGCCTTCGAAGGTAGTAAATGATCTAGCCCTACACATGCGCAATATTGCTCTATTTCAGCTTGTGATCAATTGGTTTCCAGGCAAGCGTGTGCTCAAAACTCGTTCACGACACATCTTAAAAAAGGAGATACCAACCAGCGGCAAGCGAGCCATGATCCCAAGTCCTCACGTCATCCACTATTTTTAAGCCCTTAGTAACTTTCAGTACGAGTGCAACAATTTTTAAGAGCAACAACGTCCATTAAAGCCGCGGGTAACCTTTGACTCATGCTTGAGAAACTAACCTCCCGCTACCGTTGAACTCATCAGTCCGATTCGTGCTTGCTAACTTCTTCGAACTCATCCGAGGAGTAATCGAAGTCGTCGACTGCATCGTGCATATCCGGATTCAAGTCTAATTGTACAAACGGAACTTGGATTCCCACCAATTTCTTCAGTGGCTGCACCGGTCTGCCCCGTGATGACCTCACCGCCGACGGATGTGAAGAAGCGAACGACATACAAGTGTGTTGGCCAGCTCTGCCGCAGTGTAAATCGCCTACAACTTTAGCAAACGCAGTGATTGGATCGCCGGGATTCCATCCAGGTGGCGGCGCCGGCACTCCTGCAGGCCATGCATCACCGGGCTTCCACTTCGAGAGCAGCTTCAATGTCTGCCCCGACATAGGGGTTACCTCTGCTGCTTCCGCGTTTAAAGATACCGCCGCACTCGCGCTTGCCCACGCATTCGCGGCCTTCAACTCCAATCCAGATCCGCTCAAACTACTCGCGTTTAAGAGTTCCTCCTGCGGCGCGGGTGGTTTGATGCCAGACAAACTCTGCCCAAGTCTATAACCGTTCTGTGCATAGGTCGTGTAGCCAATGCATCGCGCGTAACCGACAACAACAGCTGCGGAGGACCGCCGGGGAAGTCCCACGTGATCGGTATCGAAGGCTATCGCAGCGTCAACGCTTGATTGGAGATTTGAGGATGCGTTCCTTAGGTCCATGGCATACGCCACGACGTTATGCTCCGACGGCATCGATGTCGGACGCGTGCTTTGAAGGCGAGCGCACGCTACAAGATTCCCTTCCCTACAACGCTGTACGGAAGTACTGTACACGTACTGTACAGTAGGGCT
>Ga0209630_10004164_pt1 | contig 12825 bp, 7 predicted proteins | sample COG_01_FD_184745 | JGI IMG/M metagenome (GOLD analysis project Ga0209630, IMG submission 184745) | Pelagic Microbial community sample from North Sea - COGITO 998_met_01 (SPAdes) (version 2) | ecosystem: Environmental > Aquatic > Marine > Neritic zone/Coastal water | place: Helgoland, sampling... | reverse complement strand
GTGGACGAGGCCCATGCGTTTCTTGAGCCAACGCTTCGGGTTTCTGCCAAACTTTTTCTTCTTCTTCGTCTTCTCCGCGCCGTCCACCGCCGTCTTCGGGGGCTTGGGCTTCCCCCCCGCGCCGCCACCGTCGCCCTGTGACGTCTCCTGCATCCCCTCCCTGAGGTGCATCTCGCGCATCAGCGGCGACAACCCCATGGACGCCTCGAACTCCGCGATCGTCAGCGACCGTCCCGTCTGGAGATCCCGCACGACGGCGGCGGACGCGTCGCCGCCGCCGCGCCCGTCGCCGCGGTCGCTCAGCGTTTTCCCGCCCATCATGCTGTCCGCGGCGGCCTCGTCGACTAAGAACTCGTTCCCTGTGTCCAGGTCTTTGATCCTGAACACCTTTTCCATCTCGAACTCCTTCACCGCGGAGGACGTCGAGCTCTTCGGCGTGCCGTCCCGAGATCCTCCTACGGATCCTCCTCTGGATCCTCCTCCTCCTCCTCCTCCTCCTCCTTCCACCGGCGCGTCGCCGTTCGAGCGTCCCCAGCCCTCGCCGCTCACGCGAACCGCCGCGATCGCGCCCGTCGGCGAGCTCGGGACGGAGTCCGCGGCCTCGCCCGCGGGGTCCGCGCCCGGCGGCGGCGACGCCTGCCCGGTCACGCTCGGCATCGTCGCGGCGACCTCGCTGAGGACCATCGTCCCGCCGTCCAACCCCGCGGGCGCGGCGGACGCGCCGCCGCCGCTCGCGCGCGTCAGCCACGACGGGCTCGGGGGTTCGGACCTGTGATCGGGAGGAGGGCGCGGTGAGTGGTGGGGAGCGGGAAGGGACGCGATCGCGATCGCGGGAGGCGCGCGAGCGAGGGCCGCGGGGACGTTCATTTTATTGGAGCGCGGGAATGTCGAGATCTCGCGCGGATTACGACGGGCGGCGCGTGGGCGCGCACCTGAACGACTCGTTGTCCGCGTCGAAGAACTCGTCCTCGGAGGACATGTCCGACTCGGAATCACCCGCGGTCATCGCGCCGTCGTGCGATCGATCCGCGCGCGTCCACGCTCGCCGCGCGATTTCTGCGCGCGTCCTTTCTGTGACAGACATTCAGAAGAAGTGCAAGTGACCGAAGCGTGCGTCATGCTTTTTTGGCGACTAATTGCCCACTGCCGTTTGTGGGTACTGTACACGTACACGTACTGTACTTTAGAGCTCAGTCTTTTTGTAATCATCAGATCCACACACTGTACGTGTACTTTAGGTCAGTTGATGCTGATGACTCGGCTCGTTTCGATCGGTGCCAACAACGCAACTAGCAACGATGCAGCGCAGCGCACGTCCGCGATTTTGCCCGTTGAAAACCAAAATCTCGCGCGCACTCCCCTCGCGCGCGACGCACTCCCCGCGTCGACCCGCGGCGGCGAGACCACGCGCGCGCGCCCGCGCTCGCGACGGACCTCGCTCGCACCGCGCGCGCGGACGCGCGCGACGCGGCGACGGCGGCGAGACCGCGGGAGGGAAGAAGAGGGAACGTCGTGAAGCGCATTGTCGTCGAAATAAGGGCACCCCCCGAAGAAAGAGAGAAGGACGAAGACCCCGCGCGTCGTCATGCCGCCGACGTACGAGTACCTGTCCTTGAAGGACGCGTACGACGCGAGAAGGAACGAGGTGAACGTGTACGCGGTCGTCACGGAGTGGACCGTCCCGCGCGCGACGAAAGGGACGGACTACCACGTCGTCGTGAAGCTGTGCGACGACACGGTGGGGGACATCTTAGGACCGGACAACAACGGGTTCACGGACATCAGCGTGAACTTCTTCGCGGCGAAGGACCTCCTCCCGCGCCCGAAGAAAGTCGGCGACGTCATCCGCTTACACCGCCTGAAGGTGAGTCAGTGGGAAGGAAGGACGCAGTTCGTCGCCAAGTGCGGCGCGATGACCGGCGGCGCCGCCGCGGGGGGCGTCGCGAGGTGCCAGTACCTCCTCTTCGACGGCGCCGGGCACGAGCACCCGTCGGACGAGCCGTACACGCGCAGCAGCAATAATTACACGATGGAGGAGGGTAAAGACGCCGGGTTCCTGACGCGGTGCCGCGAGTTCTGGAGAGATAACGCGTCGGTGATGGCGATGAACGACAGCGGGTTCACGCGTCCCATCGTGCGATTCGGCAAGGAGGGCGAGCTCACAGATCTGCACTGCAAGGTTCTGGACGTCGTGAAGAACAGAGGGAAGGTCACGCTCGTGGTGTGGGACGGGAGCGACGCGCGCCCCTTCCCGCCGAGCGTGAACAGCGGCCGTCTGGGCGACTCCCAGGAGCAGAGCCAAGAGGGCGTTAACGGCGGCGACGACGAAGTCGACGCGTACGACGCGCATTACTGGATGCCCGCGGATCCGTACGCGCCGCTCACGGAGAAGGACGCGAGGGAGGACGAGATGATCAGAGACACGCCCGGGATCGGGACCGCGCTGCCGGTCGTGATGCGGCAGTTTGACATCGCGGCGGAGGACCTGCCGATGCCCGGCGCGTGGATCAAACTTCGGCAGCTCGCTTCGTGGGTGCGGGGCGGGCAGATGCAGGCGACGTACGTGCACCAGAGCAAGTGGGCGCCCGCGGAGCCGAACCAGGTGTGGCTGGAGGAGAGCGCGAAGCGCATAGAGCAGCGACGCGTCTCGCAGTGGGCGCCGGAGAACCAGATCGGGTTGGGGATGAGCCAAGGCGAGAGTCAAGGCGGCGGCGGCGGCGGCGGCGGCGGGGTGTTCGGGATGACGCGCACGGAGTTTGAGAACCAGCCGTTGCACACGCTGCGGGAGATCGTGTGCACGCCGCCGCCGTCGCGGCATCGTTGCGTCGTGCGCGTCGTGCAGCACTACCCGAAGGATGTCCACGACTTTTGCAGGGACGGGACGGAGGACGCGCCCGCGGAGAAGGGCGCCGCCGCGAATAAGCGGAAGCGAGGGCTGGGGAAAAAAGACAAAGAACCGAAATTCGAGTTCAACGTCAGCTTAGTCCTCGAGGACGCGACCGGGAAGATCAAAGCCCACCTCGCGCCGCCGGACAGCGACGCGTTCTTCCACGGGATCCAGCCGTGTAACTTGTGGGAGTCCGAGGTGACGTACGCGCGAGTGAAGGACAAGATGACGAAGCTCACCGACCACAAGCTCGGCGCGGAGAGAGCGGGGTGGGTGCAGTGCTGCGTGATGTCGTACGTCGTCCCGGGTCAGAAGCGCGGGGACCCGCCGAAGCGGTGTTACCGCATCTTCGGCACGAGCTGCGTCGCGTGAGCGAAGAGAGAGACGCGGTCGGTCGGCGCTCGGTGAAACGAAACGAACGAACGTCTCGGCAAGAAGGGAGGAGGACGTCTTCTGTGATGGCATAAAAACCGCATCCATCCTCTTCCGCTTTACCCCGCGCGCGCCTACCGAACGCGTCGCCGCGCCGCGCGTTACTTCTTCCCTTTGGAGACGAAGTTCGACACGTTCTCGAGCCACCGGGTGTATTCCCTCTGCTCCTTGTCGATGTGCGTCTCCATGATGAACCGCGCGAGCGTGGAGTCGATCCCTCTCGCTTCCAAGTACTTGTGGAACTCCTCCTGAACGCTCTCGTCCAGCTCCTCGTATTTCGGCCCCTGGTACCTGTTGCCCGCCATAGAAAACCCGTCGAGCTCGTCGAGCTCCATGCTCTCGGCGTCGGTGTACCGAACCTTCCTCACCTCCACGGTCTCGCCGTCGGTCGCGCACTCGAACAAGAGGGCTTCCTCCTCGTCGCCGCGCGTGACTTGCACGTCGAAACTGATCGTCACGTCCTCGTCCTCCTCGTCCTCGACGTCGTCGCCGTCGGGGGCGAAGAAGTCTTCCTCGTCGTAGTCCGAATCCTGGGCGGAGAGGCATTGGGCGTCGGCGCGAGCGGCGCGGGGTGGGGACGGGCGGGCGTCAGAGAGAGCGACGGACCGGACGCGGGAGATGGAGGACGGAGCCCGCCCGAGAGCGAAAATGATGACAAAAAAAAGAACGCAACGCGTCGATTCGAGGAGGAGGTTTTAGGGTTGACGCGCGGGCGCGATCGACGCGATCGCGCCGCGATCGCGCCGCCGGGCGACGCGTGGACGCACATCCGTCGCGCTGAAGATCACCGAGATGACCTCGTCGTCGCCGTACTCCCGCGTGAGCGTGATCTCGCAGTCCCCGTCCGTCTCCGCGAGCTCGAACGGCTCCGGCGGGCCCCTGCCGACCACCTCCGACGGCGCGTACGTCTTCCGCTCGTGCTCGAGCTCCTCGTTCAGGACCTGGGAGAGGCCCTTCGCGGCCGCGGGGGTCTCCGGGGGGGCGTCCTCCGCGCGCGCGCGCGCGGACGCGTGGAACGCGTTCGCGGCGACGCCCTGGGACGCGCGCGCGGACGCGGACGCGGACGCGGAGCGATCGGCGGCGATCTGGTAGTAGTTCCGCGGGGACGATCGCGCGACGCGCGCGACGACCGCGCGCTCGAACGACGCGACGGACGCGCTCGTCGAGGACGAGATCGCGGCCGTGGACGCGCGGCGGAGCGCGGAGCGAACGCTGTTCGTGAACATGGTGTCTCGACCGCGGGTGCGCGCGTCGATCTGCGCGCCCGCGCGGTGACGACGCGAAAGGGAACAAATGCTCAACCGACAGCGACACGCAGGCTCTGCTGCTGTGTGAGGTGGCGAACGCCACGCAAGACATCCAAGATGTCAAATCGCGACCGTCGTCGCTCGCGCGCCGCGAACGAAACGTCTTCATCACTTCTCTTATAAAAGAAAGGTACTAAATGATAACGATACAACATGCGACGACCTCCCCGCTCGTACCCCTCCACCGCGGCGCGCGCGCGAGCGAACGCGCGAGCGATTCGATTTGATTCGATGCGGCGTTTTCGACGACGCGTCGTCGGCGCGCCGCCTTCATTCGCGCCGCGACCAACCAGACCGGCGGCCGTGTCGTTCCCCCGTCCATCCCCCGTCCGTCGCATCACCCCATCCCGCCCTTCGGCCGCGCGCCGCTCGAGATGGCCCGCGCGAGCCTGCACTCGATCTCCCCCTCCGCCTCGGGCGCGACGCTGAGGTCGCACGCGTCGTACCGCGCCCTCCCCGCCGCCACCGCCTCCTCCGGGCACTCCCTCAGCAGCGCCTCGATGGAGTCGTCGACGAGGTTGAAAAAAGTCGTCGGCCCTTTGAAATCCACCTTCACTCGCGCGTTGTTCGCGTACAGCATCGCCTCGCAGGTGGAGACGCTCTGGATGATATCCTGCACCGCGTAGGGGTCGGCGCCGTACGCCTTGGTGGGGTCGAGGGTCCACGCGAGGCGACGACGTCGGGGCGGAGTCGAAAGGCGTCAGACTTGGGAGTCGTGAGGCGTCGAGGTGTGTCGGGATCGAAAGCGAGGGGTGGTGGGCGGAGAGATGCGCCGGGAGAGAAAGTCCTTAAGGAATGAAGTTCACAACGCGAACGCGGTCGTGTGGGAACCAGTGTAACCAGAACGCACCTCGGAGAGCGTCGGGAGCGCGCGCTTCAGCGGGCCGCTCACGCGCGTGGACGCCTTCACGGACAGCTGCGAGAGGTCGCACGGGAACACGGGCGCGGGGCACGTCTCCTCGAAGTCTGCGATCTGCGCGAGGACGTCCTGGACCGCCGCGCGCGCGGCGAAGACCGTCGCCATCGCCTGCGTCGGGTCGGTGATGGGGATGTCGAGATCTTTGTTGTAGATGGCCGCCGCGGGCTGCGTCGGGAAGGACATCATCGACGAGACCGCTCCGAGGGAGCACGCGGCCGCGGCGCGGCTCAGCGCCTCGCGTCGGGACGTCGGCTCCGGGGACGGGCGACACGCCATCTCGAGGTACTCCACGAGGAACGCGGGGTACGAGTCCTCGTCCGTGATGGCGTGCGCCATGTCGGCCGCCGCGCGCTCCGGCGCGTCTCGTTTCGGGGTTCGTTTCGAAGATTCGACGATCTTTTTCTTCGGCTTGGACGGCGCCGCGGTCCCGCGCGCGGCGACGCGGCGGGATCCGCGGTTGCGTTTGCCCGCTTTCGAAGGCCCCGCTCTCGCGGCGGAAGACGCGACGAGCGCGAGTGGGGACGTCATCTCGCTCGTGCTAGCGCGTGTGTCGTCGCCGTGTCGCGTTGTTAGGTTTATCCACTTCGACGCCGCCGCGAGGAAAAGTGCAATTTCAGGTGAAAGGGTGTCCACGGTCAGGTTGAAAGGCGTCGCGATCAAACTTTGAAACCGAGGGATGGGTGACGTAAGGTCTGCAAAAAGCAGCAAAAAGTGCAGTGTCACGCAAGCGCAAGAAAGGACGAGGGCAAATTCCAGAACGTCGCTCGCGCGCTCGAGGACAGCACGCACGGGCCATCATGCGCGCCGCGATCGCGTCGCCCGCCGTGCCGCGCGCACTGTGGCGATCGACGCCGAAGCGCGTCTCGCATCGCGTCAAGAACGCCGCGCCCTCGCGCCGCGGGCGCGCGGGTCGGTTCCACCGCGCCGCCGATTCCTCCAGCAAAGACGGCGGCACGACCGCGCGACTCAGGGCGGTCGCTTCCTTCTCCCCCGAAGGAGACACCGACTACGTCGATCTCCCGGTCGCGAACCGCCGCGCGGAGCTGATGAAGATGACGATGGCGCAGATCAAGCCGATGCTGCGCGGTGCCGGGTTGAAACTCGGCGGGAAGAAGCCCGAGTGCGTCGACCGCCTCCTCGAGCACGAGTTCGGAACCTCGGACGACGAGGCGGACGTGGATCCCGCGGAAGACGTCGTCGGCCTCGCGAAGGAGTGGCGCCGCGGACGCGTCGTCTCCGGCGGCGTCACCCTGGGCGACATCGACGCCGTGGACTCCGCGCTGAGAAGCGCCGGGTTCGATACCATCGCCCCGAGCGGCGGCGGGGGGAAGGGATGGATCGACGAAGCCGCCGCGGACGCCGCGTTCGGCGGCGGCGCGTCCTTCACCGACACGAGCACCAAGTTCGAAGCGTACGAGTCGCACGAGGGCGGCGCGGCGCAGAGCGCGGCGGCGCGGCTCATGGGGAAATCCGACGGCGCGTTCGACGACGGCGGCGGGAGCGGATGGGACGACGGACGATCCGCGGGCGCGGACGAATGGGAGTATTCGGACGCGTACGCCGCCGCGCCGAGAGCGCCTTCTGAGGGGACGACGCCTCAAACGCCTCAAACGCCGCCAAAGGTGGACGTCAAAGCGGAGAAGCTCGCGAAGCAGCGCGCGGAGCGACGGCGGCTCGCGAAGCGGAGCGCGATCGTCACCGCGCTCAGGCAGCTCGCGACAGAGAGAGACGGCTTCGAGGCGGATCCCAGGGTGCACCTCGAGGCGGTGTCTCGCGCCATCGACGTCTCGTATCGAAAGTTGAAGCACTCCAAGTTTGCGAGGATGAACGCGAACGGACGCGACGTGTGCGTGGACATCAACGTGAGCGAGGGCACGTTGCTCGTCCTCGCGCAGAGGATCGGGCGAAGCGGCGCGGTGGAGTACGAAGAGGACGACACCGAGGCCTTTCTCGAGGCGTACGGAAAGCGGCACATGATGCGGAAGCTCGCGTACGCGTTCACGGACGAGCTCAGCGAGTGCGTCGCGGCGACCGCGGCGAACAGCTATCGCGTCAGAACCGGGGAGATGGTCGAGGCCACGGTCGTGAGCGAGGGGCGCCGAGGCGAGTATCTCTTAAAGCTCGACGACGGCGCGTTCGCGTGCCTTCCCGCGGAGGAGGGCATCCCGGAGAAGCGTTACGGCCAGGGCGACCGCGTCTCCGCGCTCGTGTTGGGCGTTGAGGACCAGACTTGGGCGGCGGACAGACGCGCGCCCGTGGTCGTCTCCACCGCCATCGCGGGGCTCCTCGCGGAGGTGTTAAAGAAGGAAGTCCCGGAGGTGGCGACGGGTGACGTGGTCATTCGATCCGTCGCGCGCGTGAGCGGGAAGATGTCCAAAGTCGCGGTGTCGCGCAGAGACGGCGCGGTGGGAACATGGGACCCCGTGCTCGCGTGCGTCGGCGAGAACAACTCGCGCATGCTCGCCATCCGCGAGCGGCTCGGCGGCGAGACGTGCCAGATTCTGACGTGGAGCGACGTGCAGGAGGAGATGGTCGCCGAGGCGCTCTTCCCCGCGCAAGTCGTCAGGGTCGACAAGGCGTTGGAGGAGGCGGACGAACACGGGGGGAAGGAGTTTGCGATGGATAAGTACGTCGCGTACGTGAACCAGTTCGACGAGGCGAAAGCGATCGGCGCGGGCGGGATCAACGTCAAGCTCGCCGCCGCGCTGTGCGGGTGTTTCATCCTGATCGAGAGGTACGAGCCGGGGAACGCTCACGAGCGACGCGGCGGCGGCGAGTTTCGAGGCGACGGCGGACGCGGCGGCGGCGGGTGGGACGACGCGGAGGAGGACGTCGACGCGTTCAAGATGCCGTACCCGGACGACGACGACGACGACGACGACGACTATCTGAGCGATCTGAGCAACTTGAACCGCAGGACGCGATCGATCAACCTCGAGAGCGACGGCCTGGACGAGCTCGGGTGGCCGACGGATCGAGCCGACCCGAAGACGCCGCCGCCGCGGGAGGAGACGGCGTTTTCGCGCTACCGCACCGGCGGCGACGTCGAGCTCGACGACCTCGGCTGGCCCGACCTCGACCCGCCGTCCGCGGCCCCGAGGGTGGATCCCGATCGCGGTCGCTTCGACGATCTGATCGCGGACGAGTTGATCGCGGACGACGACGAGTTCGGGTTCGATTTCTTGAGAGACGCGGAGGGCGCGCTCGATCGAGACGCGGAGGAACGCGGCGTCTTCGACGACGACGTCGCCGTCCCGAGGGACGCCGCGGACGACCCCGCGAACTGGGAGGAAGTCGGCCCGGGGAAGGTGGGCGCGGTGATGTTCGGGAGCAACCTACGCGCCGGGATCACGGGCGCGTGCACGTTCATGGGCGACCCGGAGCCGACCGAGGGCGCGGGCGCGGCGGACTTTTTGGACGACGAGTTCATCCCGAACGAGACTCGAACGTTCGGCGACGACGCGGACGAGGACGGCGAGTTGGGGTACGACGACGAAGACCTCTGGTAGCGTACAGTAGTTTTTACCACCGAATTACCGTTCTTTAATTAACTAATAACGTGCTGTTCACGCCTACGTATCGACTCGCGTCATCACGCCGCCGCCCCCACGGTGACGTCCTCCGCGGCGGGCGCGAACCCCAACACGTCCTCCGCGAACGACCGCGCGTCCGTCTCCTTCGCGATGAGATCGTTCAACGTCGCGCCCTCGCCGAACAGCGCCACCGCGGCGGCGTCGAGCTCCCCTCGCGTCATCGGCTCGCCCTCGTGCGTCAGCGTGCGGTACAGGTCCTTCCTGTCGATCCCTCGCCCGATCTCCGCGTCCGCGCCGAGGGCTTCGAACGCGGCGTCGATGTCCTCTCGCTCCACCGCGAAGACGCTCCTGTGGTTGACGTAAATCGCGACGAAGCGATCGAACGAGATGGACGACGACGCGTCGTACCCCTCCGCGTTCAGCTCGACGTACATGTCCCTCAGCTCGTGCTCGGTGGGGAAGTGCCCCAGCGCGCGCATGAGCTTCGGAAGCTCGGACAGCGCGACGGTCCCGCCGAGCCCCGCGGCGCGGTCTCGCGTCGCGTCCTCTCCCTGCGCGCGCAGTTGCGCGTAGAGAAAGTAATCCTTCGCCTCGCGGTAAAACTCCCCGTCGGCGCCGCCTTCGAGGAGCGCGGCGAAGCGGTCCGCGACCGCGCCGACGCCGTCGCCCGCCGCCTCCACCGCCACCGCGATCGAGTCGTCCAGCGCGCGCGCGTTCACGCCCCACGCGTTCAGAACGCTCCCGGCGTCGCCCGGGACGGACCCGCCGCCGATCGTGAAGACGGCTTTCCCGTCGTGCCCGAGGACGACGACGCCGACGCTTCCCGGGTGCGCGATCATCCCCATCGCGCGCGCGGGGTCGCCGTCCAGCGGCAGCGCGCTGACGCCCAGGACCTTATCGGGGTGCGCGTACACGAGGTGCGTGTTCCCGGCGTCGCCGCCGAACGCGGTCATGTGCGACAGCGGCCCGCCGTACGTGGGACCCAGAACCGTCTTGACGCAGACGAAATCGTCCAGGGTGATCGTCCGCACCTTGTACGAGTCGTCCGCGACGAGCAGCCGCGGGGAGACGTGTTGTTTCATCGAGTCTTCGTCTTCGTCTTGCGCTCCCGCGTCGCCGTCGCCGTCGCGCGCGTGGGGTAGGAAGCGCATGGACGTCGGGATGGACGTCCCGCCCGCGGCGCGCCCGCCGAGGACGTCGTCGCTGACGCCGAGGAGCTTCACGCCGCCCTCCGCGGTGCTGTTCTTGACGTCGAAGCGCACGAGGCGACCTTCCGCGCCACACGACACGAGCTCGATCTCGCCGTTTAGTCGCGTGTGGAACTCCAGGCCCACGATGTGCGCGTCCTTGCCGTGCGCGCGGTGCTTGCCGACAAACTCAAAGACGCGTTCGGATTCCTCCTCCAACGACCGCGGCTCGCGCACGGGACCGAGGAGCTCGAAGAGAGACACGCATCCGCCATCGTCCGACACGGCGGCGAACGAGCACCCGGGGTCGTCGCTCACGACGATCTTTTGAACGCGGTGCGGCGTGAACCGCATCGTTTGCACCTCCGCGAGCGTGTCCGGGTCGAGCGCTTTCAACGTCCCGGTTTGCGTCCCGACGAAAATCCCGGCGCCGTCCGCTCTGTACGCCGCAGCGCTGTGCTTCGGGCTCGTCTTATGCGCGCCGATGCCAAAGTCTTTTCGCACGACCGTCTCCCTCTTCTCGTAGTCCCACAGCCACAACCAAGACCCGGCGCCGACGCAGCACAGCCGCGGTTGGTGCGGGTGCGGCGTCATCGTGACCAGCGGGTCAAACGTCCCCTCCGCGAGGAGCTCCGCGCTCTCCACCGCGCCTCTCGATCCGAGCGCCTCGAACGCGGCGGATCGCAGCCCGAACACCTTGCTCTGGTCCGTGCCGATGATGAAGTCCGGCGCCGTTAACTTCCCGATCGGGCCGTCGACGTCGGAGTCGGAGTCGGAGTCGTACGCGAGCGCGTTCGACGGCGACGGCTGCGAGCCGCCGGGAGCCCCGTCGGCGGTGAAGGACACGGACGTGACGCGTCCCGTCGCCAACCCATCGAACCACGCGACGAGCCTCAGGCGGTGGTCGAAGAAGCGCACGTTCCCGTCCGCTCCGCCGGTGACGAGGTACGTCTGATTGGACGCCGCGCCGGGTCCGACCGCGGCGACGACGCCGAGCGCGGTGACCGCGCCGCGCGTGTGCAGCCGCAGAATTTTAATCGCCCGGCGATCCCCCGGCTTGATGCCGATCGCCTCCGCGGCGGCGGCGCCGCCGGGGGGCACGCCGCCGCTGTCGAAGACGACGACGTCGCCGTCGCGCGTGCCAACGACGCACCTTCCTCCGCCTTTCTCTTTGTACGAGATGTCTCCAATCTGCGGCGGGATGAACGCCGCGACGGTGAACCCGCCGACGGTTTGCTTAAAATCCCTCGCGCTCACCGGCGGGCTGTAATACCGCATGACTCGCGCGTCGTTCCCCGCGAAGGACGCCTCCCCGGACCGCGCCGAGGGCGACGACCCCGCGTTCGAGGCGCCGTCGTCCGTCTCCTTCGCGCTGTCGCGTTCGCCGCCGTCGGCGAGCCAGAAAAACACCCTCTTCGCGCCGTTCGTCGCGAGCTCCCTCGTCGTCGTCGGGTGAAACTTCACGCAGACTTGCGGGTCCCCCTCCGGGACGACGCCAATCAGACTCGGCTCGAGGTCGTCCGCGCCGTCGTCGTCGTCGTCGTCCCCGCCAGCGGGCCCCAAGTCCGGCAAGTCATACACGTACACCTCCTGTTCCGCGGCGATGTTCGCGCCCGCCGCGTCCGGGTGCTCGCTCTCCGTCTCCGTGTCGTACGCGCGTCGCACCTCGGAGACGCCGAATCCCGGCGGCGGCGCCGACACCGCCGCGACGTGCTTCCCGCACGGCGTGATGTCCATCGCGCCGATGCCGTGAGGGCTCGGCGACGGGATCGTTCGCGCGGGCTCGCCCGTGGCGACGCACCACACGACGATCATCGCGTCCGGGCCCGCGTCCGCGGTGGCGACGTAAGATCGATCGGCGGTGGCGACCAAGCACGTGATCGGGTTGCAGTGGCCCTGGAGCACGAGCTGCGTCTTCGAGACGCAGTCGAAGATGACCGCGGTGTGCGCGGCGATGTAGCATACTTTCTTCGTGGAGCCGTCGGGCTGTTCGCGGAGGGAGAGAGGGGATTGGGAGGGGGATGAGTGGACGGGATGGGGGGAGAGCAGGTTTGGAGGGATCGGCGCGGGCGATCGACCGATCATCCTAAAACGGCGACGCGGGGGACCACGGAGGGAGGGCGCGCGACGCGACGCACCGCGGACAGGTTGACTAAGCTGCCGGTGAGGTTGCTCGAGAACCCGTACGCCCACTCGAGCGACTGCGGAATCGAGAGGGGGGGGGGGGGGGGGGGGTGGGAGGGTCAGCGCGGAAGGCGGAGGGAGAGGAGGGCGGAGGGAGAGGGCGGACGAGGTGCCGCGCGCACCAGCGCCTGGTCGGCCATGGCTATTTCCGGCGGACGACGATCCCTCTCGACGCGGACGTCCGAGGCGCCGGACGCGACCGTCGAAGCGCCGCCGCGCGAGCGATGCGGTGTTCCCGCCTCGCGCTTCGCGATACGCCCGCTCGCGTCGAGTCGAGCGCGCGCGCGAGTGAGGGGACGGGCGCCGGGGTCGACGGGCTCGATGACCTTCCCGTTGGATTGAGACGACGACTGCGTGGAGCACGTGACGCGAGACG
>Ga0209630_10004156_pt1 | contig 12838 bp, 14 predicted proteins | sample COG_01_FD_184745 | JGI IMG/M metagenome (GOLD analysis project Ga0209630, IMG submission 184745) | Pelagic Microbial community sample from North Sea - COGITO 998_met_01 (SPAdes) (version 2) | ecosystem: Environmental > Aquatic > Marine > Neritic zone/Coastal water | place: Helgoland, sampling... | reverse complement strand
GCTCTCCCGCAGGTGCCTTATTTTTGCACCTAGTACGAAACCCCGGTTTACGGGATTTGCATCTTGTTTCGTTGTCTTTCCAACTCATCTGTTGAGAGATTTATAAACAATTTCCGAGGAACTTGGCGATGAACCGGTTGAGCCAAGCCGCGTTTTGTAGAGGTTCCTCTACGAATCGCAAGGACCGGCTAAAATATCAGAATATTTTAAGCACCTGAGATTCTCTCAGGATAGGTCCGTGGCTCAAGGTGTAGAACCTTGGTTCGTGCCGTAGTAGTTCCGAGGAGCCGAAGGGAAAGTTGCGTGCAACTTCTCCCGGTAAATAGGCTCAAGACTTCAGGTACGCAGTAGTCTGCGCAGCAGCCTGAAGTCGTTCCGTAGGATTAGTCGTAGTAGACATCCGGCGCTCGCAAGATGTCTACCGACGTGCCTGTTACATCCCGTTGCTCTGTACACTGACATCAGTATGATGGAAGTGTTCAGAGTTACTTGTAACACCGCAGCGGAGCCGCAAGGTGTAGGGATGTTAAGGTAACAAACAGAGTAATGACTCTGTTTGCCTGTCCGTAGGATGAGCCGATAAGCAAACTCGTTTGCTTAATTTTCGGCTTACGTCATTTGCCCGAAGGGCATCAGTGTAGTTATACTCTCTAGTATCGGTCTTTCCCGAATGTCAGATACGAAGTACAGGAATGCACCCGTTATTAATTTGGTAAGAACGAACGGGCTTCATATCTAGTAGGGGATTACTCCCCGTTACCGAATGTTTCTTCGGCAATTAGTTTGAGGGCTTCGATTTGCTCAGGCCCTCTAGCCTTTCGTCCCGGTGGAGTAGGTCTTGGATGCACCTTTATCAGTGGCATTCCGTTTTCCCTACTTCCAAGCAATTTCCTTAACTTGGCTGCACGCGCTCTAGCCGAGTTGGCTTTGAGTCCAAGTGCATCAGCAGCCTCTCTAGTAGAGGTTGCATTATTCCAAACTCGGATGAAATCTTCATCCGTTACTTGCTTTTTCATTATTCCTTCGTTTGATGTATCCATCTAGTTGCCGGCGTAGCCGACGTTTTCAGTCTCAAATGACTGAAAGGTTTCTAATTTGGTCTACGACCCTATTGGTCGTCATTCCGGAAACCCTTTGGTTGAGCGTTCGTTGTAGGTCAGCGTGCATTGCACTTTTGACTTGAACTCCTCCTCCAATGGATTCGGTAATGGTTGCGATACGAGTCCTTAGACCTTCTCTTTGAGTTTCGAGTTCTGAAAGTTTCCTCTCAAAAGCCTCGACGTTATCCTCGTTGAAGGTTTCAGCGGTCTTAACCACTTTAGCCCAGTATTCACCCATTTCCATAGTTAGAGCATCGCCAATGTCTTGACGAATATACTCTAGTTCCTTATCACCATCGAGATAACCCAATGGTCTTAGATTAGAACCTCTTGTACTTCTGATACTGATGTTCCCATCAGCATCATAGTAGTTGTCGTTCTCAGTTCGTCCGCCTGAGGCGAACAAAGCAATCATATCAGAAAGACTCATCAATGTAGAGTACGTTTCTGTTCCGTTTACTTCTTTAGGCACGAAAACCGCACCTTTACCTGAATTGAACTTAATACCATTTAACATTTGAAGTTGTTTTTCTGTTTGCTTTCTAACCATCAGTGAATCTACGCCGGTAGCGTATCTCCTGAAGGCCTGTACGAGTATACCTCGCACATCCATTAGCAAATTGATGTCAAAATCCGTGTCATCCCAATATGGGTCAACACTCACGCATTGTTCGATTTCCTCTTCGTTTGGACGAACAGCGCCGTCCTCCCAAAAAGATTTCTCGTAATCGTGAATCCATTTTGACGCGTCGAATTCTTCCGGAGGAGAGTACGACACTCGCATCACAGGAACGGATTCAGTATGCAATTTACCTCGCATTCTTCCTTTCCTTTTGACACAAATTTGGTACTCGCTTCTCTTTTTCAATACTACGACTTCAATTTGTTGAGCCACTGGACCATCCCATTCGTCTAATTCAGACAATGTGGGTAGGGTTATTCCACGTAATGCTTTCATGCAATACGCAAAAGCGGCTTGTGGTCTTCTTAGTTCCGGGACCATTTCTCTAGAACTGACTTGGTTAGCCACACGACTGTATGGCACCATAGCCCCTTCTAGGCTCCATATTACGAGCCATCCCAGTACTAATTCATTCATTCTTCCTTCAACTACATATCCTTGTTTTTCACTTTCGTTACTCATCTAGTAGAGGATTATTCTTCCTCGTTGATTGGGTAGACAAACAGTCTGACAGTTACTTTGTCATCTTTTGTTAGGTGCTGTAAACTTTCAACGACTTTTGTTGCTTCTTCTAGGGTGTCAGTATAGAACGACACATCATAAGATGTGATATATGTTCTGTTTCTTCGACCCTTGAAGATGTTCTTCCAAGTCAGATTACGAACACCAAACGCTTGTCCGTGGCCACTCCAATACTCCATAGCACTGGCTGGCATCTTGTCTTCCCATGCTCCCAGTATGTAACTGTGAATATCATCCGAACCATCGAATGTCTTCTCAGCATTTACACCGTAGGCATATTTTGTTTTGTTTTCACTTTCGTTACTCATCTAGTAGGGCGTTAGCCCTTAGCCTCACTTGGAGGCACATTTTTTACATATTCCATCCATCAATGGTGTTCCCAAAATGAACTTCTTGTCGCATTTTTTACAAAATGTAAATCCGGCTCCGCCGGTTGTGAACAATTTCATCTTCTTCTTCTTATTCATCTAGTAAGGCTGTTAAACCTATTTTTTCAATACGGAATATTTGCGCTTTTTGAACCACCTAGGTGCTTCATCATCATTGCGTGTGTTGTGAAAATCGTTTCTAATGACCCTTAGGACACTAGAAGAGTTCCACTTCCCACCGCTCTTTCCGCTTATGCCTTCGTCAAGCATTTTTCTAGCCACACTCGCAGCAGACAATCCGCTATCGAGTTGTTTCTTCATCCAATCAATGTTGTTCTGCTCTTTCCAATTAGGAGCGAGCGAACCATCTTTCTTAGCATCCCAACCATACATCGACTTGGTAAATGCCCTCTTGTTTTTCTTGAGGTCATCCATAGCCTTCTTGGTTCTTTTTGCTGTCTTGGATTTGCGCTGCTTTATGCTGCGCTTTTTTGGCTTTTCTTCTTTCTTAGGCGTTTCTTCCACTAAGACTGGTTCGTCTACGTGGGCTGCTTCTGTAACTACCGGGGGGCTCAATATGTCTTCGCTGGAAACATGCAGGACTTGCGCCCATTGTGTTCCTACGACATCTTCTCCTTGCATATTAGCAGGGATGGCCAGCCACGATGTTACTTTCACAATTTTTGTGTTAGGTATTCCTTCCATCTAGTTGCCCCTCAGTGGAGGCATTTGAGGCGTCTTCCAGCCTTTCTTTTTTCATGTGCGCTCGCCAGCAGATGATTTGCGAGTGAATGCCGCTCAAGGGACATACCCCCAAACTTTTCTAGACCTAATTTCGTATACTAATAATTCAGTTATACTATATTGACTGGCAATCACTGCTAATTCTTCTGCGCTTTTGCGGATATCTCTGATATCCTGATGGCAAAGCGCGCTTCTACCTTTACTCTTGGTATTCATCTAGTAGGGCAGACATAGCGTATCCTTTAACGCTTACCCCTTTTCGTTTATTCGCATAACAAGGCTTTAATGGCCTCGAATTGCTGTTTGTTTTCCTCAAAGTTGGAATTGACAGTGAACATGGTGTTATCACCTGTGAAGATTCTAAGTTCTCCACCGTTCTTTGTTAAAGTGACAGCCGATATTGCGGCTACCCTAATTACTGTCATTCCACCTTGCGTATTTACATTAATGCAGTTACTCATCTATTTGGCGGGCCTAGCAGGGTTCGAACCTGCGACATTCCGGTTAAGAGCCGGACGCTCTACCTGACTAAGCCATAGGCCCGTTATCTAGTAGGGAGACTTACTCCCTTGTAATAGTACCGTCTTCATTCCAAATAGGAAATCCTTCGGTGCTTAAGTCTACTCCCTCTTCTTGTAAGAGGGCGACTACTTCTTCTAACCATTCGTTGCGTTTCCGCAGAAACCGTAGTTCCTTTAGAATGGGTTCGATTTCGTTAATAATTCGTTGTGCGTAAATAGAAGCGTCCATGGTTTCTTCCTGCCAATGGACCACCCACTCTAGCAAAGAGAGGTCATCTCTTTCCATAGTGACTCCATATTTGTTCAAACCGACTTCTGCTCGGTTCAACATCTTTTCAATTACTTGTTCTTCGATTTTACTCATCTAGTGGCGCGTTTAGAGTATACCCTAAACGGCGTTGCGTAACTTCCAAACCCCAATATTATCGACCAGTTCAAGTATGGCGGGTATAGTACCAACCATTCTTTCTAGCCATAACTAACCTGTTTTTCTTACGGCTAGTTTTCTTGTTGTTTGTGTTACCTGTATTATTTTCGATGTCTCTTGACATTACGTCATACTAGTAGAGTTGTCACTCTTTTTTCTTCTTAATAAAATCAATTGTGTTTATCCTAGGGCTGGTAATATACCAGCGCTCTTTCTTCGCTTTAGCGAGTGCTTTGTTCTTTTCGAACGGCTTGCACTCTTTCCACGATATACGGAAAGCACTGCTTTCGAGAACATAGATTCGTTCATCTATTTCTTCTTTTGATTCTTTCACATAGAAAGGCGCTCTTCCTGAGAGTCGCCCTTCTATGGTGAGTTTGTAAGAACTTAAATCCTTTTTGAGTTGGTTCATAGAGACCTTGTCTCCAATCCCATATCCCAAAGGCTGCTTCCTTTCCATTCTCGCAACCCACTTTTGAAAATCTTGTGGCTTACCATCCGGACTAAGGGTCGGTTTCTTACGAGCCTTTTTCGCAGTTTTCGTCTCAGGCTTTTTTTCCACTTCTTCTTTGTGGAAAATGCTAGAGTGTAAATCTGCTGCTCCTTGCGTATGGAATTCCATATCGCATTCTTTACATTTTATACTCATCTAGTTGGTCGTTAAATTCTCCTAACTGAGTTCTTATCGTCAGTTTGGATAAATCGACCTGTGCTAGTGTTAGTTCTGTCTATGGTTCGTGGCGGTTGTATATTAACAACGCCAGCGCCCCTCGACACAGAAATTCTACTCCGGATAGGAGTAACTAAGACTTTCTTTAGGATGTCCATTTCCGCTTCATAAGCCATTTCACTGGTTGTTGAAGTTTCCGAAAATTTAATTGTATAAACACCGGGCCGGATTATTGTCTCCTTAGTCCCGTTGGTCAGCCTACAAGATTCTCGAAAGACCAGTGGTCCGGTCGATTCGAGAAAGTAGTCATGAAGGGTGGTCCCTACGTTAACAGGTCCCGTCCATTCATCAGCATCAGTCATCTTCTCCAAATACACGCCATCGTCTTTACTGAAGCCAAAGCCAGCCAAAGGCACAGCAGTTTCTTCATTTTCGACGTGATAGTGTTCGGGAATAAGTGATTTCTTCTTGTAAAGCGAATTTGTGTGTCGCTGAGCATTTTTAATCTGCTGTATAAGCAGGTGCTCCATTTCATCCCATTCCATCGTTTCACTAAATATTTGAGCATAACTAGAAGCGTCTAAGCCTCTTATTTTACGCATCGTTTTAGTATGAAAAGATGAAAAGTCTCTATTTACACTAGATGATTCTAGTTTCATGTTTATTTGGGTCTCACCGGTTCTTCGACTCATTAGGTCGAAAAATTCGGTAGTGGAATCTTTTTCTGTAATCACACTGAAGCGGGTGTTATTATACACCATTTCGCTTCGAGCAGTTATTTCTTCATTATTATCATCAATCGGAATACATTCATAGTTCCGTATATCTGTTGATAAACGGTCAATGTCTGAATCTGTAATTGAATAACCTTTCGGTTTGTAAAACACATGAAGTTCATAAGTCCCTCTAAGAGAGACGTAGTCACCTAGGTCTACCACATCAATTAAGCGCGGCTCTAGTTGAACTACTATCATGCTGCGATTCCTATCGTGGTGGTCCACATAATTAGTTAATACCACTCTAGCCACAGTGTCGTCAGGAGACATTTCTTCCCCCGTCGAACTTTCTCGCTCTAGTCCCAAAAAATATGAAGCATTAGGTATGGGCCAATCAGGATTTTCGTGGAAACAATTGGTTGAGAGTTCTCTCAACCATCCTTCCCATTCCCACTGGTCACCATACCTACGATAGTAAGGGCTTAAACCTGTAATAATCACTGTTTCGTCAGCGTTAGGGTCTAGCCATTCCTTAAATTCTGTCATCATATTCATCTAGTAGGGCGTAACCCCTTATTCAGAGTCTTTAGACTCTTCGTCTTCGGCAAAGGTCACCTTTAGGTACCATTTGCTCTTCTCGGTTGATTTTTGAGACTGAGACTCAAAGCCTAAGAACTCGTTGACAGTTTTTTCACTGCCATCGGCGTTCCTTAAGACCAAAGTCTCTCCCTCTTCTAGAAACACTTTACCTTTCAGGTAATTCTTGTTTCCTCTAGTGGACTTTCTCATCCACACTCCAGCAACCGTTTTCAATTTATCAAAACTATTTTTCATAGCCATCTAGTAGGGTCATAACGTCTCATAGACGTCGAACCCAATGTTTTGGAAAGCACGAAGTGAGCAACTCGAAGGTGAACCGCTGTTATTGGAACAAATCCAAACATTGCATACACCTCCTAATTTCTTTGCCATGTCTTCAAAGGAATTCAAAGACTTTCTTCTAATCACTAGTTCCAAGCAAGCGAACTCACCATTTCTGTACGTTATGTACCATAGTGTCGCGTGTGGATTGTCGTCAATTAGAGTCACGGTTTCCGTTCCCCCATAAAGTGGAAAAACCACTTCTTTTGGCAGTTCGTTGAGAAACTTATCAGGTTTCCCAAGCCACTTTGTGCCCTCCCTTTCCCAAGTTTTTGTCGGTTCGACATCGCCTTGGATTATTCGATTAGGGTTGAAGGACAAATAATCACACTCCAATCGGGGTGATTACAAATCTTCGAAAACGAGAATATTCGTTTTCATATCGGGACATCTTCTCATCAGCAGTTTCTAGAAGGTCTAGAAGCACTCGAAAGTGCTCGAAACGTTCAGTAAACTTCGAGTCTCTCAACCCGCATAGCATACCTTCACGTATCTCTCTGTCACAAGAATTGTTAAAGTGAACAAGGCTCAACACCTTTAGAGGATGACCCTTTCGGTTCATCTCTCTAATAGCGCTCACTCTTGCTTCTTCATCCCATTCTAATCCCGCAAAAATGGTTCCTTTTGCTTGGGTTTCAACCGCACGCAAGAAATCCACTTCTTTCCGGATTGGTGTATCCTCGCTAAAGTATACATCCAATCTCCTAATCAATTCATCTTTTTCCATTTGTTGTGTTAAAAGCATTTTTATCTAGTAGAGGATTAATCCTCTTGTTGACTGAGTTTAAGCAGTGTTGAAAGGTCAGGGTTTATTCTGTCCACAAGGGTTCGCATGGCTGGGGACACGGTCTCTATTACAGATTCCTTTTCATCCATCAGTTTTGCTTGTATATCCCTTGCTACTTGAATTTCCTTGACTACTTCAACAATGTCTTTTTCTCGGCGTAAAGACCATTCTCCTAAAGACATGAAGACTCTCGTCTTATAGTCTGTGAAGGATTTTTGGCATTCCCACCTTTTCATACTAATCTCTGCAAGACCCGCTTCGAAATTATCGTAAACGGTTTTTTCGTCCATAAAACTAGCAACAGGTGTCATCCACCCCTTGTGTTGTATGTAGTAGTCTTTACATTGGTTTAGGCTCCAGTCAGCCGACACATTCCATTTCACCCCATGCACATTTTTGGCATAGGCCGTGAGAATAAATCTTGATACGATATCAGCCATTTGGTCTGAGACACCTTTTTGTATTTTACTACGGTTATCACAGTCCACTGCTTTATCGAACAAGAACGTCTCTACGATTGTGTCGTATATTTGTATATTTGTAAGTTCCTTAAAATTGACCTTAATTTTACTAGGAGTGGCCGAGTTAGTTTGAATTAGATTTCTTCTGAAAAGTTCATTCAATGCTTTCGGGCCATATTCCTCGTAATGTCGGGCTGTCGACGGTTCAGACTTCATGTCTTTCGCTTTGGCAGGGGTTCCCTGCTGTTGTCGTTGCTCTTCGTTGAAATATCGTTGGTATTCCGGGCCATAAGGGTTGTTTCTTCTTTCTGTACTCATATTATCTAGTAGGTCTAGCCGTTCAACCGGCTAAAATCCTTTAGGTCATCCTCAGTGACTTTCGCCCCCGAGTTGACATACGCAGTAAAAATTGATTTGATACTGGTTTCGTCTAAAGTTTGGTTTCTATCAGTGGCATATTTTCTTGCCACTTCCAACCATGTCTTGACGTCTTCTTCTGACCATTTTGGTTTTTCAGCCACTTCAAGTGGCTCTTCAGATTGGGGTTCATCCTCAACCTGTTGTATTATTTCAGTCTCCTGAACTTCCACAGATTCGGGGCGAGGCCCGTTATCTACTAAAGTGGTCAGGCCTACTAGGTTCTCTGATTCGAAACGCTTCGAATGTCCCAACTTTAGTAGGGCGTATTCATAAGTTTCGTCAGATGCTTTCCTAGCATACCCGAACACTATTTGTCCGGAGTTGGTCAGACCGATTATTTCTCGGTCCCAGTTGGGCAGGAGGTTTAGTAAATCAACCTCAAGCCCGAGTCTTCTTTTAACTCGATTACGAGTCTCAGTGCGTCGAGCATTTTCTTTGCTCCGCACAGTCTCGTACCAAGTTTTGTAATCAATTTTGCCAGCAAGTGAAAAATCACCCTCTCTTTTGTAGATAGGGGTTAATGTTCCTCTTGTCGGTCTAGTGTCTTGCGCCCCATAATCGGGTTCGTTGTTGACTCTAAAGCCGTGGCGTAATTTGTTGGATTCGGTTTGAACATGTAGTTCAAGCCAACCCGAAGGTGCGCTTCTATGTATTCTATTAAATCTTGAGTTAATAGAGCCTAGGTCGCACTCATACAGCACAGCAACATCAAAACCTTCTAGCGCACTGTGGTCTCGTTCGTAAACGAGTCCTCGCGCAGAATTGGTTAAGATGCTACTTAGTATAGTTCTTTCATTGCTAGATGCTGGTCCCTCACGCTCAATTTCGCTTTCAAAAGTTGCGAAGTTGTAAGAGACACCATCTAAGCGCCTATGTAATTGTTCACCTAGGTCTACCACATCAAAATCGTCTGCACGATTATGTCTAGTCTCAAGAAGTTTGAACTCCCTTAAGGCGTCCGATTTCTTCAAATCTGTGAGAGGTGCAGGTAACACTAGACCATAGGGTCCAACGTAAACTTGCATATCTCCGACCAGTTGTGTAGGTGTCCAACGATTAAAGTCTTGGAGGCCAGCAATTACTGAGGCCCCATTTCTTGGTGTTATCGTTGCACCCCTGTTATCTCTCCAGTGAACAATCTCATCTCGTGCATCGTCAGAATAATTTCCTGCCAATACACAGTCGTTGAGTTTATCATTTGGATGTTCTGCATAGGTAATCGCTTCGTTCATTCTTATCAACATGCCTCCTTGAGACGTGTCGATAAACATCTCCAGTAAATAGGGGTCGTCCTCATGTATATAGAGGGCGGTTCTCCTAATTTCCGGTGATATCTGTATCATCTTTGCGAATAATGCTGTATAGATTTCTTCTAATTCTTGTTCTCGATGGCCTTTGATGTCAGCCAATAAGGCTTTATCTTCATCCGGCACACCGTAATTTACAATCGTTTCAATCTTCATCTAGTAGGGCCTATTTCTTTAGGTCCTTAATTTCTTCCTTGGCTTCGCTAGGTGAGAGTTCTAATACGAACTCATCGAATCTAGCAATGCTTTTCCGAATCTCTCTTAATTCTTGTAGAATCTCTTGTAGAATCTGTTCTTCAGTTTCTTTACTCATCTGGTGTAAGAGGAACAGTCGTCTCGACGCTTGTGCTTGTATGTTCCGTTATGCTGCCTAAGCCATCTGGGAAGTTCCCTGAAACAGCCATTTTTCGAGAGACGTATGTCTCTCTTCGGCTCTTAGTTTTAGTGAACCTCTCAGGTTGATTATGCTTACTACCGGTCTTCAAGTGTTCGAGACGACTGGTATAGAGCAGTACAACGGTTTTTCTTTTACCGTACAAATTTTCGAAACTAGACCGCCTGCTCCACTTGCTGGTCTTTGTTACTGGACAAGACCCTCTAGAGCCTTATTGCTCTTTTACGGAGTAGTGTCCTGTTACTAAGCCCAGCAGGTGGACCGGGCGGCATACGTCATCGGCCTTTCAGCCTCAGTTTAATTTCTCTCTTACTAGTTGGAAGTATTACTATTTCCTGCGATGACGCAATGTCAAGTTCATAGGCTCGCGCGAAACGCGAGTAACGCGAAACGTGTGTGTCTATGTACTCTAGCGACGCATGGAGGCGCGCTGTCGCAGGAACCACAGGGTTGATTCATCGGTTCTCTGAGAGTCAATGAACTTCGAAAATAGGTCAATACAATAAGACGTATGTCTTTGCAGGATTGGCCGGTCACTTTAGTGAATTTGCGTAGTTCATGTATTCTCAGTGGTCGTCTGCTAACCTCCTTTGGAGGTGTAAGACAACCGACGTAGTGGACTTTGTCCAATGCGCCTTTGGTGAATCATCACTGTGGATACGTCATAGTTTCCTCAGTGTGTAATATTCTCTTCCTAATAGGGGAGTTCTAAAATCTCAGGCGACCGATGGGCCGCATGGCTTTGAGTAAGTCGACACCGTTTCTTAGAAGGCAACGAGCGTTGTCTTTAATTTAGGTGTCTACCTGACAAGCACGGCGACGTCGCTCGACTAGGCGTGCGATGGGTCGTCTGAGAGGTGGCATATTGGCGGTTCTGCATAGCAGATTGGAAGGTTCAGGGGCGAATGCCCTCGGTAAGGGCTCATATAAGAGCCGTTAACGAAACCTTTCAAAGCCAATATGACGCCTTACGTCATAGTTTCCTCAGTGTTATTTTATTCTCCCTAGTAGCATCAATTAAAGATGCAATTACATTTTTCAGTTTTGCACGGAGTTCCTTTATTCAGGAACTTGGTGGCTTTCCCAATCGACGTAGCGTCATAGGCAACCGGGTTTTCCGGACACCTACGTGCATACCCCATTGGGTCAAAATCAACCATTTGATGGTGGTATCCGGGACAAAGCCCGCTTCCCATCCGGTTTTTCAAAGATATATCGCAGTCACTCCAAGGCTCGGTTCCCAAGATGTTAATCTCAGGGACTTCTTTCATCACTTTCTCGAAATGTTCCCAAAACCATTCTTCACTCTCATAGAGGGTTATTGGTTTGTAAAACAAATGTTGAACAGTGGTTTTGTTGTCCTTGTGTCTTTCTTTAATGTATCCTTTCTCTTTGCAGTCTAGAACGTACTCGAACACTTTGGGTGTCCACAGTAAGTTGTAGTTCAAACTGACATTATGTTCTGTTAAAGTTTCTTGAATATTTGCCACTTCATCAATATGCGGCATATATTTATCAGATATACCTTTTGATTGTTTCATATTCGAAATAAAAGGCTGTATAGTAAATACATCTAGCATATAGGATAGTATAGGTAAATCTATACCATGTAAGTCATCTATTGATAGTGTTAGTTTATCTACATTAGTATAGAACTCATTATCGAGTTCAGATACTAGTTGAAACACTGTCGTTACATTCGTTATCAATCCTTTTGCCTTTGCCTTCTTTAGATACTTAGTAGTCTCTTTCACTACCCCCGGAAAGGGGTTCATAGTGATACAGAACTCGTCATATCCTCTAGCGGCGGCCTCGTCAATCAAGGCCATCCAATACTCTTCCGATTTAACAGCGTCACGCATTTCTTTCGTGACATTGGATGTTAGGTAACATCCTTCGCACTTGAGTTTACAATTGAAACTCGGTGCTATCGAAATTATTTTTCTCATTTTCATTCTAGTAGGGCGTAAAGCCCTTTTTCAAAACCTTTTCAAATGAACATAGATTCATTATCTGAGGTGTTTGTCTTTTTCTTTTGATTCATCTTTGTTAAGTCAAGAACTAAGTCGTCGAACTTCCAACTAAATCCATCTTTTCTAGAGATTCCTTTAATCTTCGGTTTCATTCCTGTTCTCAACTCTTCTAGAGTTATCTCTCTGTCCTTTACTCTAGGAACACACTGTTCCGCGAGCATAGCAATATAGAGTTTGATAAAACCTTCAAAAGCCTCCACCAAGGAGCCTATGTTGGTTTTTACCCTTTCAATCGCCACTTCCTCAGTCATTTGAGGGTTGTCCCTCAAATATACCTTCAAGGCAACATTACCGATAGCGTCTTTCAACTGCTTATCGTAAAATATATCCTTGAGAATCTTCTTCTCTCCTGTCAGAACTTCAAGAAATGCCTTTTCGACATCGCCCTGTTCTTCTTTGAGAAGACCTTCTTCAATAGTGGCTAATTCCTTTAGTATATTGTCAGTAAAGATGTCCATCTCATCTGCGACTTCTTGGGGAATTTTATCCCAAGAAACCCTTCTTCTGTATTTTCGAATCAAGTCCGGAGCCTCAACGGTTCCGCTTTCGTCTTCTCTGAATACTTTGTAGGTGTGCAGTATAGAGAACATATCTTCCGTCTTAAACGGAGTATCTTCTGTGTCAATTCCTTCTATATTAGTTCTCTTAAAATCTTTCATTTTTGATTCCTCATCTAGTCAGGGAGTGTTTCATCCCCTATAAGTTAAGCCGGCCAGTAGACCTTACAGTGTCAGCCGTTCGCACGACTTCCGCTTCTTGGTCATT
>Ga0209630_10004155_pt1 | contig 12842 bp, 7 predicted proteins | sample COG_01_FD_184745 | JGI IMG/M metagenome (GOLD analysis project Ga0209630, IMG submission 184745) | Pelagic Microbial community sample from North Sea - COGITO 998_met_01 (SPAdes) (version 2) | ecosystem: Environmental > Aquatic > Marine > Neritic zone/Coastal water | place: Helgoland, sampling... | reverse complement strand
CCTTGAAACAGAGCCTGCTCTGTTTCAAGGCAGTACTGTTTCAAGGTTGTTTTGAGGCGTCTTTAGACGGGTCTGACGCTGCCGACTCTTCCGCTAGCCGAATCGTGCTGGACAGGGCTGGAAACTTACCCACTTTGTCTGCGTAAAAAGCTCGAATCCGATCCATGTCTTCCTTCAATCGTCCGCTAAGCGGCGTCGCTTCGCTAATGCCTGCTAGTTTTCTAGGGTAGTCCAAGAAACCAAAAATTACGGGCACTTTGGCACTCTGAGCGATGTGATAAAACCCTGAGCGCCATCGATCTGTGTGCGCTCGAGTACCTGCTGGCGGAATGACCAAATGTAGACTCGCTTGGCTTTGAAAACGCGCTGCAATTTGGCTGACGAGACGGGTTCGCTTTGAACGGTCGACCGGGATGCCCCCCAGCCAGCGCATAACAAATCCCAAGGGGTGATTAAATAAACTATCCTTTCCTAACCAGTGAATACGCACCCCCAAAGCGGAGGTGGCAGCGATCAAGAACACAAAATCCCAATTGCTGGTGTGTGGCGCGGCGATAATGACGCTGCGCGGCTCGACCGGGAGCAGACCCGAGACCTTCCAGCCGGCGATTTTGAGGACCACACGACCGAGTGTTTGTGCAAGCCAGGAGTTTCGTTGGTGCTGTTGCATAGTTTCTTGTCTCTAGTTTTCAAGGATCGGTGCATAATGCCTGTGCGGGACGTTTTTATATCACGGATAAGCGATAAAAGTGCGTTGACGATACGGGATGAATCGATTAAACCTTGAATAAAGAGAATACTGCTGATGCTTCGAAATCATAAACACAGACAAAAATCTTTTGGGTTCCGTTTGATGCTGCGGGGTGTTGTTGGGGCGTTGCTGCTCGGACTCAGTTTCGCGCAGGCAAATGACTTTTCCGAACTCGAGTCCGCGGTTAAAGCAGGCCGGATCGCGCAGGTGGCCGAGTTGCTGGACTCGATAGGCCAAGCTCAAAGCGCTTTGCCATCGCCGTTTTCGGAGGCCTTGACAGCCGCTCGAGCAGCACCGCCCGGTATGGAAGACATGGTCGGCGCGTTCGACGCCTTAACCTTGGAGGCGGAAGCCAGTTTCGAGTCGGGGAACCTACAGCAGGGGTTGATCGATCAAGAAGGCGTTGTCATGTTTGCCTCCGATGTGATTGGACCAACCCATCTCCTCACCGCCGATGCGCAATTTCGTTTGTTCCAGAAACTACTCGAGGCGGGTATCCAACCCTATGCCGAAGCCATGATTGATGCCGCTTACGGCATCTATGCAGAACAGTTAGGTCCCGAGCATCCCAGCACAGTGCAACTGTTGGCACAGTCGCACTGGGTCTACCTGATGAAGGGCGATATTGAAACGGCTTCGGATATTTTGGAGATAGCGCAATCGCAGATGCAAGCCGCGCTGCCGCCCGGACACGCGTTCAATCAATTCATCGTGGAAGATCAAATCAAAATTCTTAACCAGACTGGTCGTTCGGAGCGAGCAGCGGCCGCGCAGCAAGCCCTTTGTGCAACCTTGGCAGATGCCGTGTCCCCCTGGCATCCACGGCATTTAGCCTGTTTGGACTATCTTGCGATCATCGAGATCGATCGGGGTGCGTTGACCTCGGCTGGGGAGCATCTTCGCTTGGGCATTGCGCTGGCGACGGAAGCTGCAGGCGCGGCATCAGCCCGCGCATTGAACATGACGTTGCGGCAGGCCGATGTGTTCCGAAAAATCGGGAATGCCGATGCGGCAAAAACGCTGCTGAGCGACGCGTTGCAAGTTATCCCTGACGGCTCAGAGACGCAGCTCCTGGCGAAATCCTATCTGATCGATACCTTAATCGACGTCGCGGCTTTTGATGAGGCCTTAGCGGTTATCCAGGAAGTTGAACCAAGTGCTCGTCAGCTTTGGGTCAATAACCCGCAAAACTTATATACATTGGTTGGCAAGCGTGGCGATTTACTGCAGCGCCTTGGGCGCTACAACGACGCGGAATCGGCTTTTCTGGAGGCGCTTGAGGGGATGAAAGCCGTAGTCGGCGAGTCGGACCCCCTGGTGATCGCGTTTATGAACAACTTGGGCAATCTTTACGAAACGATGGGCTTGTATGATCAGGCGGAGCCGCTGATGAAACGGGCCTTGGCGCTGGTCGAAGGGGTTCGAGGTGCTGACGGGCCAGAAGCGGCGCGTCAAAGTAACAATCTAGCATTGCTCTATGAAAGCCAAGGTAGCTTCAGGGAAGCCGAGCCACTGTACAAAAAAAGCATTTTGGTCTTACAGCAATTGTTTGGAGAGGATCACCTCGAAACCATCGCGATGAAGAACAACCTTGCGTTTCTCTACTTCATGATGAATCAGTACGACCAAGCCGCGCCAGCGTTTGAGGACGTTTTAACCCGATGGACTCGAACGCTGGGTGAGGATCATCCATTTCGGTTGAAAGCGTTAAACAATTTAGGGCGGGTGCAGCTAAAGCGTGGCGCCCTGGTCGAAGCGGAGCAAACGTTATTGCTCGCACTGACCTTGCGACAAGCGAAATTAGGGGAGGATCATCCGGATGTGATTCGGTCTCTGATCGATTTGGGCGGCGCGTATTTGAAACAAGACCGGCTCGATGAAGCGATGGCGATGCTGAAGGATGCCTTGGCGAAAGCTGAAACCGTGCTTGGCGAACAACATCCCTATACGTTTGAAGCGCTGAACGGGTTGTCTGATGTCTATGTTGCCCAAAATCGTTTAACGGCAGGCGTTGAACTCAAACGCCGCGGGTTCCTGCGTCGTAGTGCGTTTCTGGATCGAATGCTTTGGGTCACGGGTGAGAATGCCAGAGAAGGCTATATGCGTTTGCATCGACCGGAGTTCATGTCTTACCTGCAGCTGCTGGCGCAAGTGGGCGGCCCGGACAGCGCGCGCTTGGGTTTAGAAGCCAGCATGCATCGCAAGGGTTTGCTGCTCAAAATCACGTCCGAGATTCAACAGATTGGCCGGATGACGCAAGACCCAGCGTTAGCCAGTCTCGCGAATGAGTTGCGGGTTGCAAGGGAGTCTTTGGCGAAATTGACGCTAAGTGGCCCGACCGCTGAAACAGCAGGGCGGCATCCCGAGGCGCTGTATACGCTTGAACAAGCGGTCAATGAATTGCAGGGCGAGTTGGGCCGTGCAAGCGCGCAGTATCGGACCTCGATTGCGCAAATCAGCGTTGAGGCCCTGGAAGCAGAAATCGATGAGGGCAGAGCCTTGGTGGATTTTCAATCCTATAGCACCGAGGAAGGACCGCATTACTTGGCCTCGGTGGTTGCTCGAATCGATGGTGAGCTTGAATACACGCTGGTCAATTATGATGATGCGGCGGAAGTTGATGACCTGATTGGCGAATATCGAGAGGTCATTCAAGATCCAGCCGCCGATGAAATCGACTTTATTGAGGTGGGTCAAATAGCCTATGAAGCGATTTGGGAACCAATTGCGAATGTGACGGCAGATATTGAATATGTTTACCTGATTCCTGACGGCTTGCTGAATATTTTGCCGTTTGCAGCCCTGGTTGATTTTGATGAATCCTACCTGGTTGAAACGGTTGACTTTCATTTCCTGACCTCCGGGCGTGACCTGCTCCCGAGTTTCTTAAGCTTGTCGGAGGGCCCGTACATGATTGTTGCAGGTCCCGATTATGATGCGGCGGAGGTCGCGGACCCGGCGGAGTACAAACAGGCTGCGGCATCTCGAGCCGCTCAGGGTGATACGCTACGCGGGGCGGGCAGCGGGTTGCGTGGCCTGAACTTTCTACCGTTGCCCGGCGCGCAAAAAGAAGGGGAAATCATACTAGAGCAGGTCGATGCGCAAAACGAGGCGCGGAATGTGTTCAGTCAAGGTGCAGCCGAGGAACAGGTGATTAGTGAACTCACTGAGATCCCTGAGATTTTGCATATCGCAACGCATGGCTTTTTTCTCAAAGCGGATGAGAATTTAAAGAAACGCCTCTTAAAGTTACAACGGGGTGCGGATCTGCAGGTGCCGCCGCCGGGTGATAATCCGCTGTTGCGTGCTGGGCTCGCCTTCGCCGGTATCAATAAAAATGCGCAGTTCTTGGGGGATATCGATACCCGAAATGACGGGGTGTTAACGGCGCTTGAGGTGCTTGATCTGAAATTGTCAGGAACCAAGTTGGTGGTCTTGTCCGCCTGCGAGACGGGCCTGGGGGAAATTCATGAAGGCGAAGGCGTCTACGGTCTGCGGCGTGCTTTTCAGGAGGCTGGGGTCTCTGAAGTCGTCAATTCATTATGGGAAGTCAGTGATGCTGGGACGCAAGCGCTTATGATCGAGTTTTATCAGCGAATCCTTTCAGGCATGCCAGCGCGTCAAGCCTTGCGAGAATCGCAATTGGCCCTCAAAGCATCCCCTTTGTGGGGGCAACCTTATATTTGGTCTGCTTTTATGATGGTAGGCAGCTACGAATCCGCTGGTATCACTGAAACGTGATCTTGAGTAAACTACGACGTGTCGGTTTTTGAAGAGCTTCAAATTTGAGATGTCAAACGCTTATCGCGCCCCTTTTGTTGGGAATCAGTGCTGTCTGTTCTGGGCAATCGTTGGTTGACGCCATAGAACAGACACTCCTGACCAACCCAAACATTCAGTCCTCAGTCTATAACGTGGCAGCAGCCGATGCGCTGCGACGTCAAGCCGTTGCAGGATACCTGCCGAGCATTGATCTGGTTCTCGCCCGCGGCCTTGAAAAATCTGACAACACGACAACGCGAGCCAGCGGTGATACGAATCGAAATTTCGATCGTTTTGAGCGCTCCATCACACTAAATCAAATGCTCTATGATGGCTTTAGCACAGCCGCTTTTGTGAAGCAGCAAGATGCGATCTTGGCCGCGACGACCGAGCGGCTCGCAACGACCCGTGAAAACACAGCGCTCAGAGCGGCCCAAGCCTATTTAGAGGTGCTTCGCCGCGATCAAGTGGTTGCCCTGTCTCAGGTCAACTTGGCACAGCACGACGAAACGCTTTTAAAAATCGAAGAGCGATTTGAAAGTGGTGTTGGGACCAAAGTTGATGTCGTGCAAACCAAAGGGCGACGAGCGCAATCAAAAAGTTCCGTTTTGTTGAGCGAAAAAGACGCTCAAAATGGTCGCGTTGAGTTTTACAGAGTGGTCGGTGAGAATCCTCGGGACCTGTCTTTGCCGGTCCGCCCAAAAGGTTTGCCCGAGACGCTTGAGCAAGCCGTACAACTTGCCTTTAGAAATAACCCCCAAGTAAAAGCCGCCCAATTTGACTTGGAGGCCTCGCAATCAGCTCGCAAGCAACTTTTAGGGGGCTATCATCCGAGAGTAGATTTGGCACTCGGCGCGACTCGGAACGATGACATGGACGGTTCGCCAGGTGCCAATGATGATGAAACGGCCGTCATTAAAATGAGTTACAACCTCTATCGTGGTGGCGCCGATCGCGCAAAGATGAAAGAAGCGATTGCGAGAATCAATGCGGCAGAACAAGCGTTGGTTGCGCTGCGACGGTCAATTACGCAAGACGTGAGTATCCTTTGGAATGATCTCGAAGACCTGTCCATCAGAATCGAGTACCTGCAGCTGCATGTGACCTCAACCGAGGAGGTGCTGGCGGTGTACTTAGAGCAATTGGCCATTGGCAAACGGACGCTATTGGATGTGCTTGATATTCAAAATGAACTGTTCCGAGCCCGCTCCGGTTTAGTCTCAGCCGAATTTCAATTGCGCTTGGCTGAGTACCGCTTGCTAGCAACCGGTGGGCGATTTTTAGCCAGCATGGGGCTCACGAGTCAAAAAACGGTGTTAACTCGGCGCTAGCCTGCTTCCAACCGGGCGGTTTTAGGCGGCGTGCCTGCACCGTTTTCAGTCCAATGCGTTTATAATCTCCGCAATCTTTTCAGGCAGCGCACGTTGTGAGTAGAAACGAACCGGCCTTCGGTGTCGGGTTAGACTTTGGGACTTCGAATTCTGCAGCGGCTTGGTTTGATGGGCAAGATGTCCACATGATTGCACTGGAGGAAGCGGACGTTGTTATGCCAACAGCGGTTCATCTGGACCGCGCCTTGCTTGCCAGAACCGGCACGGCGGCGATTCGTCAATATATCCTCGAAAATCAAGATCGGATCGTTGAGCTCACGCCAGAAGTGATCGCTCAAGCGTCGCTGGTTACGGGTGAAGCCGAAGCCACCGATCCCTTTTCCCAACCCGAAATTACCACCAGCGCGGTTTATGGCGCGCCTGTCATTGACCGAGGTCTTCCTGGTCGTTTGTTTCGTGGCGTTAAACGCTTAATCGGTAATGCGGAGATGAAACGGCTTATGGTCTTTGACCATCCGTTCCGGTTGGTCGCGCTATTAACGCCGATGCTGAAGGCCATTCGGCAAAGTATTGAGCGCGTGGTGCCATTAACGCATGATCAAGTAATGATTGGACGGCCGGTTCATTTTGAAGGACCGAATGGGGCAAATGCGGTCGCTTTGGCGAGATTGACGGAGGCGGCTGGCTATGCGGGTTTGCAATCAGAGCGGTTTTATCCGGAACCTTTGGCTGCGACGTTGAGTTATTTGGTACAAAATGTCCGTTCCGGCGTCGAGCAGCAAAAGGGGCTGGCGTTAACGTTCGACTTTGGGGGTGGCACACTTGATTTAAGCCTAGTTCGGTTCAACGGGCTGCAGATGACGGTTTTGGTCACCAGTGGCTTGGCGATTGGCGGTGATCATATTGATCAATTGATCTTCAAACGATTCATCTCGCCGCATCTTGGCAAAGGCGAACGCTGGGTGCGACGGGTCGACGGGCAAATCATTGAAACCGAGTTCCCGTTTGATGAATTCGAAGCTTTGTTGCTCAATTGGCCGGTAACGTACACTCTGAATCAAGGCAAGTATCGATCAAAAATTCGCGATGGCATCCAACAAGGGGGCGCCGCGGCTGAAAAGTTTCAACGCCTTGAGGAACTCATCAGTCACAATTTGAGTTATCGCGTTTTCCAAGCGATTCGGGCTGCTAAGGCGGCGCTTTCAGCAACGGCAGAAACCATCATTGATGTGCCCGAGCTTGATTTGTCGATTCCGGTAGGTCTGCCAGAGTTCAATGATTTGTTGCAGGAACTATTGGTTCAAATCGAAACGCTGATCGAACAAACCATAGCACGGGCGGGTCTTGCGCAGACAGAGGTGGATTTGGTGATCCGCACTGGCGGCTCCAGCTTGATCGCATCGATTCGACAGTGCCTCGAGGACCGCTTTCCGGGTCGGGTCGTTGAGCATGACCCCTTCACAAGCGTCGCGGCTGGGTTGTCCATCGCCAGTTATTACGGGCACGAGTATGATCCTGCAACGTCGATTGAGCGATAAGGAATTTTTACCGACACCTTAAATAAAAACGGACACCGCCGATCGGTAAGGGCCGCGAAATTAAGGGTCACCCGCAAGGAGTATTTATAAAATGGCTGAACCTATTATTCGATCAGAGTTCGATCTACCAGACCTTACCGCTTTACCGGCAGATATTCGCGAGCGCTTGTCAACGGTGCAGGAAAAATCTGGATTTTTACCCAACATTTTTGTGGCTTTAGCGCGCCGTCCGGACGAATTCCGAGCTTTTTTTGCCTATCATGATGCCTTGTTGGAACAACAACATGGCACCCTCACCAAAGCCGATAAAGAAATGATCATAGTAACCACCTCGGCGCTCAACGATTGCCATTATTGTGTTATCGCCCACGGTGCAATACTTCGGATCAGATCAAAAAAACCCTTTATTTCAGATCAGGTGGCGATTAACTATCGCAAAGCGGACATCACAGCAGCTCAGCGCGCGATGCTTGACTTTGCTTGCGCGGTGGCCCTGCGCTCGGGCTCGGTTGAGGACAAAGAGATTCAAGCACTGGTGGATCTGGGTTTTAGTCATGAAGACGTTTGGGATATTTTGGCGGTCACGGCATTCTTTGCGATGAGTAACCGGTTGGCGAATGTGGCCTGCATTCGACCGAATCCGGAATTTTATGCCCTCGGGCGCGCTTAGGCTTAGCCTCGATACCCGTCAGATCAAGCAGCGAGGCTAAGCGTTTTGAGATATACCATACAAGGGGCTGATTGCCGGCTATCGGTTGCGGTTTACAATGCGTCGGCGCCCAAAACCCTCGTCGTGCTGCATGGTATGCGGGATCACGGTGGGAGTTTTGAACTACTGCTGCCCGTGCTGCCAGATTTTCGAGTGATCATCCCAGATTTGCGAGGACATGGCTTAAGTGACCAAGATGGGGTCTACACGCTGACGCATTTTACGGCCGATCTGCTGCAGGTTTTCGACGCCTTTGAAGTTGATCAGGGCTACTTGCTCGGTCATAGCCTCGGTGGGCATGTTGCCGCTCGGTTTGCGGCCTTGTTTGGTCACCGCTTGCTTGGCCTCATTTTGGTCGATGGCTTCGGACCACCGAGACAGCAAGCGCGCTTGAGTCGCGAGCAGTTTGCAACGTTGCAGGCTCAGCAGGTTCAAGCCCTGCAGAACGCGGGTCGTTCACGCAAAATAATGGCCGATTCGGCATTGGCAGTGGCGCGTTATCAATCCAATAATCCGCGCTTAGACTCCGCCCTTGCAGCACATTTGGCAAAACAAGGCGTGAAGCCGGCGGCGGAGGGCGGGGTGACTTGGCGCTGGGACCCGCGTGCGCAAATGGTTTGGTCGACTTTCTCGCATGAAGAAAGTGAAGTCTTGTTGGGCAATATTGCTTGTCCCACCTGCGTGATTACCGGGTCAGAAGGCTTGAGCTATTGGTTGCGCATGCATCCCGAACTTGCGGGTCAGCAGCAGCACTATGAGCGAGAGCTCGCTCGTAGAGTAGGACTGATTGCGGGCGCGCAGAGCATTGTGCTCGAGGGTGCGGGTCATATGGTGCACTATGACGCCCCTGACGCTTTTAGTCAGGCCGTGTTGAACTTTCTCAGCGCGCCACCCCTATTTTAATGCTTTTAAAAAATCGCGGCAGCGCGGCGCTCGCCGACTCATAGCCTGCCCCGCGGTCGATGCTAGCACATCGATTGGGCCTGACCCGGATCAAATCCGTCAGTGCTACCGCCAAAGGCTCGGACAGCGCGCGTTGGTTCGGTCAAGCGCAGCCGGGCAATGCTTCTGCATCAGGCTTTGATCGGTGCGGGACTGTCCGCTGTGATGTTCACAGGGGCAACGACAGCGGTGCGGGGCGCGTTGCTGTCTTCTGGCGCTTTCTTACCCAGACCGATGAAATTCAAATAGTCGTTTTGCATGAGGTAGAGACTCGGTACCAGGAACAAGGTGATCACGGTTGAAAATAGCACCCCGAAAGCCAAGGAAATCGCCATGGGAATAAACATGAAGGTTTCTGGGTCTTCGTTGGTCATTAGGGGGATCAACCCAACGAAGGTCGTGACCGACGTGAGAATGATCGGTCTAAATCGAACGACCCCCGCTTCCGTCACCGCGTCAAATAACGGCACCCCTAGGGCGCGTTGGCGGTTAATGAAGTCGACCAAAACGAGCGATGCGTTTACGACAACGCCTGACAACGCGATAATCCCGAGCAAAGAAAAGAAAATAAGATTCCAACCCATCACATAGTGACCCACGATGGCGCCAACGGCGCCAAATGGGATGACGCTCATGATAATCAAAGGTTGCAGATAGGACTTCAAAGGGACCGCGAGCAGGGCAAAGATGATCAGCAGTGCCAGTAAAACATTTTTACCGAGGCTCGAGGTGACCTTGCTGCGTTCAAGTTGTTCTCCGCCCAATCGATAGCGTACGCCGGGGAACAGGTTGTTGCGACAACTGTTGTCGACGCTCGAAAAGCTTGAGGCATCTTCGCAAATAATCTTCTGGATGGCCGGTATAAGCGCCTCGGGCGCCATCACGCTGCGATCGATATCGCCTCGAACACCGACCACGCGCTGCTGATTCTCTCGGTAGATGCTGGAGTAGCTATTACCTTGTGTGACGGACGCGACGGCGCTGAAGGGCACTTCTGTGCCGTTGGGGCTCCGAATGCGCATGTTCTCAAGGTTGCCAAGGGATTCCCGCTCCGCTTTTGGGTAGCGCACCATGACCCGAACATCATCCGTGCCGCGTTGAATGCGTTGCGCCTCTTCGCCGTAGAACGCTTGCCTGACTTGCCGAGCAAGGTCCGTGAGCGTAAGACCCAGAGATTTCGCTTCTGGCTTGATGTTCAGCTGCAGTTCTTGCTTGCCGGCCCGAAATGAATCCGATAAGTCAAAGACGCCCGGAAATTGCGCAAGCTCTTGTCGCAAATGCAGGGCGGCGCGTTTTAGTTCTTCAACATCCCGTCCACGTATCTGCAAGGATATCGGGTCGCCAGCGCTGAAGGAGTCGGCGTTAAATTGCAAATCAACGGCATCGGTTACCGGGCCAGTGAGCTCTCGCCATCGACTGGCAATACGATTAGAGGTCCACCCAGGGCGGTCTTCGATCGGCGCCAAATCTAAGACAACTTCCGCTAAGTGACTGCCGCCTGCGGTTCGGCTGGGTGGCCCTGAGCTTCGCGCCGCATTGGATCCGATCGAGGCAAAAACATGCAGAATCGGGCTGTCGTCCAGATCGCGGCCAAGGTCCGCAGCAATTTCTTGTCGCAGTGCAACAACGGATTGTTCGATCTGCAGCGCGCCGCGCTCGGTGAGTTCAACGTTGATCCCCTCCGGCATAAGGAGGGTTGCGTACACCCGGTCGCCTTCGATAGCGGGAAAGAATTGAAAGATAACGCGACCACTGGCCACCAGCGCCAGGGCCATCAGCAGAATGCCGGTACCAACCGCCCAAGTGACCCAACGCCACTGCAGCGTCTTGATGAGAAATGGCCTGTAAACGTTTTCTGCAAAGCCTTGCAGGTGATCGGCAAAGAAAGACTGAAAGCGGATCCAATTCTGAACAAAACGTGTGGTTTTAAAAGGATAGCTGTCGGTGTTGCGATGGGAGAGATGGGCCGGCAGGATCAACATGCATTCGACAATGCTGAATACGAGACAAATGACGACCACCCAGCCAATCGTTGAAAAAAAAGCGCCCATACGGCCGTCTAAAATGAGAATGGGTAAAAAGGCAGCCATGGTCGTTAACACGCCAAAGACAACCGGTGTCACCACCTCGGTGGCGCCTTGGATGGCAGCGTCGCGTTTGGTGTCAGTTTTGCTTTCAAAGGAAAAAATGCGTTCACCGACCACGATGGCATCATCAACCACGATGCCGAGCACCAAAATAAAGGCGAGCACCGTTAAGGAAGAAATATTTAAGCCCGCAACGGGAAACATCCAAATCGCGCCAAGCACGGCAATCGGAATGCCTGCCGCGACCCAGAGTGCGACTTTGAACCGCAGAAACAAGGTCAGAATAAGCAGAACGAGTACCAGCCCCGCATAGGCATTTTTAGTGAGCGCGTCGATTCGGCGATTCAGGGGGATCGACTCATCGATCCAAACATCAAGGTTTAAACCTTCAGGAATCTCTGCGGATTTTTGGGCAACATACGCCTTAACCGAGTCGGCAGAAGTGATGGTGTCTTCATCGCCAACCCGGTAGACGGTAATGGTCACAGCCCGTTGGCCATCGTATTTTGCGCCTAAGAAGCCCTCTTGAAAAGCATCCTTCACGACGGCGATGTCGGCAAGGGTTATCTTTGTGCCGTCTGCCCGACTTAGGATCTCGATGCGCTCGAAGTCGGTGCCGCTGTAGGCTTGGCCTTGGCTACGGATCAATACTTCGCCGCCGTCGGTCTTGATAGAGCCGCCGGGCATGTCGAGCGAGGCCCGCCGGATCGCATTGGCAACATCGGTCATGGTTAAGCTGTACTGCCTCAGAACCTGTTCACTGACCTCGATCGAGATCTCCCAAGGCTTAGCGTAATTGACGCTCACTTGAGAGATGCCCTCAAGCGCTGCGATATCATCGCGCATCCCCTCAGCGATCAGCTTTAGGGTGGTTTCATCCGTTTCCCCTGAGACCACGACGGAGATGGTTTTGCCGCGAAACTGCAAGGAGGAGACGATGGGTTTTTCGGTTTCGCTGGGGAAGGTGTTGATGGCGTCAACTCGGCTTTTGACCTCATTGAGGGCAACGGTCAAATCTGCGTCGGCAAAGACTTCTAAAATAACCGTGCAGACGCCTTCCGATGCGGTTGCGGTCATCCGCTCAATGCCGTCCAAGCCCTCGATGGCTTCCTCAACCCGGATACAGACCGCTTTTTCTGCTTCAATGGGCGCGGCCCCTAAATAAGGAATCGTGATTTGGATAATGCCCGGCTCAATGCTGGGAAATTCCTCTTTATGCATCGAATTAAGCGAAAAAAAACCGCCCACAATTAAAATCAACATCAGCAGGTTGGCGGCAACCGGGTTATCGGTAAACCAAGCGATACTTTTTTCCATCACGGCTAGCCCCGGTCTGCAGTCGGCTCAAAGGTCAATGAGACCCGCATACCATCAACCACAGTCTGTATCGGCGACAAGTTGACGACCTCGCCATTTTCAAGGCCGCCATCGATGATGACAAAGTCATTTTCAAGACGCAGGACGTTGACCGTTCGAAATCGCAACCGATTGTCGCCATCGATAATTAAGACTTGGCTATTGGGCCGTAAGGCGGCTCTGGGCAGGCGGACAATGTCGGCCAGGTATTGGCCTTCAATCTCAGCGGCGACGAAAGCGCCGACCTGCAGTGGGGGCACATCGGGTGATTGGTTGTCCTGTGTGACCCGAGCAACCGCTGTGATCATGCGGCTTTGGGCATCGATTTCGCCTTCGGTTCGGGCCAATTGACCTTGCCAAACAAAG
>Ga0209630_10004145_pt1 | contig 12862 bp, 11 predicted proteins | sample COG_01_FD_184745 | JGI IMG/M metagenome (GOLD analysis project Ga0209630, IMG submission 184745) | Pelagic Microbial community sample from North Sea - COGITO 998_met_01 (SPAdes) (version 2) | ecosystem: Environmental > Aquatic > Marine > Neritic zone/Coastal water | place: Helgoland, sampling... | reverse complement strand
ATCTCCTATTGCTTCAGGAACAAAACGTCCTAGAAATATTGAGCCAGCATTATTTATTTTATCAGAAATAATTTCGGGGTTATCCATAGATATTTCAAGATGTTCTGGAGCAATTTTATTTGCTATTTCTATAGATTGCTTCCAATTTTTTACAATAATAATCATTCCATTATTATTCCAACTAGTCTTAGCTATTTCTGCTCTTTCTAAACACTGTATTAGAGAATTAATCTCCACTTCTACTTGCTTAGCAAAGTCTAGGTTATCAGTTATTAATATAGATTGCGCGTCTACATCATGCTCTGCCTGAGACATTAAATCAGCAGCAATCCATTTAGGGTTACTTTTATCATCTGCAATGACTAATATTTCTGACGGTCCGGCAACCATATCAATTCCAACTTTACCAAATAGTTGTCTTTTTGCTTCCGCTACCCATGCATTACCAGGACCAAAGATTTTATTTACTGACTTTACAGATTTAGTGCCATAGGTCATAGCTGCAATAGCTTGAGCTCCTCCTATTTTATATATTGTTTTTACTCCAGCAATTTTAGCAGCTACTAATACAGCAGGATTCAAATATCCATTTGGACTAGGCACACACATAGAAACATCTGGGACATTTGCAATTTTAGCAGGAATGGCAGTCATAATCACTGAACTAGGATAAGAAGCCTTTCCTCCTGGCACATATAAACCAACAGAGTCAATTGGCGACCATCTAGAGCTTAATGATACATTACTGTCATCTACAAAATTAATATTTTTTGGAAGTTGTAATTCATGATAGACACTTATTCTTTCTGCTGCTTTTTCAAGAGCAGATATAAGTTTTTTGTCACAATTATCATAAGCAAGGTCAATATCTTTTTTATCTACAAAAATTCCATTTTCATAAATATTATAATTATCATATTTTAATGTTAATTCACTAATAGCTTTATCACCATTTGTCTCTACATCAAAAATTATACTTTTTACTTGATCAGCAATATTCCTATCAGGGCTTCTGTTCTTAGAAATAAACTTATCTATAAGTGTAATAAAGTTTTCATTACTATGATTAAGAATTTTTTCCACTTAATACCTCCTGAAAAAGACTTATAATATGGCGAACATTTTCAGAACGAGTTTTAAAGGATGTTCTATTTATTACAAGATGAGATGTTATCTCAAGTATTTTTTCTATTTCTACTAAATTATTAACTTTCATTGTCATTCCTGAAGAAACTAAGTCAATTATTTTATCTGCCATATCCAAAGTAGGAGCAATTTCCATAGCTCCGTTCATTTTTATACAGTCAATATTAATGCCTTTTTCTGCATAATATTTACTGCTTATATTAGGGTATTTTGTAGCAACTTTTAATTGTATATTCTCATTTTCAATATAATTCTTCGGCTCAGCAATAGAAAGGCGACACTTACCAATATTCAAATCTACTGGGGCATATAGCTCTGGATAATTAAATTCTTTTAATACATCTAGTCCTACAACCCCTATATCAGCTCCTCCGAAAGCAACAAAAGTTGCTACATCAAAACTTCTAACTCTAATAATTTTTAACCAGGACAAATTAGAAGAAAATAATAACCTCCTATCACTTGTATCAAAAAATGCTTTTTCAGGAGTAATATTAGCTTTTTTCATTAACGGAACTAATTCTTCTAAAATTCTTCCCTTAGGAACAGCTAAAATAATATTTTCAGTCCTAATTTTACTCATATTGATCCTTTATTTCTTAGAGGGACGACCGCTGGCTTTATAGGTTTTCTTACGTCCTCTATATATAATTTTAAACCTCTTACACTAAATCTAATTGAAGCTTTTTGGTCAAAAGTAAACATCAAAATACCTTTATCATATGCTATAGAGATTAGGCTATGTAAACCTTTACTTTTTTTATCTAAAATATTTTCTACTATAAAGGAATCTACACAATGTATCTGTATAATACATAAAACTTGTAATAAATTCTCATCTTTAGCTTCGCTACACTCCCATGTAAACCTCTCTACTGACATAAGAAAAGTATTTTTATCTTTTAAAAATGTTATCTCACTATCAAAAACAATTGCTTCAAACAAACATTTTGATAAAACTTCTAAATCGTTATCATCTTCTGCCCTAAGTTTTATAGGTTTATAATTAATATTGTCCTTACTAAACATTTATTTAACTATATCCTTTTGATTCTAGCACCACATAAAGAAAGTTTTTGCTCTAACTTTTCATATCCGCGATCTAAATGGTATACTCTATTAATAATAGTTTCTCCTTCAGCCTTTAATCCAGCTAAAATTAAAGAAGAAGACGCTCTTAAATCAGTTGCCATTACTTGGGCACCATTTAAGCTATCACAACCTTTAATATAAGCTTTAACTCCTTCAACACTAATATCAGCACCAAATCTAACTAATTCTGCAATATGCATAAACCTATTTTCAAAAATACTCTCCTCTATAATAGAATTTCCTTTAGATATAGTCATTAGAGCCATTGCCTGCGCTTGTAAGTCAGTTGGAAATCCTGGATAAACCTCTGTTTTAAGATTAGCACTTTTTATTATACTTGGGCCTTCTATTTCTATACTGTTTGTATCATATTTAATCCGAGCTCCTACTTTCCTTAAGAAGGATAAAACAGTTGTTAAATATTTTTCTTCTGCATTTAATAACTTTATTTTACCGGATGTTATAACAGCCGCCATAGCATAAGTTCCTGCTTCTATTCTATCTGGCATCACACTATGAATAAATCCTTTTAAGTGATTTACGCCTTGAACTTCTATAGTTTTCATATTTGGCCTAGTTATATTTGCCCCCATTTTTATAAGAACATCTATTAAATCATCTATTTCCGGCTCTAAAGCAGCATTTCTAATTATTGTTTTTCCTTTTGCCAAAGATGCAGCCATAATTATATTTTCTGTCGCTCCTACACTTACTTTAGAAAAAGTAATATCTGCTCCTTTTAGTCTACCACCAGGAACTCTAGCTTTAATATAACCATCTTGAATATCTATTTTTGCTCCCATTTTTATAAGTGCGGAAATATGTATATCAACAGGCCTTGATCCTATTGCGCATCCTCCAGGCAAAGAAACTTCTGCCTCTCCAAACCTAGCTAAAAGTGGCCCCAAAACCAAAACAGAAGCTCGCATTTTACGAACTAATTCATAATCTGCATGTGTGGAAATATCTTTGAGTGGTTCCAAAATAAATAAATCTTTTTTTTTATTTATTTTTATTCCCAAAGATTTTAATAGTTCCTTCATTGTAAAAATATCAACTAAATCAGGAACATTTCTTATTTCTGAAATTTCATTTGTTAATAAAGAAGCCACTAATATAGGAAGTGCGGAATTCTTTGACCCGCTTATTTTGATTGTTCCTTCTAGAGCTTTTCCTCCAAGAATTGATATTTGATCCATACTAATTTAACCGTCAAAGTTTAGGTAAAGTAACACCACGTTGCTTCATATATTTCCCAGACCTTTCAAGATAAGAAATATCACAAGCAATATCACCTTTTAAAAATAAGAACTGGCAAGCACCTTCATTGGCATAAACTCTTGCTGGCAGAGGTGTGGTATTTGAAAATTCAAGAGTCACATGTCCTTCCCATTCAGGTTCTAATGGAGTTACATTTACTATAATGCCACAGCGCGCATATGTGGATTTTCCTAAACAAATAACTAATACATCCCTAGGAATTTTAAAATATTCTACTGTTCTTGCTAGAACAAAGCTATTAGGTGGAATGATACAATTTTCTGATTTACGCTCAACAAAAGATTCTTCTGAAAAGTTTTTTGGATCTACAAGCGCATTATTGACATTGGTAAATACTTTAAATTCATCCGCTACTCTTGCATCATAACCATAAGATGATACTCCATAACTTATGACATCCTTTTTATTTTGTTCTGCTACAAATGGCTTTATCATATCCTGTTCCGTGGCCATTTTTGTAATCCAAGAATCTGGCATTATTGACATTGTATAATCCTGTGTTTTAAATTTGTTTAATAGTTACTATAGATAAATAATATTCTCAAATATATACCTATTCTTTGTTATTTTGTAATTTACGTGCTTTTAATTGAGCTTTTCTTCTTTTTAAATTTTCTTTCATTTCTAAAGCTAAACGCAACTCTTTATTTTTTAATTTTAATTTACTATTCTCTTTATTATTTAAATTCATTTGAATCCAGCTTAATTAATTGTATGTATTTATTTAATAAATATTAATAATAATATAAAGATACAATAATATTCACAAATTACTAGGGAGTTAATCAAATTTATAACAAAATATGGGTTAAAGGAAACACTTCCGGTATCATTGGAAAATTATTCTCTTATATTGATTTAATTTTTGTAGATCATGGAATATTTCGGTTTAAGTGGCGCTCTCTGCATAAAATTTCTGAAAATATTTATAGATCAAACCAGCCTTTCCCATGGCAAATATTAGCTGATAAAAATAAACGCGGAATCAAAACTATTATTAATCTAAGAGGAGTGAGAAATTGCTCTTCCTTTTTCTTAGAAAAAGAAGCGTGCGAAGAACATAATATTAAACTAATTAATTTTCCTGTAACATCTAGAGCAGCTCCTAAAGTAGAAACTATATTAGCAGCAAAACAATTATTTAATGAAATTGAGTATCCAGCTATTATGCATTGTAAATCAGGAGCAGATAGAGCAGGATTAATGTCAGCATTGTATTTAATTTTACATAAAAATGTTTCTGTTGAAGATGCAAAAAAACAACTTTCCTTCAAATATTTACATATAAAACATGCCAAAACTGGAATTTTAGATGCATTTTTTGATAATTATTTAAAAGAAAATAAAAATAATACCTTCTTAGAATGGGTAAAAAATGATTATGATTCAGAAAAACTTAAACTATCTTTTAAAGTTAAAAAACTTAGTGAAATCTTAAGCACTTATATTTTAAGAAGAGAATAAAATTTATTCTAAGTTTTGCAACAAGGCCATTTTCTTATAAAGGACTGAGTTTTCTAATAACTCTTCATGAGTTCCTGATGAAATAATTTTACCTTGATCCAAAACAATAATTCTATCTGCATTTATGATAGTTGAGAGACGATGCGCAATTGTAATAGTAGTTCTGTTTTTAGAAATACTATTAAGAGTGATTTTAATTTTATTTTCTGCTTCAGAATCTAAAGAACTAGTAGGTTCATCTAAAATTAATATTTTAGGATTTCTCAATATTGCTCTTGCTATAGCTATTCTTTGTCTCTCTCCTCCTGATAAATTGGCTCCATTTTCTCCTACCATAGTATCATAGCTATTAGGCAGTTTTTCAATAAAATCATGCGCCCCAGATTCTTTAGCAGAACGCATTATATTTTCCTTATTAGCTATTTGATTGCCAAAGTGTATATTTTCAAAAACTGTACCATGAAAAAGCAAAGTATCTTGAGATACTATAGCTATATTCTCTCTTAATGAAGCTATTTTAATACTCTTCAAATTTTTGCCGTCTATTAAAACCTCTCCTTCGTCTGGATCAAAAAACCTAAGTATTAAATTCACTAATGTTGATTTTCCTGAACCACTTGGGCCTACTATAGCAATAGATTCTCCAGAATTAAGCTCTAGATTAATGTTATTTAAAGCTAAAATATTTTTATCTGAATATTTATACTTAATATTTCTAAATATTATTTTGCCTTCTTTAACTTTTATAGATTCTGCATCTAATGCATCATAGACTTTAGCTTTTGAATCTATACCTCCAAAAACTCGGATAGCAGCGGCTGTTCCTTCCTGAAGTACAGAGTTTAAAGTTCCTATTGCTCTAGCAGGTCCTACAGCAATTAATAAAGCACTAATAAAACCAGAAAACTCTCCTACTGTACTAGTTCCTGAAACTATTTGCCAACCAGCCAATAAAATTACTAGTGATATTGCAATACCTCCAATAATTTCCATAACTGGCTCTAATCCTGCACGAGTTGATATTACTTTGATTATTATGGACTTTAAGTCACTAAAATAATTTATAGCTTTTTTGTTTTGAATATTTTCTAATTGATAGCTTTTAATTAATCTTGCTCCTAAAAAACTTTCATTTAAAAATGATGACGTTTTTCCAATATGCTCCTGCATAGCATTTGATAAGAGTCTACTCTTCTTTCCAATCCTTATAATAGGATAAACCGCTATAGGATAGACAGCTATTACTGCTAAAGCTAAAACCCAGTTTAACCAAAACATAGAAATTACTAAACCAATCAAAGTAAAAAAATCTCGAAGAAGATTATTAAAGCTTCTTATCATAGCTTCTTTCATTAAATTGACATCATTCATAATTCTAGACTGAAGATTACCTATCCTCTCGGTATTTATAATATCTAGATCTAAATTTAATAAAGATTTAAATAAATTAGTTTGTATTTTAAAAATTATAGATTGTACCAATGTATTAATAAGAACAGTTTGTTTGTATAATGCTCCACCTTTTATAACAGTTAGAATAATTATAAAAACAGGAATAAAACTAATTTTTTTCCAATTAGCTTCCTCTAGAGAGATAAAAGCATAATCTATTACAATTGGATATAAAGCAGTAGATCCAGCTATAAATAACATTAAAATATTAGCAATTATAAAAGAGTATAAATGTACCTTTCCGTAATTTTTCCAAATCCTTTTAAATGCTTGAATTGGCGACATAGAGTTAGTGTTAAGCATAATTGTTCCAAATCATTAAGGTATCTTCTTTTAGTTTATACTTCTTAAGTTAATATAATAAAAATTACTAGAAACACTTAATAAAATAATCTATTAATAAAAAATAATGATAAATGCAAATAACAGTATAATTTTTAACTATATTAATTATTTCACTTTAGCATGTATAATACCAATAGGCTATTTTGCCCCTATAGGAGAGTGGCTATTACTAAGTTTTTTTGCTTTATCAACAATCATAAAATTAATATTAAATAACTTTACAATAAAACTTTATAATTATTATATATTATTAATCTCCATATTTCTTTTAATAATTTCATACTTCTGGTCTATAAATCCTGAAAGAAGCTTAGAAGTTATATTGCCAACATCAGGAATTATAATCAGTATTTATATTATTCTTAATGTATCTAGCTCTAATATAACTAAAAATATACATAATATAGTTGGAATTCCTTTATTACTAACATCATTATGTATTTTTTTAGATTTAGTGTTTAATACAGAAATTAGATCTAGCTTAGCTTTATTAGTGGGAGACAAACCTACAAGCATTAGTGGTAACTTTAGCAGAGGTATTGTTATTCTAACTATGATTTTACCTATATCAATTGCTTTATATATATACAAAAAGAAATATATACTTGCCTTTATTTTAATGGGATTGGCATCTACAGTAGTTTTTTTTGGGCCCAATGAATCAGCTAAAATTGCTCTAATTTGTGCTTGTTTTTCCGCTTTAATTATTTACTTTTTAGGCGCTAAATCATTTGTAGCATTTGGTATAATATCTTTGATAATAATTATTTTTAATCCTTTATTTTCAAGTTTTGTATTACCAAAAATCGGTCAATTAGAAAAAGAAATAGAAAAAGTTGTGCCTTGTATTAAAGCAGGAGCAAAAATAATAACAAATGATAAATTAAAAAATAATAAAGATATTTCACAGCTACTTTTAGAATTTGAAAAAATTCAACCAGGATCACCTGTGCCTAAAAAAATTATTAATCTATTAAATGAAAATAATATTAAATGTTCAAAAAATATGCAATGGCAAACAACTCCTGCCGGAGGCTCCATTATTCACCGTTTTTTAATATGGGAATATGTTGCAAAAGAAATTTTAAAAAAACCAATACTTGGGCATGGCATAGGAACCTCAAGGTTTATTGGCCAAAATATTATCCTAAATGTACCAAACACTAAACTAGAAATTAAGGGTGGCATACCATTACATCCTCATAATAATTTCCTTGAGATATGGCTTGAATTAGGTTTATTAGGCATAATAATTACTTCCTTACTTTGGATAAATATTATCAAAATTGGAAAAAATATGAGAAAACATTCATCTATATTAGGTACAGGATCATGCTCCTCTATTGTTGCTATCTTTGTTGTAAGCAATTTAAGTTTTGGAGCGTTTCAAGCTTGGTGGATGGCAAGTATTGGGTTAATTTTTTTAGTATTTTTTCAATCTACTAAATATAAAAACTAATTTAAATAACTTTAAATTAGAATAGACATCTGCTTTAAATTCTGCTTTAGGTTTAAATTATAAACAATTTTATTTAAAGTAATATATATAAATATCATACAGAAAGGTTTTAAATAAAAAATATGCTGAAGTTTATTAAAGAAGGTTTTAAAGATTTTAAAAAAAACTATTATGAAAATGATAAACCTTACATAGATAAATATGTTAGAAATGGTCAAAAACCTAAATTAATGGTTATTGCATGTTCAGATTCTAGAGTAGATCCAGCAATATTATTCCAAACTAAACCAGGAGAAGTTTTTTCAGTTAGAAATGTAGCTAATTTAGTTCCACCTTACAATCCTGATAAAGGTCTTCACGGTGTTAGTGCTGCTATTGAATTTGGAGTTATGGATTTAAAAATAAAAGATATTATTATATTAGGACACGCCCACTGTGGAGGCATAAAAAGACTATGTAATAATTTTAATTCAGATATGGATAAATCACTTAATAAAAAAGCTCCTAGAGAGTTCATTGATAGTTGGATGAATATTGCTTCTTCAGTTATTACTAAAATTGATGCTAAAGATCCTTTAGAATCTCTACAACATTTTATAGAGAAAGAATCTATTAAGAACTCCATAAAAAACCTTAAAACATTTCCATGGGTCAGCGAACTAGTTAGAAATAAAGAATTAAATATTCATGGTTGGTGGTTTGAATTAAAAAGCGGTGAGCTTTTTTACTTTGATGAAAATAAAAATGATTTTTTAAATATAGATAACGAGAAAAAATAAAAATTTAAACCTAATATCATTATAAAAAAATATTATTTTATAGGCTTGTTACCCCAGAGAATCTTAGTCATACCTGGAATTAGAACCTCTTCTTTAATTTCTTTAAAACCCGCACCTTCCATAATGCTACTAACCCAGCTAGGAGTAATTGATTTAGCTGTTGGAGTAAAAGCTAAATGCTGTAATTGCCATAATGCTGCCAAATGTGGTCCAGACCGATCGTTATCTACCATAAAATCATGTACAAGGTATATTCCACCCGGTTGCATAACGCTATAGGCCTGCTTGGCTAATTCAGGAATAGACTCTTCTGGCACTCCATTATAGAGATAGCTCATCAGAACTGCACCTACGTCTTTTGGCCAATTATAGTCCAATGCATTGCCTCCAATAAAACTAATTCTGTCTGAAAGCCCTGCATCTTTTACTTTTTCTTTACCAAGGCTAACTACATGAGGAAAGTCAATAATAGTCACTCGTAGGTTAGGGTTTGCTTCACAGAGTCTTATAGATAAACCTCCAGTACCACCTGCTACATCAAGTAAATGATCAACTCTTGAAAAATCTACCATACGCGCAAGAGAGCTCCCTGGTCCTAAAGATCCTGCATGCTGAGATTCACTATATAGATGTGCCTCTTCTTTATCTTCCATCCATTTTGCATAACTATCGACATAATCCGGCGTCATATTATCTGTAACAACACCTTCCAACTGTTGCATGAAACCATACATCTGCCTGTCTATTTGAAGACGCAGATAATCACCAAAATCATAGGGCGCACCTTTTACCAAAAAAGACTCTGCGCCTTCCGAGTTTTTATAGAGATCATTTTCACGTTCCAATAGCCCAATACTATTTAAGGCGGTGCAAATTGTAGTAATACGATTTTCTGGAACCCCTGCTTCTATAGAAAGCTTTTTAGCAGTTTTAGGTTCTCCAGAAAGACTGGTAAAAATATTACAATGTAATGCTACGAATAATGCTTTTGAAGCCATAAACCCAAATGCTATATTTGATATTTGCTCGGCTTTTACTATTGATTCCATTATTTTTTCTCTTTATTTTGTAATTATATTGTGTACTTTTAGTGATAAAAAAATTATAACCTATTTTATAAATTTACTCCACATAAAGTAAAATTAAGAAATCTGACGATTAGTAAATATTAGATTTGATTTATTCCAATATTTGAATGAAAAGTGGTTTGAGTAAATTTGAGCCTGATAAAGTCAAATGATGGCTATCATAAAATAATGGAGAACCATCTTCTAAGCTATATTTACAATAATCAGCACAAAAATATTGATGAACATTAAAAGTTTTTAAGTTTTTAATATCAAGATTATTTAGAATATTTTTAACTTTATTATGCTCTAGTAAATAATCTTCTGTTCTACTAGGAATAATTTTTTTATTATATTTCATTGCATTATACATCTCTCTAGGCACTACAAACCCTGGTCTTGGAATAGGCATTATAAATGAAATTTTAATATTTTTTTTATTTGCTAATTTTATAAAGTTAACTATTTCAGGCCTATTTAATATTGATGAATAATGAATAATGGCATGGCTTATATTATATTTATCCATTTTTTTAAATAAATTTTTGGCATTTATACTTTTGCTCTCACTCATTAAAGGATCATTTTGCACTATAAAATAAACTTTTTTATTTAATTTTGAGGCAATTTCAGTGAATGAAGTTTTGATTGCATCTGCATGACTATCTCCAATTAGTATTATTTTTTCTGCATTCGCCTCTTCTAATAAATTATTTAATGAACATAATTTTGCTAAAGGGTTAATAATTCTTATTATCTTTCCACACCTATATGCAGCCTTATCAAAGAATCCGTTCTGAATATTTAATTCAGTTGTATTTAAAAGGCCTGCTTTTATAAATAAGGCACCATAAGAAAATACAAAGATAAAAAGTAGAAAATAAAAATACCTATTAATAGTAAACAATTTTTTAATTAATAAACTATTTGTAAATTTCTGAAAAAAATAACTAATACCTATCACTATAGCCATTAAAACAATCATTATATAATTATTTTGAAACTCTAGCATTGTTACGGATAAAGGCTTGTATAGATATAATATTATGATTGGATAATGAAGCAGATATATAGAATAAGAATAACTTCCAATATAGGATAAAGCTTTTCCAACTCTACTATTTTGAATAAATAAAGGAATACCAAAAATAATTACTAAAGCAGTGATTATACATATAAATAAAGAAAAAATACCTGGATGGCCTTCAATAAAGCTTGAGCTATATATATTTATTAAAGAAAAATTAATTGCGAAAAAAGGTGCTACTATTAAAATTAGAAGAAAAATTATGCTTATGATATCTTTTTTGAAGTTATTTATTAAATGAACTTTTTTAAATAACGCATAATTAGCTATTATATATCCAAGAAAAAACTCCCATATCCTAAAAAATATCATGAAAAAAGAAGTTTTAGGAGACACCTCAGTAATCATAAAGCACATGCCTAATGATGTAAAAAAAATAATTAGGATAAAATATTTATTTTTTCTAATTAAGAACGCAATAAAAGGCACAATAAAATAAAACTGGAATTCTATTGCTAATGACCACATGTGTAAAAGTGGTTTAAAATTATCTTTATTAAAATATGTATTATCTAACCAATAACCAATATTTGAAATAAAAGATAAAGCATACCATGTCTGATATATAGTTTCCTTAAATTCCCTATACTCTAATATTAAGAAAGATATTATTATAGTAATAAATATAGTTAAATAATAAGGAGGAATTAATCTATTAAAACGTCTTGTAAAATATTCTTTAAAATTTGTATTTTCATATATAGTTGCCATTAAAAACCCACTAATAACAAAAAATATATCAACTCCTAAAAAACCATATTGGAAAAATGAGACTCCAAAATGAAAAAAAAATACATTAATTATTGCTATTGCCCTAATAATTTCTATATCTCTTCTAAATTTCATATTGATTTAACCTTTATATTTTGAATTTACTGACTAAACTACAATAATTAATTTTTTTCTTCAATTTTGTATAATCTTATTATTTTAATAGTCACTTATAGTGTGGACTATTATCATATTCAGGACGTGCAATTGCAAGAATAGCTGCTTTGAGTGAAACTTTCCCAATAGCTTTTCCCTTTGCGTCAACAACTGATGCAACTCCTTTATCAGCTGAATTCAGTATCTGTAAAGCTTCTTCAAGAGATGCATTAACATTGATCTTCAGATCACAACTTATGATTGATTTTTTTAAAATAGAACTAACTTTTAATACTCTGCTTCTATTTATATCCTTAATAAAATCAGCAATATAATTATCTGCAGGCCTTAAGATTATATCCTGAGGATTACCCTTTTGAATAACTTTACCATCTCGCATAAATGATATTTCATCTCCAAGTCTTAACGCTTCATCTAGATCGTGCGTTATAAAAATAATAGTTTTATTTAACTCCTCCTGTAAATCTAGAAGAATATCCTGCATATTAGTCCTAATAAGTGGGTCTAGAGCAGAAAAAGCTTCATCCATAAGTAAAATTTCTGCATCTGTAGCTAATGCTCGAGCTAATCCAACACGCTGTTGCATTCCTCCTGACAATTGGGCAGGATAGTATTTTTCAAAACCTGTCAAACCTACTTTATCAACCCATACCTGTGTTCGCTCTTTGACTTCTTCTTCAAGAATTCCCTGAATAAACAAACCATAAGAAATATTTTGAAAAACTGTACGGTGTGGGAATAATCCAAATTTTTGAAAAACCATTGATGCTTTGTATCGACGGAATTCACGTAACTCTTCCTG
>Ga0209630_10004141_pt1 | contig 12874 bp, 10 predicted proteins | sample COG_01_FD_184745 | JGI IMG/M metagenome (GOLD analysis project Ga0209630, IMG submission 184745) | Pelagic Microbial community sample from North Sea - COGITO 998_met_01 (SPAdes) (version 2) | ecosystem: Environmental > Aquatic > Marine > Neritic zone/Coastal water | place: Helgoland, sampling... | reverse complement strand
CCCCCCGCCGGCGGTCTCATGGATGGCCTTTCCCGAAACGAGCGATCACATGGCGCCGTCCACGCGTGACTTCATGATCAACTTCACCGTTGACGATATGGACGCCATGATCGAGAGGCTCCGGTCGATGGGTGTGCCGATCCTCGACCGGAACGATGAGGATTCCTTCGGAAGGTTCGTATGGATCCAGGATCCTGATGGGACGAAAATCGAGTTATGGCAGCCCCGCTGAGTTTTCACCCCTCGCTCGAGCGATCCACGGGATGCCTCCTCCAAGGGGTCAGGACTTCGTAGCGCGTCACCTCGGTGGGGCCGGGTCGAGTGGCTCGCAGGAGGTTTCTCGCGAGAAGATGCCGCACAGCCTCCTGTGCGCTACGTTTGGAAAGCCCGGTTCGCTCGGCGAGTTGTGCATGGCTGAGTCGAGGAACCTCGTCTTCCGATGCGGCCGACAAGGCGAGGTAAACCAGAAAAGCGGACGGCCTTCGGTCATGGCCCACCAAGTCGCGCATGAGCGTGTCGAAGACGTATCGATCCAGGGCATATCGCTTGTTGTTCATGCCAACGCCTCTAGCACAGTAGAGCTGGCCGGCAATTTCGGCTTTGATGGTCGAGCCGATCAGCCGTGATCAGAAAACTCAACTACGTCGGCATTCCGACCCGCGATCAGGATGTCGCGCTGGCCTTTTGGACAGACGTCATGGGCTTCATCATCGCAACGGATCGCCCGATTGAAGACAGGCGCTGGATCGAACTCACCATCCCGGGCGCGCAGACCGGGCTTCTGCTGTTTACGCCCAGCGGACAGGAAGACCGGGTGGGCACCTTCTTCAACGGCTCTTTCGGATGCGAGAATGTTCATCACGAATACGAGCGACTTCGAGCGAAGGGCGTGAAGTTCCTCGGCCCTCCCATCTCGAAGCCTTTTCCACATGTCTACTTTCAAGACCCGGAGGGGAATACCTTCTTTCTGTCCAGCCGATAGCGACACACAATAGATCAGCAGTCCCTGGAGGACTCACAACGGGGCAACTCGCTCGCCCCGGACGACGCGACCGAGTGACGGAAATCAGTTCTCGGGACCGCTGCGAACATCCGATCGTGCGCAGCGAACGATGAATATCCCTGAAGTCTCTGCTCTGTTCCCCCATTCCGGCAGACCTCAGGAAGTTCTTTGGCGAAAGCCCGGCCGCAGTCGATCCGTACCCGTCAGATGTCAGGCATGACCGCGCCCATACGCTCCGACAAAGATCGGCGTCGGCGATTTTCCCGACGGGCGAGCGTTTCGAACTTTGAGCGGAATGCGAAGCGACTGGCAGATCCCCGCAGTCTTTGGTTGATCGTTGTTATGCTTGGGGTTGAATTTGATTATCGCGTTGGAGTTTATAATCTTTCTTCGCGCGATCGATCCTGGATTTTAGGGCTCTGTTAAGCCGCCTCTGACCCCATGGAAGCCTCCCCGGCCGTCGAGATTTGCAGATGTTTTTCCCTGATCGGGTCAAGGCCACCGCCCTGCGCCAGGTGCGTGAACTCCAGGCCCTCGCCAACGCCATGGACCGCTCGCAGGCTGTGATCGAGTTCCGCCTCGACGGGACCATCCTGCAGGCCAACGCCAACTTCCTCGGCGCCCTGGGCTATTCGTCGGACGAGGTGGTGGGTCGTCACCACAGCATGTTCCTGCCGGCGGGCGAGGCGGAGACGGTCGAGTACCGCGACTTCTGGCGCGAGCTGAACCGCGGCGAGTTCGTCGCCCGCAAATTCCTGCGGGTCGGCAAGAACGGGCGTCAGGTCTGGATCCAGGCCTCCTACAACCCGGTGCTCGACGAGCAGGGCAAGCCCTTCAAGGTCATCAAATTCGCCACCGACGTCACCGCCGCCGAGGTCGAGGCGGCGCGTCAGATCGCCGCCCGCGACGCCGCCGAGGCCGAGCAGAGCGCCGTCGTCTCGGCCCTGGCCGACGGCCTGAAAGCCCTCGCCGGCGGTGACCTGACCATCAACATGCAGGCGGCGTTCGAGGGCCGCTATCTGCAGCTCAAGACGGACTTCAACGCCGCGGTCGACAGTCTGCGTCAGGCGATGAACGGGATTTCCGAGGCCACCTCCGGCCTGCGCACCGGCGCCGATGAGATCGCCGGCGCCTCGGACGACCTGTCGCGCCGCACCGAACAGCAGGCCGCCTCGCTGGAAGAGACCGCCGCCGCCCTCGACGAGATCACCGCCACCGTCAAACGCAGCGCCGAAGGGGCCAAACAGGCCGCCGCCGCCGCGACCGGCGCCCGCTCCGACGCGGCCCGCTCGGGCGACGTCATGCGCGACGCCGTCTCGGCCATGAGCCAGATCGAACAGAGCTCGACCCAGATCACCCAGATCATCGGCGTCATCGACGAAATCGCCTTCCAGACCAATCTGCTGGCGCTCAACGCGGGCGTCGAGGCGGCGCGGGCAGGGGACGCCGGCCGGGGCTTCGCCGTCGTCGCCTCCGAGGTCCGGGCCCTGGCCCAGCGTTCCGCCGAGGCGGCCAAGGAGATCAAGGTCCTGATCTCGGCCTCCAGCTCGCAGGTGTCCCAGGGCGTGCGTCTGGTCGGTGAGACCGGCGCGGCCCTGGACCAGATCGTCGAGAGCGTCGCCGAGATCGACACCCTCATCTCGGAAATCGCCGCCTCGTCCCAGGAACAGGCCATTGGCCTCAGCCAGGTCAACACGGCCGTCAACCAGATGGACCAGGTCACCCAGCAAAATGCGGCCATGGTCGAACAGGCCACCGCCGCCGCCACCAGCCTGAAGACCGAGGCCAATCATCTGGTCGAGCTCGTCGGCCGCTTCGAGACCGGCGCCCGAAGCCCCGCAGCCCAGACGGCTCGTCCCACGCCCGCCCGTCCGGCTCCGGCACGACCGCCAGTCACCGCAGCCCAGTCGCGCGTCGTCGCTTTCGCCCGCAGCGGCGGCGCGGCCCTCGCCGAGGGCTGGGAGGAGTTCTAGGCGTACGCGGACTCTGACGGCGATCCGCAAAACGCCGGCGTTGGCGGGTTGCCGCCATAAGGGCGGGCGACGGCGTTGGTGCGCCGCCGCGGATGAAATCGAGAACTATTCGGCGTCTGTCGCGATGGTCGGGTGACCGGCGCTCTGGCCTCAAACCGGAAGTTAAGCAGGTCTGCCAAGGGTGGTTAGCGGACGAAGCGGCTTTCTAGATGAGCTCGACGCCGGGCCGATTTTCACGGACAATCACGCTGTTTCGTTGTGAAGTCGTGGAGTCTCGGGGAGTGAAGATTTCTCCGCTCATCGCCGCTTTGTGCTTGGCAAGTGCCGGTCCGGCATGCGCCGGCCAAGCTCGCACTCCTCATCAACAGGTCTCTCAGACCGAAGTCGATGTAGCCGTTCGCGTAGAAATGACGCGACAGCACATTCAGGGTTTGGCCTTGGGCGTCATCAGGGATGGACAAATCGTCCTAGCCAAGGGGTACGGCGACGCCGACGTAGGCACGGAGGCTCCCGTAACCATTGAGACGGTGTTCAGTATCGGTTCGCTCAGCAAGCAGTTTCTGGCGGCGGCGACTATGCTTCTGGTGGAGGACCGGAGAGTCGATTTAGATGCCTCCATCATCGAATATCTGCCAGATGCACCGCCCACCTGGAGGGCGATCACGGTCCGCAATCTGCTCAACCATACTTCTGGGTTGATGAGAGAGGGGCCCGCATTCCGGCCGGATCGAACCGTTCCAGACATCGAGATAGTTAGATCTGCTTATGCCTCACCACTCTTGTTCTCGCCCGGCGATCGTTTCGAGTATTCCAATTTAGGGTACTTCGTCATCGCCGAAGTCATTAGCCGCCGATCTGGTGTGCCTTGGCCGGACTTCGTGAAAGCACGTATCTTTGATCAAGCAGGCATGACGGCATCCGGGCTTACGAGCGCCGAGGACCGGAGTGGGAAGCGTGCGCGGGGGCATGAGTGGGTTGGCGGCGAAGTCGTCCCTATCCAGCCCATGGCAGCGTTACGGCCGAGTGGAGCATTCGTCTCGTCTCTGGCCGATCTCATGCGCTGGGATAACGCCTTGGACGGTGATGTCGTTCTTTCGCCCACGTCGCGCCAAACGATGTGGTCTGCGGCGCGATTTACCGATGGCACGGAAGGAGCCTACGGACTTGGTTGGCGCGTAGAGCAGATCAACGGTCTTCTGGAAATAGGCCACGGTGGCAGCATTCCAGGGTTCCGCTCATACTACGCGCGGTTTCCGCAGGAGCGACTATCGGTCATCGTCCTGACGAATGAGGGCGATGACGATCCTCGAATGATCGCGCACGCCGTGGCTCAAAGGTATCTCTCGCATTGATCCTGCAGCATGACGTCGGGTCTGAAATGGATCGACACCGGAAGTTGGCATCCTAGCCTTCCACAGCATTGGCGGGCTTTGCGCCGTCGAGGCGCGCGACGTCGTAGGTGCGCGCTGAACGATTCGAACTCCTATCGCTACAGGATCGAAATAGGACCAATCTGTGCCCGGACGATCGACCTCGGTGAAGGCGGTTGTCGAGATCTTCGATCCGCGCAAGGTGGCCCTTCGTGATGCCGGATATCGAAACAAACAGAAGGCACCAAGCGGCCCCAAAACCGGGCTTGAGAAAGTGAACGTCGCGCCTGATCGCAGGAACGAAAAGAAAAGGAAACCGGAACTGCGTGTGCAGATTTTGCACAAAAGGTCTTCCAAGTTATTGAAAATATTGACTAAGTTGTCCCGTCCATCATGGGGGCGACGGACAATCGGTGCGCCGGAGCGGTCAAGCCTTGGGCCTTTTGCGGAAGGGGAGGAGAGGGAAGCTGGGGTCTCTAATCCATTTCGCAAGATTTTTCGCCCCCGATCTGGCGGCGCGCCGGACCGGCGGTCGAGACGGGGTTGTCAGGCTTGGCCTTACCGATAGTGTCGCGCCTCCATTCGTCCGCAAAGGAGCTTGAGCCGCCATGACCCTTCGATCCCTGCGTGGGCTGGCGCCCGTTCTGTTGTGGGCGCTCGCCGCCCCGGCCCTGGCCCAGAACGCCGCTCCGGCCGCCTCGGGCGCACTCGCCTATCAGCAACCTCCGGCGCCCATCGCCTCGATCCTGGACGCCCGGCCGACGCCGAGCGCCAGCGTCAGCCCCGACAACAAGGTCCTGGCCCTGCTGGACCGGTCCAACCTGCCGACCATCGCCGAACTGGCCGAGCCCCAGCTGCGGCTCGCCGGCTATCGCATCAATCCGCGCAACAACGGCCCGGCCAATGCCCGGATCTCCTGGCTGACGGGGCTCAGCTTCCAGTCGGTGGACGGCGGCGCGGCGCGCGTCGTGGCCCTGCCCGCCGGAGCGCGGTTCACGGCGACGACCTGGTCGCCGGACGGCAAGCGGCTGGCCTTCCTGCTGGACCGTCCTGGCGGGCTTGAGCTGTGGGTCGCCGACGTCGCCACCGCCTCGGCCAAAGCCCTGACCGGTCCGCGCGTCAACGCCGCCGCCGGGGCCGAACTCGACTGGCTGCCCGACAGTTCGGCGATCCTGACCCTGCTGGTCCCCGAGGGAAGGGGCGTCGCACCCGACACTGCCCGCGCACCGACCGGACCGACGGTCGCGGAAAGCATGGGCCGCGCCGCGCCTGTGCGCACCTATCAGGACCTGCTGACCGATCCCGTCGACGCCGCCCTGTTCGACCACTATTTCACGGCTCAGCTGGCCCGGGTCGGCCTGGACGGCCAGACGCGGCTTCTGGGCGCGCCGGGCGTGATCCTGAACGTCTCCCCCTCTCCGGACGGCCGCTATATTCTCCAGACCGTGGCCAAGGGGCCGTGGAGCTATTCGGTGCCGGCGGGTCTGTTCCCGGCCGACGTCTTCATCACCGATGCGGACGGCAAGGTGGTCCACGAGGTCGCCGACCTGCCGCTACGCGACGACATCCCGATCGCCTTCGACGCGGTCGCGCCCGGACCCCGCGCGGCCCAATGGCGCGCCGACGCCCCCGCGACCCTGGTCTGGGTCGAGGCCCAGGACGGCGGCGATCCGCGCAAGCCCGCCGAGGTTCGCGATCGCCTGTTCAGCCTGGCCGCGCCTTTCAACGCCGCGCCCCAGACCCTGGTGGACCTCAAGGAGCGCTACGACGGCGTTCGCTGGGGGCGCAACGATGTCGCCCTGGTCAACAGCCAGTGGTTCAACACCCGGCACGAGACCCGCTACGTCATCGACCCGTCGCGCCCCGGAACCGCGCGCGTCCTGCTGGAACGCAACTATCAGGACCGGTACAACAACCCTGGCGATCCGATCATGGAGCCCAACGCCGCCGGGCGGTCGGTGCTTCAGTTCACCGCCGACGGTTCGGGCGTGCTGATGACCGGCCCCGGCGCCTCGGCCTCGGGCGAGCATCCCTTCCTGGCCGCGATGAACCTGACGACCGGGCGTTCGACCCGTCTGTGGCAGGCGGCCGAGAGTGACTATGAAACCGTGGTCGGCCTGGTCGATCCAGCGGGCCGCCGCATCATCACCCGGCGCGAAAGCCGGCTGGATCCGCCGAACCTGCAGATCCGCGACACCCGCAACGGCCGGGTCACGCCGCTGACCCGTTTCCCTGATCCGGCGCCTCAACTGGCGGGGGTGACCCAGCAGTCGATCACCTACACCCGCGATGACGGGGTGCAGCTGTCCGGGACCCTCTATCTGCCGGCCGGTTACGACAAGACCCGGGACGGGCCCCTGCCGATGCTGATGTGGGCCTATCCGGCCGAGTTCACCGACGCCGCCGTCGCGGGTCAGGTGGTCGGCACGGGCAACCGGTTCGTGCGCCCCGGCGGCTCCAGCCACCTGTTCCTGCTGACCCAGGGCTATGCGATCCTCGACAACCCCTCCATGCCGATCATCGGCAAGGACGGGGCGGAGCCCAATGACACCTATGTCGAACAGCTGACTGCGGACGCGAAGGCGGCGGTCGATGCGGTGGTGGCCATGGGCGTCGCCGATCGCGACCGCATCGCCGTCGGCGGCCACAGCTACGGCGCCTTCATGACCGCCAACCTGCTGGCCCACACCGATCTGTTCCGCACCGGCATCGCGCGCTCGGGCGCCTATAACCGCACCCTGACGCCGTTCGGCTTCCAGTCCGAACAGCGCGATTACTGGGAGGCGACGGACGTCTATACGGAGATGTCGCCCTTTACCTACGCCAACCGGTTCAACGAGCCGATCCTGCTGATCCACGGCGAGGCCGACGACAACTCGGGCACCTTCCCGATCCAGTCGGAGCGGTTCTATGCGGCGCTCAAGGGCAATGGGGCGACGGTGCGCTATGTCGTCCTGCCGCTGGAAACCCACGGTTATCGGGCGCGGGAATCCGTCGGCCATACCCTGTGGGAGATGACCCGCTGGCTTGACCAGTATGTGAAGAACGCGCCGCCGCGGACCCCCGCGGCGGCCCCGACGGCTCAATAGGGCGAGGCGCCGCCCCGGAACCCGGTTCCGGGGCGGTTTCGCTTCAGGCCTTCGGCAGCCCGTCCAGCTGTCCACGCAGCATCTGCAGGATGGCCGAGAAGTCGCGGCCGCCGTAGCCCAGGCCGTTGAACATCTGGAACAGGGCCTCCGACTGGGCGCCCAGCGGGGTCGAGGCGCCGGCCTTGGCCGCTGCGTCCTGGGCGAGCTTCAGGTCCTTCAGCATCATGGCCGTGGCGAAGCCGCCGTCGTAGTTTCGGTTGGACGGCGCCGTCGGCACCGGCCCGGGCCAGGGGTAGTAGGTCGTCACCGACCAGCTCTGACCCGACGACTTGGCGGCGATGTCGAAGAATTTGACCGGGTCCAGACCCAGCTTTTCAGCCAAGGCGATCGCCTCGCAGGTCCCCAGCATGGTGATGCCCAGGATCATGTTGTTGCAGATCTTGGCCGCCTGTCCCGCGCCGTGATCGCCGGCGCGGAAGGTGGCCCGGCTCATCGGCTCCAGCGCCGCCTCAATGCGCGCGAACTGGTCCTCGACGCAGCCGACCATAAAGGCCAGGGTCCCGGCGTCGGCCGCCATCGTTCCGCCCGAGACCGGGGCGTCGGCGAAGACATAGCCCGCCTCGCTGGCCAGGCCCGCGACCTTGCGCGCCGTGTCGACGTCGATGGTCGAACAGTCGAGCAGCAGGGCGGAGGAGGGGGCGGCGCCGATGACCTGCTCGGAATAGACCGACAGCACATGCGGTCCGGCGGGCAACATGGTTATGACGATGTCGGCGTCCTTGACCGCCTCGGCGACCGAGCCGGCCGGCGAACAGCCTGCGCCCTTCGCCCGGTCCAGCGCCGCCTGCGACAGGTCGAAAGCCGAGACCTCATGGCCCGCCTTCGCCTGGTTCGCGGCCATGCCGCCGCCCATATTGCCCAGGCCGATGAATGCGATCTTCATGGTGTTTCCTCGTTGAGTTCAGGCCCGGTTTGTCCGGATCTCGTGGCTATGAGCTTGCTTGCGATCTCGAGATTGAACGCTCTCGGCTGAGGGCATTCCATGTGCTCGTTTGACGCCCAGTCGAGATAGTCCGCGATCTGCTCCGGTGTTTCGTCGCGCATGACCTTGCCGATGATCGGCCAGACATAGCCGTCGTACTCGTCGTCAGGCCCCCAATCGTAAACCCCGATTGGATCCCAGTCGCGCCAGAGGATGGCATGCACCGCCGGTCCCAACGGATGCTTGAGCCTCTGTTCGACCGGAAGAAGGAGGCTCACTGTCTCAACATCTCCCGGGCGGTGATGACCCGCATGATCTCGTTGGTGCCTTCAAGGATGCGGTGGACCCGCAGGTCCCTCACGATCCGCTCCAGCGGATAGTCCTTCAGATAGCCGTAGCCGCCGTGCAGCTGCAGGGCCTCGTCGGCGATCTGGAAACAGGCGTCGGTCGCCAGCCGCTTGGCCATAGCGCACCATTTGGTCTTCTCGGCGTGGTTCGTATCGAGCGCCCAGGCGCCGCGCAGCACCATCAGCCGGGCGGCTTCCAGCTCGGTCGCCATGTCCGCCAGCTTGAACTGGGTGTTCTGGAACTCGGCCAGGGCCTTGCCGAACTGCTTGCGGCCGGCGACGTAGTCCTGCGTCGTTTCCAGCGCGAGTCGGGCGCCGCCCAGCGAACAGGCGGCGATGTTCAGCCGCCCGCCGTCGAGCCCCATCATCGCATAGCGGAAGCCGTCGCCCTCCTTGCCCAGCAGGTTGGCGGCCGGGATGCGGCAGTCGTCGAACTGGACGATGGCGGTCGGCTGGGCGTTCCAGCCCATCTTCTTTTCCTGGGCCCCAAAGCTCAGGCCCGGGGCATCCTTGTCGACCACGAAGGCCGAAATGCCCTTCGGCCCCGCCTCGCCCGTGCGGGCCATCACGACATAGACGTCACTGGTCCCGGCGCCCGAGATGAAGGCCTTGGAGCCGTTCAGGACGTAGTGATCGCCGTCCAGCGTCGCGGTCGTCCGCATCGCCGCGGCGTCCGAGCCCGAGCCCGGCTCGGTCAGGCAGTAGGAGGCGATCTTCTCCATCGTCACGAGCGACGGGACATAGCGCCCGCGCAGGTCGTCGGAACCGAACCGGTCGACCATCCAGGTCGCCATATTGTGGATCGAGATGAAGGCCGCGACGGAAACGTCGCCCCGGGCCAGCTCCTCGAAGATCACCGCCGCCTCGACCCGGCCCAGCGCCATCCCGCCGTGCTCTTCGCCCGTGTAGATGCCGCAGAAGCCCATCTCCGCCGCCGAACGCATGACGTCGACGGGGAAGATCTTCTTCTCGTCCCACTCGGCCGAGTGGGGTTTGAGCTGATCCTCGGCGAAGGCGCGGGCGGCCTCCTGAATGGCGCGCTGGTCGTCGGTGAGGGCGAAGTCCATCTGGCGGCCTTACGCCATCGTCGGGATGACGAAGGAGCTGTCTGCGTGCTCGAGCTCCGAGTCCGGCCAGCGGGCGGTGATGGTCTTGACCTTGGTCCAGAACTTCACGCCTTCCATGCCGTGCTGGTTGGTGTCGCCGAAGGCCGAACGCTTCCAGCCGCCGAAGGTGTGATAGGCGACCGGCACCGGGATCGGCACATTGATGCCCACCATCCCGACATTGACGCGGGCGGCGAAGTCGCGGGCCGCGCGGCCGTTCTGGGTGAAGATGGCGACGCCGTTGCCGTACTGGTGCTTCGACGGCAGCGACAGGGCTTCCTCGAACGACGCGGCGCGGACGATCTGCAGCACCGGGCCGAAGATCTCTTCCTTGTAGGATTCCATCTCGGGCGTGACATTGTCGAACAGCGACGGGCCGACGAAATAGCCCTTCTCGTGCCCCTGCAGGGTGAAGCCGCGGCCGTCGACGATCAGGTCGGCGCCGTCCTTGACGCCCTGTTCAATCCAGCCCTCGACCCGGGCCTTGTGCTGGGCCGTGACGACCGGGCCGTAGTGGGCGCCGGCGTCGGTCGAGATGCCGACGCGCAGGGTCTCGATCTCGGCGACCATCCGGTCACGCAGTTCGTCGGCCGTCTTCTTTCCGACCGGCACGACGACGGGCAGGGCCATGCAGCGCTCGCCCGCGCTCCCGAAAGCGGCGCCGGCCAGATCCTTGACCACCTGGTCCATGTCGGCGTCGGGCAGGACGATACCGTGGTTCTTGGCGCCGCCCATGGCCTGGACGCGCTTATGGTTGGCGGCGCCCGTCTGGTAGACATAGTGGGCGATGTCGGAAGAGCCGACGAAGCTGACGGCGTGGATCAGCGGGTGGGTCAGGATGGCGTCGACGGCCTGCTTGTCGCCGTGCACGACGTTCAGCACCCCGGCGGGGGCGCCCGCCTCCATCATCAGTTCGGCCAGACGCACCGGCACCGAGGGATCGCGCTCGGACGGCTTCAGGATGAAGGTGTTGCCCACCGCGATGGCTACGCCGAACATCCACATCGGGATCATGGCCGGGAAGTTGAACGGGGTGATGCCCGCGACCACGCCCAGCGGCTGGCGCATGGAATAGACGTCGATGCCGGGGCCCGCGCCCCAGGTGTATTCGCCCTTCAGCGCGTGCGGGATGCCGCAGGCGAATTCGATGACTTCCAGACCGCGCTGGATGTCGCCCTTGGAGTCGGCGATGACCTTGCCGTGCTCCGAAGACAGCATTCCGGCCAGCTCGTCCATGTTGGCTTCGACCAGGCGTTTGAACTCGAACATCACCCGGGCGCGGCGCTGCGGATTGGTCGAGGCCCAGCCGTCGAAGGCGCCCTGGGCGGCCTGGACCGCGCGGTCCATCTCCGCGTCATTGGCCAGCTGCACCCGGGCCTGAACCTCGCCGGTGTTCGGATTGAACACGTCCGAGAAACGCCCCGAGGCGCCGGTGAAGCTCGCGCCGTTGATGAAGTGATTGATCTCGCGCATCGGCTGCGTCCTGTTGGTTTCTGTCCCTGTTGCGGCCCGATCTAGCAGGCCGGGCAGGGCGATGGCATTGCAAAGTTGCGGTCACAGGCTTGCGAAAACGCATTGTCGCGCGACGCCGAAGCTTCTCCTGCGTCAACCGCGATATCCGCTACCAATCGCGTAACGAGGAAATGCCGGAGAAGCCAGATGCCCGATTTGAACCGCCGTCTGATGACGTCGAAAGCCGATCTCGGCGCCACCCTGCTGCAGCCCAGCGGCCCGTTCGAGCCGAAGGCGGGCGAGGTGGTTCTGGCGCTGGACCGGTTCTCGCTGACGACCAACAACATCACGTATGCGGCCTATGGCGACAGCATCGGCTACTGGAGCGTCTTCCCGACGGGACAGGAGGGCTACGGCCTGATGCCGGTCTGGGGCTTCGCCGATGTGGTCAAGTCGCACGCCGAGGGAATTGAGGTCGGGGCCCGGGTGTTCGGCTATTTCCCCATGGCCGACACCCTTCTGGTGCAGGCCGAGAAGATTTCGAAGGGGGGCTTCGCCGACGCCGCGCCCTGGCGCAAGGCCGTGCCCGACATCTACAGCCGCTATGTCCTGTGCGCCGCCGACGCCAACTATTCGGCGGCCCTGGAGAACCCCGAGGTCCTGTTCCGGCCCCTGTTCATCACCTCCTATACGGCCGTCGACTTCCTGCGCGACCACGACTTCTTCGGCGCGAAACAGGTCGTGGTCTCCAGCGCCTCGTCCAAGACCGCCTATGGCTCGGCCTGGTGCCTGGGCGAGGACGATGTGACTCTGATCGGCCTCACCGGCGCCCGCAACCGCGCCTTCGTCGAGGGTCTCGGCGTCTATTCGTCCGTGTACGGATATGACAAGGTCGAAAACCTGCCGACCGGCATCCCGACCCTCTACCTCGACCTCGCCGGCGACCCCGCCCTGCGCCGCCGGGTCCATGCCCATTTCGGCGCCGACCTGACCTATGACTGCCTCGTCGGCTCGACCCAGAGCGATGAGTTCACCAATGACGATCCGGAACTGAGCGGCCCCAAGCCCGAGTTCTTCTTCGCCGCCACCTGTCTGGACGCCCACCGCGAGCGCGGCACGCTCAGGGCCTTCTACGAGAAATTCTTCGCCGACCAGCGCGCCTTCTTCGAACGCGTCGTCGATCCGGCCTCGCCCTGGATCCGCATCGTCGAGCACAAGGGACTGGGCGAGGCGGCCAAGGTCGTGCGGGCGCTGGCGGACGGCGTGTCGGAAGCGGCCGAGGGGGCGGTGGTCCGCATTCAACGCTAGGGTCTTGCATTATCGCAGCGGTCCATGCGCAATCGCGCAATGTTCGACTGGGACGACGTCCGTATCTTCATCGCCGCCGCCCGCGCCGGCTCGCTCGGCGGCGCCGCGACGCGGCTGGGCATCGACGCCGCAACCGTCGGCCGCCGTGTGGCGCGGCTGGAGAGCGCGCTGAAATCGACCCTGGTGGTCCGTTCCGCCTCGGGTCTGCAGCTGACGGCGGCGGGCGCCCAGTTGCTGCAGGTGG
>Ga0209630_10004140_pt1 | contig 12876 bp, 15 predicted proteins | sample COG_01_FD_184745 | JGI IMG/M metagenome (GOLD analysis project Ga0209630, IMG submission 184745) | Pelagic Microbial community sample from North Sea - COGITO 998_met_01 (SPAdes) (version 2) | ecosystem: Environmental > Aquatic > Marine > Neritic zone/Coastal water | place: Helgoland, sampling... | reverse complement strand
GTTATGGTCAAGATTACATAATGATATTGATTTACCTTGTAAAATTTTATCCTCAATCCACTCTGGTGTTAGTCCGTGAAGTAATGCGTGATAGTGACTTCTCCAAGTAGAGAATATATAATCATCTTTATCAATGACTGAAAACACTTCTATCAATTCATCTTCGTTTCCGTGAGATAAGTGAACTGGTGCTTTTATCTTACCACCTTCCCACAAAGATACAATCTTTTTTTCAAAATCAATTAAGTCTTGTTTAGTAAAATTTATATCTCTTACTTTTTTATAGTTGTTTAGATTTTTCAATATATCTCCCATAATCTACATTATCCCAAACTCTCTCGTGTATATAGAAAAACAATATACCAGTTAGATTCATTATAATTGCATTCCAAAGTGGTATATTGGTAAGTCCTACTGCCAATATAAACCAAGAATTTAAAAATGCAATAACTCTCCAACTGACTGATTTTGATGTTGAACGTTTTTTTGTTTCTCTAAATTTCATATTATTTTTTTGTAATTAAAAAACTATTGTAATCATATTTAACATCTACTTTGTATTTCTTTGAAAACTTTTTAACATCATTTAAAACTTCTTCATAATGGATATCATCACCACCTATTGTTCCACCATTCTTTATCTTTGGCCAGAAGTTCACTAAGTCATTATAAACTACATCTTTTCCGTGGTCTCCGTCAACCCATACAAATTTTAAACTATTGTCATCATATAATCTGTGTGCATATTTTTCATCACAAGTAATTAGATTGACAAGGTCCTGAACTCTCAAAACACTTAGTGGATGTTTAACAATATCTGGTGCTCTTAGGTCAAACTCAGTTAATAGGATTGATAGATATTCATAGAATTCTTTTGGGTGTCCTGAACTTTCGTAGTTTCTTACACAATGTTCTATTTCCCAGAATATATCAATAGCATCAAATTTTATATCTTTTCCACTATCCTTAATTAATTGTGCCATATGTGTGGTTGATTGTCCTAACAAAGTTCCTATTTCAACAAAGTGGTCTCCGTCTTGTGCTTGTTCAACCATTTGTGGATAAATAAACTCTGCGTCGTTTATCCAACCTGGAACATCTTTATATGTCTCGATATGGTATGGGTTATATTTTTCTTTCCAATGCTTTGGAACTGGTTTATCCATTTACTAACTCCTTAAAAAATTCTTGTTCTGAAAGTCCTGGTTGAATTGTCATACGACACCAATTTTCTCTAAATCCATATGGGTGAACTTTACAATACTTGACCAACACTTTATGTTTATCAAAAATTTCTTTTGTTTTTTTGTTATCGTCTTGGTTATTGAAATGTATCCAATTACAATTTGAATCTATAACCTCATAATGTTTTAACATTGAAACCACTTTCTTTTTTTCTTCCACAACCTCTTGTATATAAGTATCAACTAAATGGTGGTTATTCAATAAAAATTCACAATACTTTAAAGAAACTCCTGATATTTCATACATTTGTCTAAACTTAGAAATGTTTTCTATGTAGTGTGGATTAGAAAATGTCATACCGACTCTACAACCTGCAGCACCAAACCCTTTTGAAAAAGTTCTGGTTACTATTAGGTTTGGATATTCATCAATATATTGTATCATACTTTCCTTACCACTAAACTCTATATACGCTTCATCAATTAATATTGGAATGCCTGTATCTAATAGTGGTTTAATTTCATCTATGGTTTTATAATCACCGATAGGACTATTTGGATTTGCCAATATGATTAATTGTGTGTTATCATCTACGAAACTTAACATATTCTCTATTGAAAATTCTAATGTATCTACATCATAGTGTATTCCTTTATACGAACAATTATATAATGATGCGTAAACTTCATACATAGGAAATGAAGGCTCAGATGTAACGATATTGCCACAAGTTGTGAAGGTTTCAAATATAGACTTGATACCGACATCCGAGCCATCACTTAAAAATAAATTTTCTGTGTTGACATTATAAAATTCACATATTTTTTCTTTGAAGTTTTTTGTATTGGGATAATATGCAAAGTCTTCTTGTTTTAAACTTCTTAGAAACTTTACATAATAAGATTCAGGAATTAGTTGTGAACGTTCTGATTGATTTAAAATAAAATCATATTCAGATTTATCAGTATAATCAAAGATTCTGTTTACTCTGTATAAGTGTGGTTTCATACTCCGACATACTCCAAGATTGGTGTTAATTCTTTATATGAACAATTTTTACAATGTGATGTTGGTTTGTTTGTTTGACAACCTTGTTTTACATTTTGATAATCTGCCATTTCCCTTATCTCGTCTATTGAATTTACAAACAAATTACCAAATGGCTCTGCACCTGTATTCATACAACACATTTTAACGTGTCCTTCTACGGTTGTATAGATTGCATTGTTTACCCAAAAGCAATCATTGTAATTCCACTTGGATTTACCCATAATGTTATCACCCCAAGTATTTTTTAAGTAGTCTAATTGTTCCGTTGTATATCCTGATGTTGCTATATCATCTTGTAAACTTTTGTTTTCGTCCCAAATTTGTGCGATGTTTAATCTTAATTGACTTAAATTATTTTCTTTTCTCAAACTATCAATCTTTTCTATATCTTGAACATTGTATGCATTTACTACATAATTTACCACAACTTCACAATCAAATCTATCGACTAATTTGAATTGGTCAAGGAATTTAATTAATTTTTTCCACTTTGCTGGTGACCTATCTCGTTCATAACTTTCTTTGTACCCGTCAATTGAAAAGTATAACATATCAATATATTTCATACACTCGAGAAACTTATCATTGATATTATATTGACAATTAGTTGCTACGATTAATTTACACTTTGGAAATGTTTCTTTAAACATACGACACACTTCGTCAAATTGTGGATGTAACATTGGTTCACCCATACCCATAAGTTTTGCTTCTTTGATTGGATGATGTTTTATTCCGTCCAATAACTTACCCCAATTCTCTAATGACATATGTTTAAGTGAACCGATTACTTCTTCACGATTACAAAAACTACAAGCCAAATTACAATAATTGGTTGTTTCTAAATATGCGTATGTTATTTTATCCATTGTAAATCCTTATACAATTCTTCTGCCCATAACTGATGTCCCTTTTCATTTGGATGTGAGTTGTCTTTACTAAAGTGTTTATCTTCTAATATAAAATTTTTAAACGAGATATCTTTATAAAAATCTTTTGTAATTTCTATAAATTTATTTTCAGTTTTTATTCCATCTTTTCTCATTTGTTCTGTATGATAATGTCCTGATTCTGTTTGATAAAATGCATCAAAAAATAAATGGTCTATGTTATTACTCTTTAAGAAGTAATGTAAATATAAATTATTGTGCATATAACGACTGAAATATTCTCCCTCGTTCCAATAGTATTTTATATACGACTTATAAAACTCCTGTTGGTCTTCTGGTTTTTGTGATAATTGTTGTGGGTCTGTTATTGCAAATGGGTGAAATGTTTCCCAGTATTTCTTACCATCATAATCATAATAAAAATCTTTTCTTTCTGGTGATGACCAACCTACGATTACAAATATTTCCTCTCCTTTGTATTTTTCTAATAAATCAAATGTATTTTCTACTACTCGTCTAACTATTGAATCATTTGAACAACCGGCATTTGAAGTATTTAAAACTTCTATACCTAACATCTCACCAAGTTTGTGTGGCCAAACTTTTGGTAATCTATACTCATCATTAGTTGGATGATTTACCCAAGTTACATCTAACTCAGGATTAATTATATCACCTGATGTCCAGCTATCACCCTCACATAGTATTATTTTCTTCACTAAAATAATCCTCCAAATACTCTGGTGTTCCTAATTCATATACTTTATCAACCATACCGATACCGACTTTCTTTCCGTCAAGTATAGCCCAATTGTAAACTGGCGCTACATAGAATTCATTGTTTGTTCTACTATTCTCTTCAATCATTTGTTCTGCATATTTTACGAAATCACTACCTTTACTCCAATAGTAATATCCTGCTGTTGCATTGTTTGATATGACTTTCTTTTCTGCTACTTCTTGGACATATCCATTGTCAAGTGTTCTGGCATAACTCCAATCCTCACTATCGCCCCAAAAACAAGGTATGTATCCGTCAAATTGTTCTGCTATTTCCCACATTTCCTCTGGATTGTAATCTATCATTTGGTCTGTATTGAAACTTAACATTGGTGTATCGTTGTCTATGATATCTTTTGCTTCCAACAATGTTTGTGCTGCTCCCTCTGTTACATCTTCTAAACAAATAACTTTATATTGAGTGTGTCCGATAATGTCATCAAATATTCTGAAGTCGTACTTATCAAAGTCCTCTTGTAAACAAATTATTACAAATTCATAATTGCTATCAAATTCTATATTGAGATTTTCAATTACTCGTTGTATCATTGGTTTTCCATTTACATCTATAAATGGTTTTGAATCCGTGTATCCTTGTTCGGTAAATCGTGAACCACGACCTGCCATCGGGACTACTATGTTAAATTGTTGTTTCATAAAACTTTGTTATAATCCTTTCAATACTTTTACACTCAAATAATAAATCTCTATTGTGTTGTAAAGTTTCTTTATTATCTTTTATTTTATTATATAGTTCATCATCATTCATATTCATAACGTTCATTATGTCTTGAATATTTAAAACAAATCTTTCTACTATTGAATCTGTATTATCTGCTTTTGTTTCATTTTCAAATAACCACTCATAAGATTTATACCCAAAATCTTTAAACCACTTGGTAGTATGTTTTTGTCCGTGCCATAAAACTGGGTGGTAATGTAAAATTGGATTAAATGTAGATTGATTTATAAATATTTTATCAGATTGGTCTGGTAAAGATGTTGATACCCAACTAAAAGAACTTTTTTCATATACATCAAATGGTATTGGTGAGTTTGGGTGTTCGTGTATTTTGTGATAACCCTCTTTTCTTTCATATGGACTTGCCACTAATGGTGTATTTTCTTCAATAGATAATAATAATTTTTTATCAACATTATCATACTTAAATAAATTAGCAAGTTCTTTAAAATTATTTTCTAAACAATATTGTTCTGCTTCCCTAAAAAATCCACCATCACCATAAACATTTTCAGCACCAAAATATCTGTGTTCTACGATTGATTTATCTTGAAGTCCTAACTTATAAATGTAATATAACATTTTATCTCTAAGTTGGTGTGGTGTTCTACTTAATCTGAGTAATCTTTTTTTATTATGTTTGACATTTTCTAAATAATCATCAATTGTAAATGTTTCATCAAAGTCTTTTATTTTTATACCGAACTCACTACCATAAGTGGATATTCCTCTACTGAAAGAATTCATCTCCATTGCGTTATCATAAATGACATTTACTTTAGACTTATGTCCATATAATTGAACATTACTATTTACTATGACTATTGAATTGTAAGATAAATTATATTGTTGTATTACGTCTTCTACCATATGTAAGAAAGTTTTATATTTATCTTTTGACCAATGACTGATAGTATAATTTTCTGCCTCCCAACCTTGATATAAAAATAAAGTCATTTTACCAGATTGCATATTATCAATAATGTCTTTCTTACTCAACATATAATCAAAGAATTTAGTTTTGATTGTTTCAAATGGGGTTTCACTTTGAACACACGGGTGTAAATCCATTTGTAGTATAAATTTTTTATCTCGTTCTAAACAAGTTTTAAAATTAAAGTCATCTTTATATTCATAGTTTGATAAAAAGTCAATAAGTTCTTTATCGTGAAAAGTTATATTTGTATCTGGTATATGATAAAATTTTGGTGTAAATAATCTCCAAAAATAAGTGGAAGGATTAGCCACATTGATATCATTAAACATAATGTCTTTTTGATAAGTGCAGAAGTTATAATTATCTAATATACTTTTTACTTTTTCAATATATGTCATTTGTCTCTTTCCGATAATATTGGATTATCTATTGGCCAATTTATTTTTAACATTGGGTCATTCCACTTGACTGATATTTGGTCTTGCCAATCTACATATTCGTTTGGATAAGATTGTGTATAATGAAATACACATTCATCTGATAAACATAGATGTCCGTTTAGAAAACCTGGTGGAACCAATACACTTTTACAATTTTTATCATCAAGTGTAAAACTATCCCACTCCAAATAAGTTGGGCTATCTTTATCATAATCCACTACAACTAAATAAAATGCACCATAAACACAAGTAATGTGTTTCCAAGTTTCGTTGTCTCCGTGTAAACCTCTTAGAACATTTTTACGAGAGTGTGTAAATTTTGAGATTTTCTGTTTTGGTGTATTCATTGAGTTTTCCCAATGTGTCCACATTGTTCCACGATAGTCTGTAAATTTATCTGGTGTGTAAATTTCTACGCCCTCTAACTTTGATTCTTCTATTTTGTAATCAAAACTCATACTGAATGTCCGTAACTTAGTGGGAAAGCATTTCTATATCTTGAACTTTCCTGTGGAACTATCATTTTGTATGCTTGTATCAATTCCGTAATTCCATCATCAATACTATATTGTGGTTTCCAACCCGTTGATTCTATCTTTTCATTACTAACCACATAATTTCTTTTATCTGGGTCTTCATAGTAATCAGAAAAATTTACTGATGTATTAGGTATCTGTTTTTGTATTCTTTCAACTAATTCTTTTTTATTGATATTAGTATCTGATAAACCGACGTTGAATATCTCACCTTGGAACTTATCGTAATTTTCAATCATAAACTCAAATGCACTACTTACATCTTGTATATGAATAAAGTTTCTAACAAACTCGTGTTCAAACAATGTAATGTATTTATCTGTTAATAATTTATATACAAATTCATTTGCCAATAAATCTAATCTCATACGACTTGATGTTCCAAACACCGTTGCTAATCTAAAAACTATTCCATTACTTTCTTGTAGTATATAATCTTCTGCTTGACATTTAGTTACTCCGTAATGACTGATTGGTGTTAAATCATTTGTTTCATCAACCATACCCTCTGTTCTACTTCCGTAACCACTATTGGTATTTGGATATAATATCTTTTGGTCTGGTGTTAATATGTCAACTATGTTTTGTATTTGTGTTGTATTGATACTCGTCGCCAATTCTTTGTCGTTTTCACAACTTGGAAATCCTACTAATGCTGCTAACGGAATAATCACATCACATTGTTCTACAATGTATTTTAATCTATCCCACTCACGAACATCACCATAATGATATATAAAGTTTTCGTTATGACATAAGTCAACTAATGATGTTTGATTGTACATCAAGTTATCATATACAACGACTTCGTGTTTTTTCAATAGGTTTCTTGTAATGACTGAACCTAAGTATCCTGCTCCGCCTGTTATTAATATTTTCATTTTAACTCCTCAAATAAGTTTTTATAATTTTGTTCTCTGTTTTTTCCATATTCCATAAACAAGTTAAAGTTATGAACTAATATATCTTCCATACTCCAATACCAATCGTGAACTTCTTGTTTGGACATTTTACTAAACTTGATTATTTCCTTTTCGATTAATTCAAATCTTTTTGCATTATCTGTTTCCTTGTCATAACTTTCATCAATAAATCCGTCAAAGGTTTTGAATCCAAATGACTTGACAAATTCTAATGTTCCATAATTACCAACTAACAATACTGGCTGAAAAAATCCAAATGGTTTCCATACCTTTTCAGAAGCATATCCTGTTGGATTTAGGAAATCTGTTTCTGTTGTAATGTTTAGATATGAATCTAAGTATGGTTGTTTATTTTCCCAACCATATCCGTGATGAACTCCGTCTTTTGCTTCCATAGCTATTGGATAATCTACCCATTGATATTTCATTTCTTTTAATTCTTTATAATCTTTATAGTATTGTTTATATTTTTGTTGATTCGTAATAAGTCTTTCTACACTATAATGTGTTGTTGGACCATCAAAAGTTAATTGATAACTAACACCATTACCTTTTAATAAATCATAATGATTTAAAACACATAATGTTGCTAACCTATGTTCTCTTTGTCGTCTGTTCATTGACAATATAGTATTCTTTCTTAAAGTTGATTTAGAATCTTTAAACTCATCTAATGACATAGTAGAACTTATATGCCCTTTATATTCTTTTGCTAAATCATATATTTGGTGGTTATTTAATAATCCATACATTTCACTTGATTTTTCATATAATGAATGGCAAAATACTATTGTTTCAAATCTTGGTGTTTCACCAACTTCTTTACACCAGTCTTTATATCGTTTATCTACTAAATAATCATTGACAATTACAATAGAATTTTGTATATTTAACTTCTTAGTATTATTATGTATAGAGTGTATAATATTATCTGTCATAAATGCTTCTTGTAAATAGCAAATACAAAGTTTTAAAACTCCTTTTTGTAATAAATTTATAGTGTCTTTTCTAAAATAAGTAAATACTGATTCATACTTATCTTTTATTTTTAAACTTACACCCATAGCGTTTCTCGCAGAACCAAAACCCTCTATTGTATAATAACCTAAAAAGTTTGTTTCGTCTTTATCAATAGTATCCACACTTTTTTCATCCATTCCGTGTTGTCTTATATCACTCGGATAAACCGCAGGTTCAAATCCTACCTCTGTTCTAAATAAACTATGATTGAAAAATGGTGTATAATACTTTACAAATTTATCTGGAATACCATTTGGTATCACTACTCCGTCAACTATTCTATCATAATAAAAACTAATCATATTTAATTACCTGAATTTCTGTTTCTTCTAAATTGTATTTATCTATTATTTTATCAACAAATTGACTTTGTTCTGTTGTCATTTCTCCAAAGTATTCATAAACAAAATCTCTATGTTCTAATAATTTAGATGCGTGGCCATATTCTGAACCACCGAATTCCTTATCTCTGTATGGTCCTGATATTCTTACAAACTTTGTTTCTATCATAAAGTTTTTCATCAATTTTGCTAATTTAAAATTACTACCTTTAATGTTTTCTGGAAAGTCTTTTCCCCTTTTACCTAATTGTATTACATCATCAATATTATGTTTTTTAATTTCTTCTATATCCCAAAAGTCTTGATTGTTTGTTTTTTCACAAATCATATTCAGTATTGTCATATGAGAGTAATCTCTTGTAGAAATTCCAATTCCCTCAGGCGTCAACCACATAACATTTAGTCTACCCTCAATATTATTTATATCTACTAAGTTCCAATTATTTGTAATGTTCAATGTAATCACTACACACTCCTGCTATATAACTTGGTAATTCTTCATTTTGTGGTGGCATAACACATATACTTTTCTTTGTTAATTGGTTTCCCCAACCTGACCAAAAGTATCCCTTTGTTGTTAAAGCTACTTCGTCTTGGTCGTGTGAAAAACAATGTATGTCTTTGTCTTTACTCATATTATAAAATGATGTCATATTTTTTGCGTGACACCATATTCCATCTTGTCTTAAAAACTCGTAATCAATATCATATTGTGGTTGGTCGTGTCCTAATGCTAACATACCACTATATCTGTAACCCCAAACATCAACCTCTACATTGTATCCTAAGTCTAATGCTTTTTGAATATAGTCTGGATGATTTTCCTTTTCTACATCTGGACCATTGATGTTTCCTCTATGTGATATCAATATCATAATAGTTCCAATACCTTATTTACATCTTGTGGAATATCAACTGCCTGTGTTGTTCCAAATGTTTCAACCATTTTTACCTTTATTCCCAATTCTACAAATCTTAAAATTTCTATATCTTCTGTCCACTCTAATGGTGATTTTCCACTCTTTAATCCATACTGATAAAACCTGTCTAATTCACCTTTAGTAAATGCATAAATACAAACTTGCTTGTATGTTTTTTTAGAGTGTCCTTCTTTTGTTCCTGGTATTGCACTTCTGGACATATAGACTAAGTCATTGTTGAAGTTAGAAACAACCTTTGGTATGTTTCTGTTTGTTGCTTCTGTTGAATCAAGATGACTCATACAATTAATTACACTATCTGAATATGTTAGTTTCATATCAATAACTTTTCGTATATCATTTGGATTTATTAGTGGTTCATCTCCTTGAATATTTACAATAATATTACTATCTATTTCCTTTACTGCCTCACAAACCCTATCTGTTCCTGTTAAACAACTATCGGAAGTCATAATAACTTTATAATCATAGTCTTTAACAACTTTAGATATTCTGTCATCATCAGTAGCGATATAAATGTTTTCCTTTGGAACAACTTTTGATGCTATATCAGCAACCCTAACAACCATTGGAATTCCGTCAATGTCTATTATTGGTTTACCTGGAAATCTGTTTGATTTATATCTTGCTGGAATCACAATACTAACTGATGCGTGTGTCGGATGTATTTCATTCATACCAGAATACATATAACTTGAACTCCAACCCCAATTATATTTTTGTTTTAGTAAATTAAACTTTGTTTCTATTAAATTTAACAAATCATTTGTAGGTTTATTTATATACATTAGGTATTGTTCTAATCTAACATTACCTGCTCCTCTACCCATACCACAAATAGTCGCATCTATTATATCTACTCCAAGTTCAACCGATTTGATTGTATTGGAAAATGCTAATCCTAAATTATCGTGTGAATGAAAACCTAATATTTTATCAGTATAGAATTGTTCTATTAAACTTATGAGTTTTTTTTCCTTGATTGAACCTAATGAATCAACTATATAAATCATATCAACATTTGATTTGTTAATTTTTTGAACTGCTAATCCTACTTCAAGATTAGATAATGTTGATACTTTCATTAAATTTAATGCTGTTTCGTAACCCATTTCTGATATCACCTCTGACATTTCTAATGCTAAGTCCAATGATTCATAATCTGTTGCAATTCTACATAGTGTAAATGGTGATTTATTTTTTTCTTGTATTACTTCAAGCAGTGATTCCTTATCTGTAAAGTCTTTGATATCAATCATAAATGCTAACTTAGTATCATACTTAATGTCTTGTAGTAATGTGGAAATAAATTTATCATCACAATTTTTATATCTACCACTTGATGATTTTGACTTGTAACCCAATTCAATGTAATCAACATCTAATGTTGAAACTATTTCACGAACTAAATCGTCATCAAACTCCCAATTAGTATGATATCCACCATCTCTCAATGTGCAATCTAATATCATTTAAAAAAATCCTCTGCGTTTATTCCTCTGTCGTCAATAAAGTAATCTCCGTTGTGTCCTTTGAAACACAACTCGTGATATTTTACTCCCCACTCTTTTAGTTGTTGTTCTGTTATTGGACGATAATGTTGTTCACCTCTACCACTCTTTAATCCACGAGCAGTATAGAAAACTATTGTGTGTCCTTCGTCGTATAGTTTGTTTATTTTTGCGATTCTATCAAGATAAGGTTCTCGACCGATTACCTCACCGATTTCTTTACAAATTGTTCCGTCTATATCGATTATATATTTCATCAAAATACCACCAGCGTGTTATCTACATTAAGATATCTGTTAAGTAAGTGATGTCCAAATTCACTATCGTCAAATATCTTTCTACCATTAGTTATTGAAAAATCACAATCTAAAAAGTCATAATCCTTTGTGGTTATTTTTAAACTATTGAGTTCACCCTCAAAAAATCCTTGATGTTCTGTCGGTGTAAATGGAAACCCACTACAACAACCAACCCATAACCAAGCTTCTGAATAGTCTGCAATTGGTGCGTGTAAATCTACTTTATTACTTTTACCATTTACTATTAATTCTAATGATTTATTTTTTACATAATTCATTTTAATATTTGATATACCTGTAAATTTTTCTGATACCATCACATCACAATAAACTGGTTCCAATTTATCTTTACCTTGAACCCAAACCGTAGCACTTACTACTGGTGTGTCGGGTTGACCCTTTTCGGGCCAATCTTTTCTCAATACTATTCCGAATGGCATACCATTAAAAGCAGTAATACCAAGTTCATAGTGATTTTTATAATCCATCTTTTTTATACAAGTTTCCCAATCTAACTTTGCGTTGACTTCAATTGAAAAGTCATTAGAAACGAGTTCTGGTATTTTATTTTCAGCATTGATTTGGTTTCTTGAATAATTTGGTAAAAAGAAACTATTTTCTCCTGTAAACTTTATCATAACTTTATCTCCAAACAATCATTATAAAAATCTGCTAATTCTGGAAATGTTTTTCTGAAGTCTGTTCCTCGTCTTTTATCGTGTTCTTGAAACATTTTACCAAAGTTATATCTTTGTTGTAGAACTTGTTGTTCTTTACCTTCCCAAGTGGCAGTTTTCCAATCATATATTCTTTTTATTTTTTGTATTTCAACATCTGAATATCCTGGCATTTTGTTTTGATATTCTGCTCCCCACAATACTGAATAATAATCAACCAATTGTGCTTGTTTTATTATTTCTTGGTTCCAAATATCTGGTAAAACTTGTACGGTTTGGTGTTGTGGGAATCTTAAATAACTTGAATCTAAAAATACTGCTGATGACCAATATCTATCTTCTGAAAAATATTGTTGTTTCAAATCATAAACATTATGAATCAATGGTCTGTAATTAGGAACCGATAAGGCGTTGTAAGTTGACATAATTGTAACCACAACCTTATCCAATGACGATAATAGTTTATTAAGGTTATCCCAAAAACGATTAAATTCTAATCCATTTCTTATGTAATCTGCCTGTGGTCCCCAAGTATCAACTGATGTAAATATTATCAATTCATTTACTCTATCTTCGTCTTCAATTCTTTTTAATTTTTCAATCA
>Ga0209630_10004138_pt1 | contig 12884 bp, 11 predicted proteins | sample COG_01_FD_184745 | JGI IMG/M metagenome (GOLD analysis project Ga0209630, IMG submission 184745) | Pelagic Microbial community sample from North Sea - COGITO 998_met_01 (SPAdes) (version 2) | ecosystem: Environmental > Aquatic > Marine > Neritic zone/Coastal water | place: Helgoland, sampling... | reverse complement strand
CAGGATCGGCGCGGTGCGGCCGCCCTCCCCCAGCCGTGCGACCATGGCGGCGCGGACAGCGACGTGGACTTCCTCGATCTGTTCCAGCGTCGGGGTCAGGCCCGTGCCGATGGCCCAGACGGGCTCATAGGCGACGGCGAAGGCCTTGCCCGTCAGGCTCTCCGGCAGGGAGCCGACGACCTGGGCCGAGACCACGGCGACGGCCTCCCCGGCCTGACGCTGTTCCAGGGTCTCGCCGACGCAGATGATGGGCTCCAGCCCCGCGGCCAGAGCGGCCTCGGTCTTGGCGGCGACGTCGGCGTCGGTCTCGCCGAAGCCCGCGCGGCGCTCGGAATGGCCCAGAATCACCAGGTTCGCTCCCGCGTCCCTGAGCATCTCCGCCGAGACGCAGCCGGTGAAGGCGCCGCAGACCTCGACGTGGCAGTCCTGCCCGCCCACTTCCACGGCGCCGCCTTCGACCGCTCCGGCCAGCCGGTCGATCAGGGTCGCGGGCGGACAGACGGCCACGCGGCAGGCGGCGGGTTCGGCGTCCAGCGCCTGTTTCAGCGCCCCGGCCTCGGCCAGACTGGCGGCAAGGCCGTTCATTTTCCAGTTGCCGGCGATCAACTTCACGGATTGTTTCATGCGGTCTTCCTAAAGCAGGATTCCCCGCAAAGCCAAGCTGTCGCCGCAATCGCGTCACAAGGCCGCTGAACGTCTCGCGCGCCCTCGCCTGTGAAGGGTCGCTTGCCGTGCCGTCGCCCCCTGCCCTATAGGCCAGAGCGGCGCCGCCCATTTTCATTCCTGGTCGCCCTTCAGGTTCGCTCGATGATCTCCGTGTTCCGCAACTTCGCGAAGTCCAAATGGGCCGCCGGCCTCCTGGTCATCGTCGGCATCGCCTTGCTGGTCGGGGGCGCCAAGCTGGACGTCTTCTCCGGCATCATGCCCAAGCACGTCATCAGCGCCGGCGCCCGGTCGGTCGACGGGCCGCAGTTCCGCGTTGACTTCGACCGCGCCCGCGAAAGCATCCAGGAGCGCGCCGGCCGCCCGGTCTCGACCGAGGAGATGGTCAAGGAGAACATGCACGTCCGCTACCTCGATCAGCGGACCCGCGAACTGGGCTTCCTCGACTGGGCCTGGAAGACCGGCATCCGCCCCGGCAGCGCCCTGGTGATCAAGCAGATCCGCGCCATTCCCGCCTTCTTCAACTCGGTCACCGGCCAGTTCGACGAGCAGCAGTACCAGTCGGTCCTGGCCGAGAAGAACTACACCCCCGCCATGATCGAGGCCGAGCTGCGCGACCAGTACGTCACCCAGCACTACGGCGCCGCCGTCTTCACCGGCGTGCGCATGCCGCGCGTCTTCGGCGCCCTGCTGGCCGGCCGCGCCATGGAAACCCGTGACGGCCGCTGGTTCATGGTCACCCCGTCGATGATCGGCCCGACCCCGGCCCCGACCGACGCCCAACTGCAGACCTTCATCACCGACAACGCCGCCCAGCTGCGCCGTCCGGAGTTCCGCATCGCCTCCGTGGTCCTGTTCACCGCCGCGCCCAACGCCGCGACGGCCGCGATCCCGGAAAGCCGCATCGTCGAGCGCTTCAACTTCAAGAAGGATTCGCTGTCGGTTCCGGAAACCCGGACCTTCGTGACCCTGACCGCCCCGACCAAGGCCGCCGCCGACAAGATCGCCGCCGCCCTGCGCGCGGGCCAGACCCCGGCCGACGCCGGCAAGGCCAACGGCGACATCCGTCCGGCCGATTTCAACAACACCCCGCGCAGCGCCGTCAGCGAGCCCGCCGTCGCCGCCGCCGTGTTCGGCATGTCGCCCGGTCAGGTTTCTGACGCCATCCAGGGCCGCGTCGGCTTCACCGTCGCCAAGGTGACCGGCATCGCCCCCGGCCACCCCGCCACCCTGGAAAGCAGCCGCGCCGCCCTGATCGAGGAACTGCGCGCCGAGGACGCCAAGGCCCAGGTCTTCTCCAAGGTCGAGCAGTACGAAAAGGCCCGTTCGGAGGGCAAGACCCTGGATCAGGCCGTCGCCGCCATCGGCGCCCGTATCATCCAGATCCCCCCCTTCACCCAGGACGGCAAGGCGCCGAACGGCCAGGCCTTGCCGGTGCCGCCGCAACTGATCACGACGGCCTGGACCCTGTCGAAGAACGGCGAGTCCGACGTCATCGACGCCGGCCAGGGCCAGTATTTCGTCCTGCGCCTGGACGACATCAAGCCGGCCGCACTGCCGACCCTGGAAGAGGTTCGCGCGCCCCTGACCCAGGCCTGGACCCAGCGTGAGAACGCCCGCCGCCTCTCGGCCAAGGCCGACGAACTGGCCGGCCGCGTCCGCTCCGGTCAGGACATCGCCGCCGTCGCCTCTTCGGCCGGCGCCACCCTGGTGACCCGCGGTTCCGTTCAGCAGAACGAGCAGGCCCAGACCGAACTCGGCGAAGGCGTCCTCCAGGGCCTGTTCGGTCAGGGCAAGGGTCAGGTCTTCTCCGGCCCGGCCCAGGCCGGCTTCGTGGTCGGCCGCGTCGATAACATCCACCCGGCCGTCGCGGCCCTGGCCGCCCCGGTCGCCGAGCAGCTGCGCCTCCGCATGGGTCAGAACTTCGCCCAGGCCGCCGTGGAACAGACCTTCGACGCCGCCGCCCGCCGCACCAAGGCCAAGAACGATCCGGCCCTGGCGCTTCAGGCCCTGGGCGTCTCGGCGCCCGCCGCCGGCTCGACCACCACTCCGGCGGCTCCCGCCCAGTGAGTGAGGCGGGCTTCGAAGACTTCGCGACGGGGCTGGCCGCCGGCCGGCCCCAGGTCGTGGTTCGCCGTCTGATCGACGATCTGGAGACCCCGGTTTCCGCCTATCTGAAGGTGGGCCTCGGCCGCACCCACGCCTTCCTGCTGGAATCGGTCGAGGGCGGCGCCCTGAACGGCCGCTATTCGATCATCACGGTCGATCCCGACGTGGTCTGGCGCTGCCGGGGCGGTTCGGCCGAGATCGCACGCGGCGCCGACATCGCCGCCGACCGCTTCACGCCTGAGCCCCTGCCCGCGCTCCAGTCCCTGCGCGCCCTGATCGCGGCGACCAGGTTCGACCTCAGCGCGACGCCCTATGGCGAGCTGCCGCCCATGGCCGCCGGCCTGTTCGGTGTCTTCGGCTATGACATGGTCCGGCTGCTGGAGCCGCTCGGCGAACCCAATCCCGATCCGCTGGATCTGCCCGACGCCGTCCTGACCCGCCCCTCGCTGGTCGCCATGTTCGATTCGGTGCGGCGCGAGATCGTCATGGTGGCGACCATCTATCCGGACGCCGGGCTCGGCGCGGAACAGGCCTGGATCGCCGCCAACGCCCGACTCGACAACTTCGAGGCCCGTCTGCGTCGTCCGCTGGTCGGGCGCAGCGCCCCGACCCCGGCCGAGGCCCCCGCCTTCGTCTCCCCGGTCGACGGCCAGGCTTTCAACGGTATGGTCGCGGCGGCGAAGGACTACATCACCGCCGGCGACATCTTCCAGGTGGTGCTCAGCCACCGGTTCAGCGCGCCCTGGACCGGCGAGCCCTTCGCCTTCTACCGCTCCCTGCGCCGCCAGAATCCCTCGCCCTATCTCTTCTATCTGAACTTCGGCGACTTCCAGCTGGCCGGGTCCAGCCCGGAGATTCTGGTCCGGCTCAAGGACGGCGGGGTCACCATCCGGCCGCTCGCCGGCACCCGTCCACGCGGCGCGACGCCCGCCGCCGACAAGGCGCTGGAGGCCGAGCTTCTGGCTGATCCCAAGGAACGCGCCGAACACCTGATGCTGCTGGATCTGGGCCGCAACGACGTGGGCCGGGTCTCGGCGCCGGGCACGGTCGAGGTGACCGAAAGCTTCGTGGTCGAGCGCTACAGCCAGGTCATGCACATCGTCTCCAACGTCATCGGCAAGGCCGATCCGAAGCTGGACGCCGTCGACACCCTGCTGGCCGCCCTTCCCGCCGGCACCCTCTCGGGCGCGCCCAAGGTGCGGGCCATGGAGATCATCGACGAACTGGAGCAGACCAAGCGCGGCGTCGGCTACGGCGGCGGCGTGGGCTATATCTCGGCGGGCGGCGAGGCGGACATCTGCATCGTCCTGCGCACCGCCATGTTCACCCGAGGCCAGGTCTTCGTTCAAGCCGGCGCGGGCGTCGTCTCCGACAGCGATCCCGCCGCCGAATACGCCGAGACCCAGGCCAAGGCCCGCGCCCCGATCAACGCCGCCTCCGACGCCTGGCGCTTTGAACTGGGCCAGCCGCTCAACGACGCGGGCGAAGCCTGACCCCGGAACGAGGCGACCCGGCCGGAGAGGTCAACCCCGGCCGGGTCTTTGGCCCCCGATGGAGAGAGGGGGGCCGTTCCGCCGGCGACCAGGAAGCGTCGCGGCGGTTTCTGTGACGGCGTGAGGCCTATTCGGCGCCCGAGACGATCGCCGTATGGCCGTTGCGGTTCCGGGCGTGGTCGGCGTCGGTCGAGCCCGAGGCGATCAGCCGTTCCTTGCCGTAGCTGATCACATCGATGCGGTTTGCGGCGACGCCCTGCGACACCAGATAGGTACGGACCGACTGGGCCCGGCGCGCGCCGAGGGCGAGGTTGTACTCGCGGGTGCCGCGCTCATCGGCATTGCCTTCGATCCGGACCATGATGCGCGGGTACTGCTGCAGCCAGCGGGCCTGATCCGCCAGACGCGGCAGGGCGTCGGCGCGCAGGGTGTGGCTGTCCAGATCGAAATAGACGCGGTCGCCGACATTGACCGAGAAGTCCTGCTCCGAGCCCGGGCGCACGGCGCTCATCGGGCCGGTCGGCTGGGTCGGGGCGACGGGGTTGTAGGCGGGGACCGTTCCGGTCTCGGCGGTCGTCCCGGCGGCGACCGGGCGCCTGGCGCAGGCGCCCGCGGCGAGAACGGCGACGGCGCCCAGACCCATCAGGGCCAGACGAAGCGGACGGGAAGATGCGGTCATGGGGAACTCCTTGTTCCCGGAGCTGGACCACGCGCTCCGAAGCCCCGCAAGAATAGGATCCATATACGGCCCCGCTCGTCCGCCGGGCCGCCTCCCGCATACGGATCCTGTTCTTGCGTCTTGAGGCGGGGAGCGCGAGGTGTGGCCGCATGACTTCGCCGTCCGTCTCCGCGACCGCTTCATCGACCCTGTGGCGGCCTGTCGTCTGGCTGTTCGAGCGGTTTGACGCCTCCATGACCCTGGCGGTCCAGCTGGTCGGGGCGGTCGTGATCGTCCTGATCGGCACGGCGGCGGCGGAACTGCTCTACCTCGCCTTCGACATGACCCGGCTGTCGATCTTCTTCCTCGCGGCGGTGCTCGTCTCGGCCTTGCTGCTGGGAACCTGGGGCGGGGTCTTCGCGGCCATCCTCGCCTTCGCCGCCTACAACTTCACCCTCGTGGAGCCGCTGTTCACCCTTCAGTTCGCGGGCCCCGACGACGCCCTGACCCTTTTCGTCTTCCTGCTGGTCGCCCTGGTCACCGGCAGCCTCGCCGGTCGGGTGCGTGAGAGCGAGCGCCACAACCGCCAGCGCGCCGATCTACTCGCCACCTTGCTGGAGGCCGGTCAGACCTTCGCGGCGGCGCCGTCCGAGGCTGAACTGACCCAGGCCCTCTCGGAGCGCCTCAACGCGGCGACGAACGGCGTCTCCGTTATCCTGCCGGACGGCGGCGCCCTGTCCGACAAGGCTTTCGCCTACGGACCCCGCGGGGTCATGGAGGGGCTGGTCGCCCGGGCGCAGATGGACGCGGGTCTGCACGCCCACGGCGCCTGGCGCTCGCGCCGCATCTCCGCCGACGAACCTCTGGGCCTCGCCCTGTGGCGCATCGGCGAGACCCGGGCCAGGGACGTTCAGGCCCAGGACCGGCTGTGCGAACTTCTGATCGACCTCGCCGCCGCCGCCCTCGCCCGCAGCCGCCGCGCCGGGATCGAGGCGGATCTCGAGGCCGACCGCCGCGCCGAGCCCTTGCGCGAGGCCATCCTCGGCTCCCTGTCGCACGACCTGCGCACGCCGCTGGCCACCGTCCTCGCCTCGGCCAGCAGCCTGCGCGACTATGACGACCGCTTCGATCCTCAGACTCGCGTGGCCCTCGCCGACGGCATCGTCCAGGAGGCCGGGCGGCTGAACGGCTATGTCGAGGGCCTGCTCAACCTGTCGCGCATTGAGGCCGGCCAGCTGGAGACCCGGCTGGTCGATCTCGGCCTGTCCGAGATCGTGGAGGCCGCCGTCCGCCGCCTGCCCGCCGCCCGCGCCGCCGGGGTCGAGACGGCGCTGGATCCGTCGCTCGCCGTCCGCGCCGACCCGGTCCTGCTCGAACAGGTTCTCTACAACCTCCTCGAAAACGCCCTCCAGCACGGAGGACAGACTGTCCGCATCGCCGTCTCCACCCGCCGCCGCGATGACCGGGTCGAGATCGAGGTCATGGACGATGGCCCCGGCGTCTCCCCCCTCGATGCCCCAAAGGTCTTCGACAAATTCTATCGGGGCTCCGGCAGTCGTCGTGAAGGCCGCGGCACCGGCATCGGCCTGTCGGTCGCGCGCGGCTTCGTCGAGGCCATGGGCGGCCGCATCGGCGTCGTCCCGCATGACGCGGGCAAGACCGGTCTGCGCGTCCGCATCGCCCTTGATCCCGCCCCCGATTCCAGGCGGGAGACCGTCTGATGCAGCGCCTCCTGCTGGTCGAGGACGAAGCCCCCATCGTCCAGTCCCTGACGCCCGCCCTCCAGGCCGAGGGCTATGCCGTCACCGCCGCCGAGCGCGGCGCGGATGCGCTGGCCGCCATGGCCATGGAAGGCTTCGACGCCGTCCTTCTGGACCTCGGCCTGCCAGACATGGACGGCAAGGACGTCATCGCCCGCATTCGCGAATGGTCCGAAGTCCCCATTCTCGTCCTCAGCGCCCGCCATCTGGAGGCCGAGAAGATCGCGGCCCTGGACCTCGGCGCCGACGACTACGTCAACAAGCCCTTCGCCATGGGCGAGCTGCTGGCCCGTATCCGCGCCGTCCTGAGGGGCCGCGAGCGCAAATTCTCGTCACGCTCCCGCTTCGTCGCAGGGCCGCTCTCGATCGACTTCTCCAGCCGCATCGTCAGGATCGAGGACGAGGTCATGCACCTGACCCCGCGCGAATATGACCTGCTGCGCACCCTCGCGCTGCACGCCGGCCGGGTCGTCACCCACCGCCAGATCGCCCTGGCCGTCTGGGGCGGCGCCGAGGTCGTCGAGGCCCAGGTCGTCCGCGTCCTCGTCGCCCAGCTGCGCCAGAAGCTCGAGGCCGATTCCGCCCGCCCCCGCCTCATCCGCACCGAACAGGGCCTCGGCTACCGCATGATCGAGCCGGACGCGGGGAAGTAGTTCCGGACGTCACTGCCCCGCCAGCAAACTGGCCGTCCAGGCCATGACCGGCGGGCTGAAGGCGACCGGCCCGATCAGGATCTGGGTCAGCAGGATGGCGCCGCCGCCCCAGAAGTAGGCCGGATGAACCCGTCGCGTCGTGACGAGGTCGTAGATCGCGCCCGCAAGCACATAGACCATCATCGCGGCGAACACGGCCCAGCCGCCCCACGGGCCGAGCAGCGGCATGGGCAAGATCCGGCCCCAGGCCGGCGACATGACCATGATCGTCCCGCACAGCATCAACCGCCGGTGCCATTCCGGCGAACGCCTCAGGGCGACGGCCGCCGCCGTCAGGCCGAAGAAGCTCAGCACCCCCAGAACGTCGACCATAAGGAAGATGTTGGGCGGGAAGAACGGCGGCACGGCTCCACGCTTCACGCAGCCCACGGTGACCGCGATCCCGGTGACGACCATCAGCACGGCCAGGGCCGCCCCGAACCAGCCAAGCTTGCGATGCAGGGACACCGACCCGGACACCACCAGCCCGCTCTGCAGCACGAAGAAAACGATCCAGGCCACGAACACCCCGGCGTGGACATGCACCAGAGGCGGCAGGCTGGAGACGTCGAAATGATAGCGCGAGGCGTTCAGGGTGAAGCCGAAGACCACGGTCGCCGCAATCACCAGCGCCATGATCAGGAAGAACCTCCGGCTGCCTCGCGCCGTGCGCCAGGGTCCCGATATCGTTGCTGTCGTCATGATGCCCGCTCCCGTTCCATCGATGGCGGAAGGGTCGCGGGGGGCACGGATTGGCGAAAGGACGTCAGCCTGACGGGAAGCCGATTTCTTCCTGACATCAGGCAATGCTACCGGGGTTTGATGACGTCGCTCGCTGACCAGGATGATCTGACGCTGGCCTCCATGAGCCTGCGCCCGTCGACGTGCGAACTGCTTCATCCGGCCGGGGTCGAAACCGTCGAGCCGCAGGTCATGCGGGTGCTGCTGGCGCTTGCGCGTCAGCCCGGCCGCGTGCTGTCGCGGGACGCCATCGTCGATCAGGCCTGGGACGGGCGGGCGGTCAGTGAAGATGCGATCAACCGCGTCCTGTCTCGCTTGCGGCGGCTGTCCGAGACTACCGGCGCTTTTCGTCTGAGCACCATCCGAAAGGTCGGCTACCGGCTGGACCCGGTCATCGTCGAGGGCGGGTCTCCGGCGCCGGGTGCGCCGGCCTCCGATATCGCCCCCTCGGCCGCGCGCCGCCGGATAGGCTGGATTTTCGGGCTTTTGGCGCTTGTCGCCCTTCTGTCGGCCGCCGGCGCGCTTCTGTTCGCCCGCTTCGGCCCGGCCCCGGCACGCGAAGGACCGAGCCTGACCCTGGCCCTGAGCGCGCCCGATCCGGCCGACGCCGCCGTCGCCTCCGCCTTCGACCACCAGATGCGCGAGACCCTGTCGCACATGCAGGGGCTGAGACTGATCGCCGGCCGGAAGCCGACCGACCTCGTCCTTGAAGGCCTCGTCGGCCATGGCGGCCCGAAGCCCGTCATAGACCTGACCCTTTCCGATGGGCATTCCGGCGTGCGTATCTGGAGCGCCCGGTTCGACGGCCGCGCCACCGACGACCCGACCGCACAGGAGCGGGCCGTCTCGGCCGCCGCCCGCTTCCTCGCCGTTCGCCTCGGCGATCGCCTTGTGGGCCAGGCCGCGGCGCGCGAGCCGGTTGACCCCGAGGTCGAGCGGCTGGTCGTCAGGGCCCGCAGAGCCTTCGCCGCCTCCAATGAGGCCCGGCACCGGCGAGACTGGCCCCTCTCGATCCGGCTGGCGCAGAGCGCCGACGCCGACGCCGCCCGGGCCCTGGCCATCGATCCGACGTCCGCCGGCGCCCTGATGGTCCGCTACCAGGTCGACAACGGCCCCCAGTATCCGTGGCCCAATGAGAGCCAGGACGCGTTTCAGGCCCGATTGACGCGCGCCGCCGGCTATCTGTCGCGGGCCGTCGCCGCCGATCCCGACGATCCCGAGGTCCTCGTCGCGGCCGGAGAGGACTATCGTCAGAGCCTGCGTTGGGGCGACGCCGAACGGCTGCTCGAACGCGCGGTCGCCATCGATCCCAACTCGCCCGACGCCAACACCTGGTACGCCTACCACCTCGGCCTCATGGGACGGTGCGATCAGGGGCTCAAACACGCCCGCGTCGCGGCGGGCCTGGCCCCCGGCGACACCTGGCGCCAGCTCGCCATTCCTCGCCTGCTGCATTGCGCCGGCAAACGCGCCGAGGCGGCGGACGTCTATCGCGGCCTGCAGGTCCGAGACCCGGCCAATGTCTTCCTGCTCCGCGAAATCTATCTGATGCGGCTGGGCGAGCGGAACGCCCCGGCCCTGCGCGCCCTCGCCGCCTTCACCCGCGAGGTCCTGTGGCATGGCGCACCGCCGCCGCCGATCACGGCCCAGAGCGGCCGTATCGGAGCTGCGGCCGACGCGCTCGACGGCCGTCCGCAGACCTTCCTGCGCCTGCTCGATGCTGATCGCGCCGTCTATGTCGCCGCCCCGTCCGACGCCCGCAAATTTGGCCGGACCCAGGGCGACGCCTGGTTCGTCCTGGCGCTCGAATACGCCGAGGCTGGGGCCACGGACCGGGCGCTGGAGGCCCTGCGCGAGGCGGTCGACCGGGGCTCGCTCTATCTTCCGTGGGCCCTGCCCTACGGTCCCACCGAATTCCCGCCCGCGGTCAGCGGCGACCCGGCCTGGGCCGCACTGTGGAAATCATCCCCGGGTCTGACGGACCTGATGAATCGACGCGCCCGGGCAAGATCGCTGCGGGACTGACACCGCGCGCCTGTGGTCCGGTACGGATCGAAACAGCCTCGCTGCCGTTGTTGTTAATCAACGAACGGAGATCGCTATGTCGACGATCCAGGACAACCATGTGGAAGAGACGACCGAAGAGGCCCGTCAGGGTGAGAACGTGAAGGGCATGACCTCGGTGCTCGGGGTGTCGATCGCGGCCGTCGCCGTCCTCTTCGCCCTGATCCTTCTGGTCTTCTTCGGCTTTACGGCCGGCTGGTTCGGCTAGTTCTCGAACTGGTCCTGGTAGACCGGGTCCTTCATCGCGAAGCCCGGTCCCAGCACCATGACGCCCGCCAGCAACACCGCGGCGCTGGCGGCAAGAAACGCGGCCCCGAGCGCGCCCAGCGAACTGCCCGGACGCTCTGGCATCTCGACCAGCAGGGCGCGGGCCTGTTCGATCTCGGCGGCGGTATCGATCACGCGGTGGACTCTCCGACAGGGACCCGATCTGAACGCCACGATGGTTAACGTCCGGTGTCTATCCCGGTCCAGAGCAAGCTTCGGCTTGGCGCGGAGGATTTCAGGTCCTAGAACCGCCGCATGATCCTCGTCGTCGATAACTACGACAGCTTTACCTACAACCTCGTCCACTACCTCGCGGAACTGGGCGCGGAGACGCACGTCGTCCGCAATGACGACCTGACGACCGCCGAGGCCTGGGCGCTGAAACCCGAAGCCGTCCTGCTGTCGCCGGGCCCCTGCGCCCCCGATCAGGCCGGCATCTGCCTGCCGCTGATCGACACCGCGCCGCTGGACATGCCGATCCTCGGGGTCTGCCTGGGACATCAGGCCATCGGTCAGGCGATGGGCGGCCACGTCGTGCGCGCCAAGGCCCTGATGCACGGCAAGACCTCGCCGATCATCCATGAGGGCAAGGGCATGTTCTCGGGGCTCCCCTCGCCCTTCACCGCCACCCGCTATCACTCGCTGGCCGTGCAGCGCGAAACCCTGCCCAATACGCTTCAGGTCACCGCCTGGACCGAGGATGGCGAGATCATGGGCTTCCAGCACCACGAGCGGCCGATCCACGGAGTCCAGTTCCACCCCGAGTCGATCGCCACCGAACACGGCCATGAGATGTTGGCCAACTTCCTCGATCTGGCGGGCGTCAAGCGTCTGGCCATGGTCTGAGGCCATGGCGGAGGCCGGATTCAAGCCGCTGCTGGCCAAGCTGGTCGACGGCAAACCCCTGACCTCGGCCGAGGCCGGCGACTTCTTCGCCGCCTGTCTGCGCGGCGAGCCCACCCCGGCCCAGGTCGCCGCCGCCGTCACGGCCCTGCGCATGCGCGGCGAGACGGTCGATGAGATCGCCGCTTTCGCGAACGAGATGCGCAAGGCCGCCCTGACGCTGGATCACGACTACGACGTCATCGACACCTGCGGCACCGGCGGCGACGGCGCCCACACCTTCAACATCTCGACGGCCGCGGCCCTGGTGCTGGCCGGCGCGGGTCTGAAGGTCGCCAAACACGGCAACCGGGCCATGAGCTCGAAATCCGGCTCCTCCGACGTCCTCGGCGTCCTCGGCGTCGACCTGACCGCCGGGCTGGAGCAGCAGAAGGCCGCGCTGGACGAGGCGGGCATCGCCTTCCTCTTTGCCCCTGCCTACCACGGCGCCATGCGCCACGTCGGGCCGGTCCGCGCCGAGATCGGCTTCCGTACCGTCTTCAACCTGCTCGGCCCCCTGTCCAATCCGGCCGGGGCCAAGCGTCAGGTCATGGGCGTCTATGATCCGCGCCTGCTCGAGCCTCTGGCCGAGGTCCTCGGCCGTCTGGGGGCCACACGCGCCTGGACCGTCCACGGTCAGGGCCTCGACGAACTGACCACCACGGGCGTCAGCGAGGTCGCGGAGTGGAAGGACGGCGCCGTCCGCCGCTTCACCGTCACGCCCGAGGACGCCGGCCTGCCCCGCGCCGACATCGAATCCCTGCGCGGCGGCGACGCCGAGACCAATGCCGAGGCCCTGAGCGCCCTGCTGGCCGGTCAGACCGGCCCCTACCGCGACGTGGTCCTGCTCAATGCCGCCGCCGCCCTCGTGGTCGCGGACAAGGCCGATGACCTCAAGTCCGGCGTCGCCCTCGCCGCCGCCGCCATCGATGACGGCAACGCCGCCGAAGCTCTCGCCGCCCTCGCGCGGATCACCTCCACGCCCCTGCCGATCGAAGACCTCGTATGACTGCCCCCCAAGATCGACCAAGCGAAGACGTTCTGGCCAGGATCGCCGCCTACAAGCGCGAGGACGTCGCCGTCCGCAAGGCCGCCCAGTCGCAGTCCGAGATCGAGTCCTCGGCCATGATCGCCGGTATGCCGCGCGGCTTCCGCCACAGCCTGGAGAAGCACGCCAGCCCCGGCCGCCCGGCCCTGATCGCCGAGATCAAGAAGGCCAGTCCGTCGAAAGGCCTGATCCGCGAGGACTTCGACCCGCCCGCTCTGGCGAAGGCCTATGAGGCCGGCGGCGCGGCCTGTCTGTCGGTCCTGACCGACGGTCCCAGCTTCCAGGGCGCCGACGACTATCTGGTTCAGGCCCGGGCCGCGGTCGCCCTGCCCTGCCTGCGCAAGGACTTCCTCGTCGATCCCTGGCAGGTGGCGGAGAGCCGGGCCCTGGGCGCCGACTGCATCCTGATCATCCTCGCCATGATCGACGACGGTCTGGCCGGCGAGCTGCTGGCCGAGGCCCGCCGATTCGGCATGGACGCCCTGATCGAGACCCATGACGAAAGAT
>Ga0209630_10004137_pt1 | contig 12884 bp, 10 predicted proteins | sample COG_01_FD_184745 | JGI IMG/M metagenome (GOLD analysis project Ga0209630, IMG submission 184745) | Pelagic Microbial community sample from North Sea - COGITO 998_met_01 (SPAdes) (version 2) | ecosystem: Environmental > Aquatic > Marine > Neritic zone/Coastal water | place: Helgoland, sampling... | reverse complement strand
TAAAATTGAAGGTAGCTAGCTAGCTAGCTCCCTTCGTACTTCCGGAAGTACGTAGCTAGCCAATAGAATACGAAGGTACGTTTTATTGGCCCTTCCTGCCTACAGTATGCTCATATGAGTCTCATACTGTATGGATGTCTGGAATATCTTCGTACGGAAGTAATTCCGGAAGTACATCGCTAGTCTAGCTACGTGTACATGTACTACAACTCTCGGAAGTACTTCCGGAAGTAGCTAGATATCTATCTACCTTACTTCGTACGGAACGAAGTACTTCCTTCGAAGTTTATAAGATACTTTCGTACTTCTGTACCGAAGGTACTTCAGTACGAAGGTACATATTGGACTAGTCTATTTATTTATGACAGTACAATCTATGAACAAGGTAGGAAGGTACCTTCGTAATAAACAACATTTACCTTCGTATGTACGAAAGTATTTCCGTACTTCCGAACTTCCGTACTTCGCACTAATGCACTGGAAATATTATGATACGTTGTACCCAAGGTAAGTTGTTACGTGTACTTCCGTATGTAGCTATGATTATACCGATACGAGGTCCTACAGGGGTACCTGTACAATGATACGAAGGTGTAAAGCTGTAAACTGTCAGAACTCTGATCGTAGACGAAGGGGCAACTGAATTGTCAGACGGGTGGAAACCCGACCCTCGGCCAATGCTGATCGGTCAATCCGATCAACCGTAGTACGAAAGAATTGCTGGATCGAATGAAAAAAATTGCCATAATAATTATTTGCCTTGTGCGCTACGTGTACGTGTACAGTACATGTACAGTACACGAGTAGTACACGTACGTGTACGTGATGGGGTAAGTTACTGTAAAAAAACCCTAGGTATTTTGCGATAAATCGTGTACGTGTACTGTTGGCCGAAATTTCCCGGGGTACCGAACCCCGGGATTGCCCCCCCCTGCTAGATACCTTAGGTAGATATCTACATTGTACGAAAGTACTTCCGTACTAGCTTGTACGGAAGTACTTCGTTCAGTAGCTTGTACTGAAGTACTTTCGTACTTCGTTCCGTATTTATCATAATATCGGATAGCTACGTGTACGTGTAGACCATCAGCTGCTACAGTAGATCTAGCTACCTTCGAAGGTAATAGCGAGCTATTGGAAGTAGTGCCTTCGAAGGTACTGTACGTAGCTAGCTACCTTCTCGTAGCTAGCTATCTACGAAGGTACCTTCGAAGGTAGTAGCTAGCTATGATAGATAGCTCTAGCTAGTGGCTATCAACGAGAGGATAGGAGCTTAGAGAGGAAATTTTGCTCATACGCCATCCTTTGAATATCCTTTCTAAGCTCATATCCTTTCGCTGATGTAGCCACTAGCTAGGGCCCTAGCTATTCTATGTACGTAGCTACCGAAGGTAGTCTAGAGCTAGTCAAGCAAGCTACACTACGTGACTACTACGTGCGTGACTCGTCGTGTGGCTAGCACGGAAATAGATACGAAAGTACTTTCGAAAGTACAACGTTGTACTTTCGTACTTTCGTACGAATGTACGAAAGTACTTTCGTACGAAGGTACGTAGCTGGCTAGAAGCTACACTCTTCGGCAGCATGCTGTCGTCTAGCTAGTTGTACTTTCAAAGTACGAAAGTACGAAAGTACGAAAGTACTTGAGTACGAAGGTACTTTCGTACTTTCGTACTTCCGTACGTGTTAGTCCCCCAAGAATTATCGTGATATCAACACTATCCTGGGACCTGCGGAGTTTTTCTAACTCGCCACGTTTTGGACAGGCCTTCTGTTAGGAAAGGGTGCTTAAATTCATTACGGCGTAAATCGGTTTAAGCATCATGGCGCGACGTTTGCAAGGGAGGCAGACGCGGAAGGTTCGAAGGACCCGACAATTACTTTAGTTCTCGCAGATTCTTCTCCAACGAAAAAAATAAACTGAAACCACGTAGGGAAAGAAACCGCAGAAATCATCCTCTCAAGTAACAGGAAATGAAGGCGGACTCCCAGGTTTGTTTCATTTGACTTTTCAGCGCTCGACCGGAATTTTTTTTTGGTTTGATTTACAGGATTCCGGCTCTGAACACTTTTTTGTAGAAGAGAGACGGCGACGCCGATACAAACCTGGCACTCTTGCATTAAAGGAAATCAGAAAATTTCAGAAAAGCACCGAACTCCTAATCCGTAAAGCACCTTTTTGCCGTTTGGTATGGTTTTCTGGCTCTGCGTTCATTCTCATTATCAGTCCCACAACTGTGCTTGTTATAAACCCATTTAAAATGTTAAAATAAAATGACTACAACTCACCTACGCTTCTGTGATCACAGGTTAGAGAGATTTCGAATGAAGTCTCGCCAGAGCCTTTTCGATACACCGCGGAAAGCCTCCTGGCAATCCAGGAAGCAACTGAGGACTTTTTAGTTCACCTATTTGAAGACTGTAATCTCTGTGCAATCCATGCAAAGCGCGTGACAATTATGCCAAAAGACCTACAGCTTGCAAGACGGATTCGCGGCCCCGTTTATGGAGTCTCGGCATACTAGTTTTGAGTGTTTGTATCGAGACAATGTATGTTATTAGCTGTGCCCATTGATAGAGTGACTGCTGACTCTCCATTTCGCTCGACTCGCAACAGATAAAGTTCTTGTGTTTGAGTGCTCACACAATGAACCTTTAAATACAAAATCTGAAGATGGTTACGCTAGTCGACTCGCTTTCAGGCACTTTAATCAGGAAAAAAAAACTACAATGCCCGCAATAAATGAGGTCTAATAACATTCTGAATACAAGTTATCTTGCCTGAAAGCGACACTTTAAAGTCAAATATTTTTATGTTACAAAACACCAGTATTACTCTTCCATGTTTATGCTCACGAACCAAATCAGAATTAAGTATTCCGTCAAGCACCGCGGGCATCTCGTCTTGTTGCATCGTGCAGTATGTCCACATCAACTGCGTCTGGAGGCAGCTGCACGTAGCGTACGACAGAACCACGAATAAAACAACTGCGAACTGAGCTCATGTGCGGATATCGCGCTTCATCGACAACTACAGTTTCTTGCAACTTAATGTTTAAATACTGGTCAACCGATCGCAGTAGTCCAGTGATTGCAAGGTCGTTTTTCAGCTCAACCGTCACCTGTGAATGTATGAAAGAGATATCTAAAGAAAGACTTCAAAAAAAATAGAAATCGCGATCGCACTCAGGAGGAAGCAACAGCAAAAAAAGTGTAGCGCAGCACCTGCTTGCCCATTAGGGTTTTAAAGTATGAATAGAACAGCCTGTGTTGGAATGGAAGGGCAAGGAATTAACAGGCAGGCACGGTAGAAAAGTAAGAGGTAGTTTCGAACGATAAAACGACGGTGGAACGATAGAACTGATAAGACACAGACACGAGGACACAGACTTGGAAGGCGGAATAGTGCAGGTTTACGTCTAGAAAGTTAAAAGTCACGCACATATTCGCAGATTTACATATGCAGGAAATGCCGAAACTTATGCTAGGAAGCGTATTGTATCAGTCGTAGGACGTTCAACAAGTGTGGAGATGTGGTGAGTACGATAGTGAGGCAAGAAATGAAATATTCGAATTTCTATTTCCGTCCGTGAATACGTGTACACGTACACGTGCACGTGTACACGTGTAGGGCTATCAATGTGTACGTTGTAGGGCTAGGTGCTAGGTGGACTGCTGGTCACTATCACTTTATTTAGGGCTACAGTATAGACTATCGAAAAATCGATAACTTATGAGTTGAGATAAGTAAATTTTTTTCAGGTCGAGCGAAATAAAATTGTCGATTATTGAGTCCATATTGACTACGAACGAAGGTATCATATTTAGACTACACTAGCTTGTAGTCAACGTGTAGGAGTCGTGTACTGCACGTAGAAATAAAACTGCTAAAGTTGTTTATTGCCAATAAAAAATAAACACTGTACTGTACGTACGTACGTACGATGAGCTTCATACTACAGTACGTGTAGTTTATTTGTTTCTTCGACGGTGCGGAAGTATTCTATACGTACGCACTGGACATTATTTATAACCGAGCCGAGCACAGTGGCTGTACAGTAACACTTTCTTGTGAGATAAACACCAACGTCTAGCGTTGTAAAACGCAGTTCTCTGCAGAAACTCCGGATCAAACAAAAAAACTGTTTAAATTAAGTATATCCCACGTGTCTTCAATGGAAATATTACTCACTCCGCCAGTCAGTTCAATTCGACTGAGAAGTGGTTTTCGATCGCCACACGCAATTTCAAATCGAGTGGTCGCCTCTCCGCATTCTGCATGGTCTAAATGTAGGGCTGACCGTATTTGCAAGGTGGAATTGATTTCCCGCTTCTTCCACGTTCCTATAGGACAACTTCACCCGTTCACTCGAGAAATTCTGTACTCCTTTCACGGCGCATTACTTTCTCTCCATCTGCTGCCTCCATCAGGGTTTACCATCTGAAGAAGTTGAATGCGCACCCAGCTTTCTTCACATAAACGACCTTGACGAGGCGAGAATTGATGCACTGCTTACCCGCGCAGCCGAAGTCAAGTCAATGCTTGTCTCAGGTGATCGCTCATATCGTCCATTTGAGGGCAAAACTCTCTGCATGATTTTCACGAAGCCTTCTTTGCGCACTCGTGTGTCATTTGAGACAGGCTTCCATCTATTGGGTGGTCATGCAGTGTACCTTGGACCAAATGACATTGGTTTTGGAGGTCGTGAAGAAACCCGGGATATTGCACGTGTTCTCTCACGATTCAACGACATAATCATGGCGCGCACTTTTGCACACCAAGATGTCCTCGATCTTGCGACATATGGATCAGTCTCTGTAGTGAATGGACTTACAGACTTCAACCATCCATGTCAGATAATGGCAGACGCACTCACTATAAAGGAGGCATTTGGGGACTTGCGAGGGAAAAAAATCGTTTATGTCGGTGACGGCAATAATATTGTACATAGCTGGCTTGAACTGGCGGCCGTGTATCCCATCCATTTTGTATGTTGCTGTCCGAGGGGATTTGAACCCGATTATACTCTCACTGTCCAGTCTCAGGCTGCAGGTATATCCACAGTTGAAATATCTCACGATCCTTTTGAGGCGGTAAAAGGTGCTGATGTCATTTATGGCGACGTGTGGGCTTCGATGAATGCCGGGCAGAAGGAAGACGCTGAATCTCGATACAAGGCTTTTGAGGGTTTCCAAATTAACTCTGCCCTTTTTGCCATTGCCGGCCCTCAGTGTAAATTTATGCACTGCCTCCCAGCAGAGCGAGGGCTAGAATGTACAGATGAAGTTATGGAGGCCGAATTCTCACTAGTTTTCCAAGAAGCTGAGAATCGCATGCATGCTCAAAATGCGATCATGATCGAGCTCCTCGGCCTTTGATATGATTTGGTTTCTCAGCGACTCAAAGTGTAAGTAGGCACTCTGAACTCGAAAAGGAAGACAAATTAGTGTAGTCCATATATTGCTCTATTCACAATAGTGTATGCATATGAAGGTATGATAGCTACGTACATATGTACTTCCATACTTCCGTACTAAAAATTAGGGCTAAAAGGTAGCTAGCTAGCTAGCTCTAGTAGTGTACATATCACACTTTCACTAGACTATCTTCAAAGGTCAGTTTTATATGGGTATGTGAATGCCAGGGTGGGCTATAGTAAGGTATAAGTTCAAATTTAAAACAACGAGAACGTACGGAGGTACTGCATGTTTTATTATACCTTCGTACCTTTGACGGTACGTAGGTAGCTACGTACGTACCTTGAAGGTACGTATGTAGTTATTATTTATTACTACATATACATACGCTATATACCTCCGAAGGTAGTAGATGTATGTGTATGTACAGAAGTATATATATATATATATAATAGTACGTAAATACAATCAACTATCTACCGTACACGTACACGTACCGTACACGTACACTGTATTTGGGAAAACATTTAAAATTCCAGCCGCCATCCTGAAAATCGTCAATTTTGTAGTGTTTTATTACACCTTCGTGCGTTTCATAGACGAAATAGACACCATAGGCTTCAGGGGTGATTTGATACTCCTTCACCCTGATTGTATCCCATTCAAAGATATATTCTTTAGGTTTGCAATCAAAGATGTTGTCTTCAATGTCGTCAGCGTCCTCAACATATTTCTTCAAGAAATCAGGGATTGTAAATCTGACATACTTGCTTGGATTCGGTTCGTGAGACGTCAATAGATACAGAATACATAGGGCTAATATTTATTTATTACGAGTGTTGTCTTAAGTTGACATTATTTGCTACATACACTACAGTACGTGTACGTGTACCGTAGGTTTCCAATTTACATTTTTTTGGTTTTTTGAAAACCCTAATGTACAAAAATCACCTATCAACTTCGGTTTTGATAGAGAAGGCCTACGCCCTTTAAGCCGCGAATTAGCGTTGATATGAAAGAGTTAAGGGTAAAATGACCGCGAAGCGATCAACCCTTTAAGCGTAGTACTGTATGTACGTGTACCCCCGGAACACATACAGCAGCCTCTCACCACAACGATATATATATGTCCTACCGAAGGTACGAAATAAATAAAGTACGAAAGTACGAAAGTACGTACGAAGAAGTAAGGTACGAAAGTACCTTCGAAGGTACAATAATAATAATATGTAAGTTATTACTGTACGTGTACGTGCACAGCTGTATGTACACGTAGGATAGGAGCCCTCTTGTGACCCGTGTAGCGCTATTTCTTTATACGAAGGTATCTGAAAGTCGTACTTGCTCTCGACCGCGAATTATCCTGAAGCAAGACTGACACGTATTTAATCGTCAAAAGACCGACAGATTACTGAGTTTCAGACTCAGGGATGACAGGAGAGGTATGCCACGTGGTTGGTCGTATCATATAAATATGCAAACAATTACATAGAATGCCTAGCAAGAGTGAAGAGGCCTCGGCCTCTTTTTGACACACCCTAGTCATACCTGCACTGACTTTGTGTGCTTGTTCTTCGATTTGCAGGCTGACAAATTCGAGGATCAAGAGTTCGATACCGGTCCTCTTTCGGTACTCACCCAGAGCGTCAAGACAAATTCCCAGGTTTTGATCAACTGCAGAAACAATAGAAAGCTGCTCGGACAAATCAAAGCCTTTGATCGTCACTGCAACATGGTGCTCGAGAACGTAAAGGAGTACTGGTTGGAAGTATCCAAGACGGGTAAAGGTGTCAAAAGAACAACCCCCATTCACAAAGAGCGTTTCATCAGCAAGATGTTCTTGCGCGGGGATTCGGTGATTCTGGTGCTTCGAAACCCAAAGTAGAAATATATGGATATTCGTGTTTTAGTTGTTGCTCTAACAACTTATCTTTGATTCGGAGGAAAAAAGTGTGGGGTTGTCGCCTTTCGCTCGCACATGTACCACGTTTTCTGCTGCTCCCTAAAGTTCCTTCATTTTGTTTTGACTCAGTGTTATTAATATTCATCCTTTACTGAAATACGAAACATGATTTCTAAAGAAAGTCCCTGCTGGCTCTTGACTTAACTGCGAGTAGCCAATACCAATCTATCTCGCTGTATCAGAGCAGACCTACACACACACACATGCGCGCACATTATATATTAGTCTATGATCATACATACTATATGATACGAAGGTATGGCATCATATTATGACATATCTACATCACTGCTACGAAGGTACGTACATCGTACACGTGGTGTACATGTCCACTACACGTACACGTGCAACTCACGTGCATCTTGTATTGTACCTTCGTGTTTTATGAAGGTGATGAAATACCTTTGTATGAAAATAGACTACGTGTACGAAGGTACTACGTAATTCAGGGCTTAAAGGGCGTAGTACAGTACGTGTACTCTGTCGCATCAAGGCTAATTCAGGGCTTAAAGGGCGTAGTACTTCCCTATTTGATAAGTGATTTGTATATTTTTAGGGTTTTTATTACAAACCAAAAAAATGTAAATTGGACACCTAAGTGAAGTCGCCTCAACCCAAAAAGCATACTAAAAATATGCCCTCTATACCACACAAGGAAATAAAACCGACTTACATCAACAGCGTGAAACTCGCACGAGAAGCAGAAAATGCGTGGAGATTTGGGACTGGCTATGAATGCGAAGATGACGGCAGGAATGATGGAGTTTAAGGTAGTCCTCTACGTAATTCGAAAAAATCCACCTAAAAAACGTACTCGTGACTAAAAACACGTACAAACGTGTACGCGCGAACACCCGCGCGCGAAACCTATCTTCCCCGCGAAAATATTTATATATAAAAAGGGAGAAAAAGTCTACATTCTCTTCAGTCCTTCATTGGGATAGGAATGACGGAACTTCCACGGTGTATGATATGAATTGCGAAAGTACTACTGTAAGCCTTCATTCGTTAAAAAAAGATACGGAAGTATCTATACTTCCATACACTTATACACGTACACGTACTGTATGTACATATGCGTTGTAACCGTTGTACACGTACGTACAGTACCTTCGTACGTACGTGTACTGTACACCGATAAAAATGACGTAAAATTTCAAAATCAACAAAGTTGCCAAGGATGCCAAGGATTCTCTGAGCGTATCAAGAATATTCGCTTACTATCCTTGTTCTGGAGCACGACCACAATCATGTCCGACGCCCCAACTGTCGCTAACGCTGGGGATCTTATTAATCTTGATACCCTACAGAGCGAGCTTGACAGTGCTCGCGGGCAGGTAAACATCTGGGCTGCACAGCGCGAGTTGGCGTTGAAAGAAGCTGTAGCAACGCACAAGACAGCTATGGCGGCGGCCGAGAGCACGTACGTTGAACTTTTGGAGAAAGGGGAAGATCTGGCATATGTGGCCGAGGAACTCGCGCGCCGGAAGGAATGGGAGCAAGCTGAGCTTGACGCGTTACGGGAGGAAACGCTCCTGTCGTGCGAGCTAGGTGTGGGGTTGCCGCGGCAGCTCCAGACCTTGCGCGAACGTGTGCAGACCGAACGAAGTGAACTCGAGAAGAAAGTAAGAGCGCTACAAACTGAAGAATTGGACAGCACTCAGCAGCTTGATGCGCATCAGAACGCAGTCGAGCTTTACCGCTGCCGACTCGGTCTGCGTTTTGAGGTGGGCAGCGACGAGGAGCTCAAGTTTTTCTTCTCACACATTGACCCAGGCGATCGAAAGCGAGAGTTTTTTGTTGCTGTGCGGGCGCTTGACGGTGTTGGTTTCGAGATGATTGACTGTGATCCGGAAATATGTATCACTAATTTACTTGAGGAATGCAACACATCTGATAACCTTAGCATCTTTGTGAGAGGTGTGCGAAAGGCCTTCAGAGCGTTGGTGGCTCCTGTGTAGGGCTTTTGGGTGCAGTTGAGACTCTAAGAATGCGATAATATTTCGCTGTTAACGACTGGAAGATGTTAAAGGAAGAAGGACGCCACTTCAAAGGTGGCTTATTATTGTTTGCTCACTCGTCACTGTCTTCACACTGTACAAAGTACTTTCGTACTATTTTATTTAATGCTATCTTCGTACGAAGGTACGCTGATACCCTCGTACTTTTTTCGTACTTGTATATGTACGTACTATATATATATGAAGGTATATAATTATGGCTGGGTTTAGGGCATTATGATATATACTATGAAGGACATACACGTACGTGTACGTGTACTGTGCAAGATAGAACGAATATACGGAAGTACCTTCGAAGGATTTATCAGGGGTGCTTTTGTGTATCCTCCGAAGGTATTGCCCTACAACGTACTTCCGGAAGAATACAAATAAATAATGGTCAATTAATAATAATCGTTCGAAGGTAAGTTGTACAACTTACGTGTACAGTACGTAGCTACGTACTTCCGGAAGTACTTTCGCGAACGCAAAGTACGAGGTACTTTTATCTGCAAGTACAATTAACGTCAGTTGTACCTTCAGGCCCTAACAAAGAAAATAATAAATAAAAATACTGTATAACCGTTGGAACGAAAATGTCCACCGTATTTTGTCGTTTCATAGGATTAGCCAGTCACGGAAACATACTTTGGAAATGCCTGGATAACATCTTGAGACTAAATCCTTTAGTTCCATGAGAAATCGTTGGAATATATATATACACTGTATTTCTACTTCTTGTTGTCTACTTCCGTACCAGTTTTCCTCAGTTCTTCAAGTTGAATCGCCTGGTGAAATACACAACACAGGGAGCTGCAAAGTACTTCTGTACTTCCGGAAGTACTGCTTCGAAGGTACTTTCAATAGCAGCTTGCTCCACACGCTGAGGTGCTGTATGAGTGTTGTCTTTCTTGGCATTCAGCTTTTCAGAGTCTAGCCGCTCACTGCTTTCCTTGTGCCTTCAACATCTGTAGTACCATCTTCAGGGCCTCTTCATCAAGACTTGAGAGGCTTTCTACTGCATCTTCAACAGCAGCGTCTCGTCCTAGTGAAGATATGATGTTCCTGATATGGTCTGCTTCTGTTTGAAGCCAGCCTGTGACAGCAGCATCGGAGCTCCAATTTATGTTAGCTTCGACGGCGAGTTTCTCCAAGTGTTCTTCTACAACTGTCCGATCAGTGCCCGCTTCCATTGCTAAGTCATCCATGGCGAGTCTGCGCTGTAGTCGGGCATGAAAATAAGCACGGGCATCTTCCCACTTCACAACGTCTCGGATTACACCCTTTGCAAGCATTCGCCCACTTCGGTCGTGCAAGTCAGCGAACTCATGTGCCACCTGTGTGTACATAGGCAGAAGTTGTGCTTCCCGAGAAGAAATTTCCACCTGATTTTCCTCGGGGTCCTGGTCCAGCTCTAGCAACACTGGGTCAAGGCGGTGCATAACTGCTTTCTGGTCTTTGTCACGAAATTTGACTTCACAGATGCCAGGTGGCTCAAGTATGCCTCCACGACTCTCCTCATCTGCATACATCTCCATCTGAGCTTCGTTTATAGTGGGATCAACAACAACCCAAGCGCCACCACGAAGCTCACCATTTGGTGGGATGTACACAAAAACAGGGTGGCGGTAAACCCGTAACTCATCGACGATCATGGCACCAAACTTGAGTATTTCTCCGTACATGTCACGAGTGCCACCGGAAAAGCCTCGCCAGTTCGCAAAAATAATCAAAGGAAGATTCTCGGCATTGTTAAAGTCACGAATCGCAGTTGCAGTCTTGTGAGCTGAGTCTGGGAACCACACCTGGCCAGCCTGAGCAAGAACAGATTCACGAGAGTCTGGATTCGCTGGATCCGCAGGTATGCGCTGCTCCATGAGGCGTGTTTCAACTGCTATAACACCCATAGGTATACCACCTAGGCGGGCACGGCCACAGACTACAGATTTTCCCCAGTCTGCGAGGGTCTCAGTCCACGAACCTCGGTCAAAGAAACCGCCAATCCAAGACCCATCCGAGCTTTCCGTTCCAGAAATCATGTGGCGGGGATCATATGGTGTCTTCGTCGGCTTGAATGCAATTTTGCGAGAGGTGGGATCTGCTGAAGGAAGTGCTGGAGCTCGAGTAAAACAGTTTGAAGGAACATATGACAACCAGCGAAGGATGGCCTTCACACCCTCCTGGTCATCCTCAACTTGCATATGGCTCACCCCGTTCGGCATCATCACTTGTGGACCACCTAGTTGATCCTGCGAGGTGTACACCTCACGTCCAAGCAATTTGTTCAGTGCTAGATATCCTGTGAGAATGAGAGGACCATTTGTCATCTGAATGTTACGCTGACCGAGGCGGCACAAGTAGGCCCCGATGCCAACTGAACGACCAGTTATGTACGAAAGAGTGAACGCATCAGAATATGCTGCTGACTGCTCTCCGGCAATCATGCCAGAGCCCCGGAGGTTTTCAACACCAATGCCATGAATCTGTCCAATGATATCGTCTAGTTGCATTCTCTTCTCGCCATCATCAACAACCTCTGTTGCGTTTACGGTGCCTTCCGGGAAGGCAGCATAGTCATCGGGAGACAGGTAAAGATACCTGAATCCTAGTGAAGGATTTGACACGTCGTTCCATGCAACCTAGCGGGAAAATCAGAGGCAGAAACAGATAAATTGAGTATATATTTTTCAAGAGAAGATTCGAGACAAATCCAAAACACAGCAGAAACTTTTGCAACGCACCTTGAAGTATGGCTTGAGCTCCTCGACTAAGCCGATGCGAGCCCCAGAGTTCGATGCAATGTATACACGTGGGACACCTTTTCTGCGAGCATATTGTGACACCGCATAGTAAAAATCATCCTCCTTAACACCGAATGAGCCAGACATAAATGTACAGTCATTTCCTACGAGAACAATTTCGCGCCCTTCGGGGTACTCGGGTGTTTTCATGAAGCACTGCCACGCCACCATACCAATGTCGTTGGAACCGGCAATTCTGCTCGTCTCTGCTTTCGAAAGAGATCTATCATCTGCGTTCAGGATAAGCTCCTCCGCACGGAACATATCTACAGGAACAGTACCCTCGCCGTTATCTGCAATGAACTGGCGCCACTCAAGCACCATTGCCTTCTCTATCAAACCCAAGAAGTCATATATGTAGGTCGTTCCAATGGCCCGGGCAATAGAGCGCTTTTGCTGCAGGGTACCTGGCATCGGATAAGGTTCCATAAAACATGCCTCTTCGACACCATCTTTCCCTAGCATGCAAAATTGCGTTGCTTTCCCCGTTTGCGGATCAAGGTATTCACGGTACACGTCAACCTTGAGCCATTGTCCGGACATGGATGTTGCCATAATTCGGACAGGGACCTGCACGGAAGAACCTGGGCTCTCAGCGATACGAAATCGAATTTCTATTTCATCAACCTGCTGGGCGAGGAGCTCGGTAGATTTGCGGCTGATGAACTCCAATACTTTCGTCTTCAGGGAAGTAACGATGGT
>Ga0209630_10004129_pt1 | contig 12894 bp, 15 predicted proteins | sample COG_01_FD_184745 | JGI IMG/M metagenome (GOLD analysis project Ga0209630, IMG submission 184745) | Pelagic Microbial community sample from North Sea - COGITO 998_met_01 (SPAdes) (version 2) | ecosystem: Environmental > Aquatic > Marine > Neritic zone/Coastal water | place: Helgoland, sampling... | reverse complement strand
ATGGTAATGATTGTATCATTTCGTATGTTCCGCCTTTTTTGGCTGTCCATTCTACTCTAACTGATTTACTGTCAGATCCACCTTGGAAAGATCGTACTGCTTTCCTATAACTCATTTCTTCTTTTGTTACAACGTTATCACCATCATAGAAGGTGTAAGTTCTCATCTTTGCCATAACTCTCCTTTGGTTAGTTGTTGGGCATTTTCTTGAGCATTAGTTATTACGTAATAGATACAAACTAATAGATTCTGAAGAAAAAGGTTGACTTTTTGGTTAAAAGATAGTATAACTATACATGTAACGTTGAAGCAATTCAAACGCTATTCAGGACCCCGGGGCGGTACCGGGCGACTCCACCATAAGGACATTGAAAATGGAAATTATTTGGCATATACTATTAACAGTTTGTTCAGGCTCGACCTGCATTGAACAAGATGTACAATGGTTTGAAACTAAAGCAAAGTGTGAAACTATGCTTGTAGAATACGTAGAAGTACCAAGTGATGGATCTTGGGATACAGTTGAATACATCTGTAAGCCCGTAGGTTCAGTGTCTTTATGATGGGGTCGAAATAGGATCGACTGGTAGTTAATAGAGTTAGTGGAGTTATCCGGATCTAAGCACGGTTATCGCGAAGAAAACTTATAATTGCAAATGACAATTATGCGCCAGAAATGGCATTAGCGGCCTAGTTTAGGCACGTAGGGGTTGGCAACTTACCTGGCAACAGAAAAGTTGCGTACTATAAAGAGCAATATAAATACTGTATATACAAAAGCACCTTTAACTATAACAAAAGAACACAGTATAGAACGGACTCTATCCACGCCGTAGGCGACTTACATATAAAATAAGTATATTTAAAAGATAGGAGTGTTGGAAACAATGCTCCTATTCTTTTATCAACGGTAAATACAGTAAGGAGAACCATAAAATATGTCAGTAAAAGTAATCGATTCATTCCGCATAATGGCGTTTCAAAAAGCCGGATCTAGTGTAGGACAAGTTGTTGCAGACGCAGATAACGATACACTTACAGTAATTGGTGGAGCAGGTGTTAACTTTACTGTTGATCCTAATTCAGATGCTGTAACAATGAGCCTACAAAGTGCAGAAGATATTGTTGCAAGTGCTATTGGTAGAGTTGAATTACGTGCAGATGATAGTACAGTTAGAATTGTACAAGGTGGTGAGAACTTAGGTATACTAGGTGACGGTGGAGTAATTAGTACTGCTTCAAATGCTGAAGGTGATATTACAATTAGTGCTAACACTGACCTATCACAATACAACAATGCAACATCGGCTTTTATAACTGATGTAAGTGGAGACGATTTAGGTACACTTCAAAATGTTAATATTACAAGTATTGCTGACAATGAATTATTACAATACGACACGGGTACAGGTTCTTGGATAAATCAAACAATTACAGAAGCAGGATTTGCCGCAGTAGCAACTAGTGGTGGATATGGTGATCTAACAGGCAGACCAAACATTACGTTTGACGGAGACATGAGTGGTAACACTGGTGGTGCTATTGCCGCAAACGCAAGTACAGTAACACTTACTCTTGATAATGTAAACACTGACATTGGAAGTTTTAATACTGTAACAGTAAATGCAAAAGGTCTTGTAACAAGTGCTTCCAACACAGCATTTGCAAGTGTAGCAACATCAGGTGATTACGGAGACTTAATTAATAGACCAAGTCTTGCAGGAACATATAAATGGACCATTGCAGACACAGCGTCATCAAGTTACATTGTCGAAACAGATACAACAATTCAATTTACAGGTGCTAGTAATATTACTACTGCACTTGATACTAACTCGGGCGAACTTACTATTACAGGACCTGCTAACGTTTCAGACCTTACAAACGACACAGGATTTATTACTGCAAGTTCATCAGACACACTAGTAAACAAATCAGGTAACATTACTCAGTGGACTAACAATGCAGGGTATGTTACACTTGCAGATATTCCAAATAACTTTACATTGAATGTAGGTGCAGATGATTCAACCATGCGTGACATTAATGCAGGTGAAGGGTTTAAAATACTTGGTGGTACAAATATTACAACAGCAAGTGATGCTGAAGGCAATATTACAATTACAGGTCCAACATTAACTACATACCAACAAGCAATAGCAACAGCAGGTAACACAGGTACAGGTAGTATTGGTGTAGGCGATACATTTACAGTACTAGGAACAACAGGACAAATTAATGTAGACGCGGCGGGATTTGCTGTTTCAATTAGTTTAGAAAATCAAATCAATACAGATTTAAAAGGTTCAGTATTTGCTGATGACAGTACATTACTTGTTGATGGTGTAAGCGGAATTATATATGGTACTGTTGATGCTAACATTAACAGAGGTACTGATGCATTTACATTAGATGCAGGTACTATTTCTATAGTATCTGGTAATGCTCTTAATATAGAGTCTTCTAATTCTTACGATCTAACTGTAAATTCAGGAAATGACGCATACTATTACAGTGATTTTGGTAATACACTTATTGATGCTGGCGAAGCCTTAACACTTTCAGCAGTAAACGGTATTAACATCAACAGTCCTGTAAACACAGTTATTCAAGGCACTGCTGGGTTTGTAGGAGATTTAACAGGAAGTGTATTTGCTGACGATTCTACACAGTTAGTAGATGGAGTGAGCGGAGTATTAAGAGGTACACACATTGGTGACATGACTGGTTCAGTATTTGCTGATAACAGCACATTATTAGTTGACGGCGTTGGTGGTATTATTCCTAGTGCTAACATTTCAGGCACAGAAGCAACAAATTGGAATACAGCATACGGTTGGGGTAACCATGCAACAGCAGGTTATGCTTCAACAGGATATGTTGACACAGCAGTAGCAAACGTTGTTAATAGTGCACCGGAACAATTAAACACACTAAATGAATTATCCGCGGCACTTAATGACGATGCTAATTTTGCAACAACTATTACGAATAGATTTACTAACATTGAAAACAACTTGTTTAGCATTGGAGCAGATGACTCAACAATGCGTGTTGTTAAACAAAGTGAAAACATCAAAATACTTGGTGGCACAAACTTAACAACTTCAAGTGATGCTGAAGGAAACGTAACAGTAAACTTTGTCAATCCTGGATACATTACTTCAGGTTTAGAAACAGGTGACAATGTAAGTGAACTTGTAAACGATGCAGGGTATATTTCACAACTGTTTGTAACAGGCGATGATAGTACAGTTAGAACAGTAGTCAAAGACGAAACAATTAAATTTGCTGGTACAGGTAATATTACAACTACAACTGATGCAGAAGGTAATATTACTATTGACGGTGGCAATGAAACAATTACACTGTTTGGTGATGTAACAGGTACTGGTACAACATCAATAAACGTTTCACTTGCTGACAGTCCAATTGCTCCAGGTACATATAATAGAATTACATTTGATACAAAAGGTATTGCACAAAGTGGTACACTAGTTGACTACTTAACTGACGGTAGTAATATTAGTAGATTAACTAATGACGCAGGTTACTTAACAAACGAACAAGCAATTAACTTTAATATTGTTGGAGATGATTCAACAGGCTTTAATATGGCCAATCAAGGTACTTTCCAATTTATAGGTACTAATGGTGTTACGGTAACTGCCGCACAAGACCAAACTACTCCAACTGTTACTATTGACGGAACAAGTTTCCTACAAGCAAGTGATAACATAAGTGTTCTTACAAATGATAGTGGATATTATAAAGCAGGCGATAGTATGGTTGGTAACTTTACTGGTAGTGTGTTTAGTGATAACTCTACATTAGTTGTTGACGGCTTAACAGGACAATTACATGGTACACTTAACGGAACACTTAAAGGTGACGTAAGAGGTAGCGTGTTTGCAGATGATTCCACAATGATCATTGATGGCGGTACAGGTAAAGTAGCAACTGCACAACTTGATACATATGCAGAAGGATTGCATGATTATACAATTACAGGATCATCAAGCGGAAGTTTAACAACAACTACAGGCTTCCAAAAAATGAGTTACACTAAAATAGGAAACCGTTGTTTCATTAGTGGTAAACTACAAACGGCAAATGGACAATCATTACCATCAGGTGATATAAGAGTTAGTCTTCCATTTGCATGTGCTGACTTAACTGATCAAGGCGGACAAACAGGATTTCCAATTATGCTGTTTAATGTGTCTGGATTTAGTGGAGGTGTTACAGTACATGCTCAAATTGAAGAAAGTAATTCATTCTTTACTATTGTCACAGTAGACGCTAACGGAACGGACAGTACACAATCGTTTAGTGATATCTCCGATAGTGGTATGGAAATTTTAATTAACGGCCACTATCCCGTATAATAAATACACATACACTAAGGCAACTTAGGCACAAAGGCATATAAAAGGAGAATCAAGGCATGAAAGCAAATCTATCTTCGTCCAATCTGGACAATAAATCCAATTACGAACACAAAGTGGTAAAATTGGTAAAATCTACAATTGACAAAACCTCTGAAGCAGTGTATTATAATACTAATACTGGTAATACTGGTATTATTAAAACAAATGGCTTAAGGAGGCAAAACACAATGGCTAAAAGTATAGAGGTACTTGAAAACATCAAGACGATCTGCCGCAATGAATGGGGCAACGAATCGGTGTATGAAGGACCGTCAGGCAAATATAAATGGGAAGTAGGCAGAGACACAGGCAATGGTATAATCAACGGCGTTGTACGTAAATTTGTTGCAGAAGACAAAGACGGCAATGAGATTTACACAGTAGCAGGTAGTTTCAAAATCAATAACGACGGTGAAGTATCACGTTGGACAGGGTTACCGAGACGATTCCAAAAAGAAGCAAGTGAACTAGCAAAGTTAACAAACGGTCATACTAACGGAGACTAAAATGCAGTTTAAAGAGGCTTGTTGGAGAATGCCCAAGGAGGACCGTATGGCACTTTGGATGAAACGAATAGAAAGTGTTGACACAGTGCTTGAAACAGCAAACACAGGGTGGCAACTAAACTATTGGGGAAGTGTTCGAAGACAACTTGTATATCAACTATCACTGTTAAGCAACGATAAAGTTTATGAAAAATAAATTTAAAAAGTTCTTACCAACATTATTCAGATACACAATAGTAATCATTATTATTGGAGTAGCGTATATATACGGAACTTGGCGTCCTAACCATATTGTAAAGAACAAGATCATTCAAACAGTTGAAGCAGATGTAGTCGAAACTGCACATAGTTTTGGTTTACATGAACCTTCGTTCGAATACAATAATGACGAATCATTTATTTCATCGTTAAAAACTTGTATTGATTATATCAATTTTAAAACTGCACCAAGGCAACGAATACCAAGTGCTATTATAATAGGCATGGCAGGGATTGAATCCGCTTGGGGTACAAGTAGATTTGCAATAGAAGGCAATAATCTATTTGGAATAAGAACATGGGATCCAGACACACCACAACTCAAACCATTAGAAATTCCTGATGCTAGATTTGGAGTAAAGGTCTATAAAACAAAATGTTCTAGTGTACAGGATATGATTGATACAATTAATAACCATTCTGCATATAAAGACTTTCGTAGAGAAAGAGAAATACAATATGATAATGGAGATTGGGATTACCGAAGATTGTTAGAAAAACTAGATGCTTGGAGTACGAATCCAAAATATGCAGGTATAGTTTTTGATACAATTATAACTAGACAATTACCATAAATGGAGTTACAATAACTATTATGACAATGCATCTAGAAAGAGGGTTGACTACTCTCAACACAAAAAAACGTAAGTCTAAAAAAATTACAGAAGCACAACTTAAAAAGTATGAAGTGCAATGGCGTCAGCATAACAAAGAAATGCGCCGTAAACATTTACATGCACATCAGTTTGAACAACTAGATGATTATATTGCTTATTGTAAAGGGCAATACAAACCAAAACGTAAGACAGAAACTGTGATAAACACACCTTGGCACTATAGTGGCCCAGCACGTAGAGAAACAGAAAACATTCCAAGTCTTTCGTCAAAAGAAAGTTTTGCACCTGCTACTAAAAAAGAATCAATGCAATACACAGGTGAACGCAAACTTGTAGGTATTGCTATGATGCACAAAAGTAATCTTGTTCCTGTATTTGCGGACGAAGATGATACAACAGGATCTAAACAAGCGACAGAGATCGCACAAATGAGGAGAAACTAAAATGGCTGACCCAGCACTAAAGACATCTAAACTAGCATATCAAATTCTAGGAGATGTAAAAAAAATATCGCCCAAAGCAGGAGATGTTATTGTTGTAGAACATAAACTTCCACTAGCAACAGGTGATAGAATGAAAGTACAAAAACAATTTCAAAGTTTATTTCCAAATAATACTGTAGTAGTAATGCAGGCAGGAATGGAAATGAAATTAGTCGGAACTGGCGGAGGACAAGGGTAGGTTCACTTTGGTAAACTTAACCGTTGACAAAACCGGTAATGATGTTATTATGTATATATAGGCTAAACAAACAGGCTAACAAAGGAGGCAATAATGAAAGGCTTATTTAAAATCGCAGTTGCAGGAGTAATTGCAAGTACACTAGGTGCTTGTTCAAGTATGACTACAATCGCAGAACGAGACACATATGCACAACCTAAATGGTATGCGTCATGTGCCCAATCAGGAACCGAAGGATACTTTTGGTGGACTAAAGAGTATGCATATGCATGTGGGGCTGGTGAATCAATTTACCAACAAGCCGCAGAAGAGCAGATGTATGCTATTGCAATGAATAATTTTGCAAAACGTATCAACGGTAATGTAAACTCAAAAACAGAACTTGAGTTTAAAAACGATAGTAAATCAACAAGTACATTTATTTCGTATGTTGTAAAAGATACACCAATCACACAACACATCGAAGAAGATAGAGCAACTTATGTATACGCAGGTAAACAATATACTTTCGTAAAACTTAGAATGCCTAAAGATGTATTTGATAGTTTGGTAGCAGAGTCTAAGACACAGAGAACAGACTAATGAGGTGCTTGGTAATCCTATTTGGATTAGCAGTTATGACAGGATGCTCAAGCACTCCTAAGATGGTAGTTGATCAATCACAGTATTGCCATACATCAAGTACGAAGATACTGAAAGATAGTACTACTAGTTCTAGTGAAGTGATAGTAGAGTGTACTGACAAACCTAATCCTAAGATGACACTACAAAGTGGCTTTGATGGCCGCAAGTGTGGATGGGCAAGACAAAGTTATCCTGTTGCAGGAAAATTAACTACAAGTTATACAATGGCTTGTCAACTACAAGATGGGAGTTGGACTTATGTACCGAACGTTATTGCTCAGTAGTATACTATTAATTTTAGGTGCATGTTCTTCACACAATTATAATAGTCCTGTGAGTAGCAACATGTCTGTAAACAGTAAGTACAATCACACAGGTAATAGTGTGTCGACATCTGTTACAAGGATTATAGAAAACACAGTGTGGCGTATGCCACCAGAGGCGGCAAGTAAGCATACACAATCAATTTACTTTGCTATTAACAACATGACTGATGGCGAATCGATTAATTGGCAAGATGCTAAAAGCAACACATCAGGTAGTGTTAAAATTGTTATGACAAATACATACGGTGGTTCGTATTGTAGATTACTTAACAGTCAAGTATGGTATAAAACTAAGACTAGAAATTTGAGCGAATATGCTTGTTCAACTAACATGGGAAAGTCTTGGACATTTAGACCGTATTAAATAAGTACCAGGTTTACTAACACCAAATATAAGGTTAAATACAAGACTATGTTATACGGTATACTTACACTATTATCTGCCTTAACAATTTCGGCAGTGGCTATATACTATTCCATCGCAGGTCTGGTGGCTATTTTTGCCGCGGCGGCGATCCCCATTGTTATTATGGGTACTGCATTAGAAGTAGGTAAACTAGTAACCGCAGTATGGTTACACAAGTATTGGAGCCAAGCAACATGGTGGCTTAAAACTTATCTTACAACCGCAGTTATTATCCTTATGTTTATTACAAGCATGGGTATTTTTGGATTCTTATCTAAAGCACATATTGAACAAACAAGTGCAGGTGAAGAAAGCGTTGCACAAGTAGAACGTCTTGCAGGTGAAATTGAAAGACAACAAGATATTATTATTCGTGCTGAAGAAAAAATTAAAAAATTAGAAACAAGCACAGTCGGCGGTGATGCTAATATACAAGCACAAATAGATGCTGAACAAGAACGTATTGACAAAGCATATGTTAGAGTACAACCTGCTATTGATGAACAACAAAAAATTATCGATAGTCAAGCAACACTATATAAAAACGAACTTGCTAAAATAGATGCTGAGATGGAAACTCTACAAGGTTACATCGACAGTGGCGATACTAAAAAAGCACAACAGATGATTGGTGCTAGTGCTGACGGTATCTTTGGTAAAAAGACTGCTGACAAGATTGGTGACTGGCAAGAAGCAAAAGCAAAAGAACGAAACGAACTTATTGATAAGATTGAACGTGCTAGTAACAATCCTCAAGCAAAAGCGGCCGCAGAGGAAATTAAACGTCTACGTACTACTGTAGAACAACAAATAAAAGATTCAAATGCTCTTATTAATCGTTTACGTAATCAACTAGGCGATACTGATAAGACAGCAGACATTGATGCACAAGTAGATGCACAAAACTTAAGAATTAAAAATGCTAACACAGAAATAGATACACTAACAGATGAGAAGTATGCACTTGAAGGTGAGTACAGAAAACTTGAAGCAGAAGTAGGTCCTATCAAATATATTGCAGAATTTGTTTATGGTGAAAATGCTACACAAAACATGTTAGAAGAAGCAGTACGTTGGGTTATTATTATAATCATATTTGTATTTGATCCACTAGCAGTACTATTACTAATTGCATCGCAATATACATTCCATTGGAGAAATACGGGAGGTAGTTTGCCCCCAAAGCACGATCCGGACAACGATCCGGATAACACTCCAACAGTTACACAAGAAGAATGGGACGAAGCACACAGACAAAACTATGAGTTTGATCGTGCTAAAGCAATTGATGCCAATATTCCTCCGGACTTAGAAGCAGAAGAAAAAGAACAAAAGGAAGAGTCCGTAATATCTAAAAAAAAGACTGATCAATACCTCCTTTGGGCAGACATAGATCCTGAGCCTAAAGAACAAACTTTACATGAAATGGCCATGGAAGGGTTTGAATATGAAAAGTCGCTTGAAAAAGATGAAGATCAATTAGAACTTGACTTTGACAATACTCCTGAAAAGAAAAAATATACCAAAACAGTAAATCCGTTTTTCTATGCTGACGAACCAGTAAATGATGTCGATGATACTATTGACGATATGAAAGATAAAGGACAATGGCCAGATCAAGCATCAAAAGAATCGCAACAAACAGTTGTTGAACAACTTGAAAAAATTGATGACTTAGATGCTTGGAATAGTTGGGTAGAGAAAGCAAACGAAGAAGCAGAAAAGAATCCAGAAGATTTTGAACAAAATTCAGAACAGAATGAAAATAGTGTGTTTAACAAAATAAACAAAGCAAGACAAAGTTTTGATCCAAGTAAAATTAAAGAATTAGAAATTACTGAAGAACAGTATAGAGACGCAAGTCAAAAGCATATCATATCTCTTATAGAAAGGTTAAAGGACGGACTAATTAAAGTAGACGACCTTACAGAAACTGAAGCAAATAAGATTACAACATTATTAGATAAGAGTTAATATGCCAAACAAAATAAACTTGATCACACCGCCCGATAACTTATATAACAATAACTTTTCTTTAAATCTAATTAATACTACAGATGACGAAAAAGAAAAGATTAGTAATTATTTAGGCAAACAAAAAGATGATAGAGAAATAAATCTATATGCATATACTAATGAAAGCAATCCTACTTGGTTGCTTAACAAAGTAAATGGTGAAATTAAAACCTATATTAATCTTGACAATACCACTGATATTAGTGTACAATATACTAGTTACATATTAAGTAAAAGCAACGTTTACTACTACACAGAGGATAAAAATATGAAAGAAATATATAGTCTGATTAGTACAAATAATGTAACTGACATTAACAATTTTTTAGATAAGGTATACAATGAGCAATAAACAACAAGATCACCACTGTCACTTTTGTGGCAAAGATAAAAAAGAAGTAACCAAATTGATTGTCGGTGACGACAGTGCAATTTGTAATGAATGTATTGACTTATGTGTAACTATCTTAACTAAAGAAAAAGTCAAAAGTATTCATCCTAAGAAAGAAACATTTGATACAACTAAACTTAATCCAAAGATGATTAAAGAATATCTTGATCAACATGTAATTGGACAAGATCAAACAAAGTTGGCAATGAGTGTTGCCGTAGCACAACACTATAAAAAACTAAACAATCCAAGTGATGATATTAAATTAGATAAAACTAATGTAATGGTCATGGGTCCAACAGGTTCGGGTAAAACATTAATTGCACAAACTATTGCAGACTTTCTTAATGTACCGTTTGCTATTTGTGATGCTACAACACTTACAGAAGCAGGATACGTTGGTGATGATGTAGAAAGCATTATTACTAGACTAGTAACAGAAGCAGATGGAAACATTGAACTAGCACAACGTGGTATTGTATTTGTAGACGAAATTGATAAAATTACAAAGAAATCGCAAAACGTTTCAGTTACAAGAGATGTTAGTGGAGAAGGTGTACAACAAGGTCTTTTAAAGATCATTGAAGGTACTAAGGTTAGAGTTAATGCAGGACAAAACAAACGTAAGCATCCAGGTGCAGAAATGGTAGACATTGATACAAAAGATATATTATTTGTAGTTGGTGGTGCATTTGTTGGTTTAGATAAACTACTAGCAGAACGTACAAATCAAAACGGAATGGGGTTTGGTGCAGACATAAAAGATCCAAACGCAGAAGCAGATCTATCACAGATACTTCCAGAAGATTTGATTAAGTATGGTTTCATTCCAGAGTTTATTGGTCGTTTTGGCTTAATTACATACGTAAATCAGTTGACACAAGAGCAACTATGTAGTATTATTAAAGAGCCTAAGAACAGTTTAGTAAAACAATATAAGTATTTGTTTGGACTAGACAATATAAACTTAGAGTTTACTGATGGAGCAATTGAAGCGATTGCTTCTAAGGCACAAGAACTTAAGACTGGTGCTCGTGGACTTAAAAAGATTATAGAAGAGGCATTGTTACAGTATCAATATGATGCAGAAGATTTAGCGTCAGAAGGTTTGGACACTATAACGATACAAGAAGAAACGATAACTAATAGCGACACACCGTTACTGGTATATAGAAACAAAAGGACAAATGGCAAAAAACATTAAGGTAAGAACAATGGCACAAGTTAGAGACCCCAACGAAGCGGGCCTGAGTGTAGTAGTACGTGGCGAAGGTGAACGAGAGTTTATGAAAGCCATGCGTAAGTTTAAACGCAAAGTTGCTGAAAGCGGAATTATTAATGACTTCCGAGACAAGCAGTACTATGAAAAACCTAGCGATAAGAAACGCAAGGCTAAGAAGCAGGCAGTACGTAGGCAACAACGTGCATTGTTAGATGAAAAAAACAACTACTAATAGGCAATAGAAATGGCAACACATGCAATGATAGACCTAGAAACTCTAGGCACTAAACCAGATTGTGTGATACTAACTTTAGGCGCAATCAAATTCGACCCTTTCACTAATGAAGAACCACACAGTGGTCTTTATCAAAAACTTGACATAGACGAGCAAGACAAATTAAAAAGAACACAAGATGAAAGCACTATCGAATGGTGGGGTAAGCAAACTCAAAGTGTGCAAGAAGAAGCCTTTTCAGAAGAAGGACGTATTAGTTTAGATCAAATGACCAAAGAGATCAATAAGTTTCTTGTTGGTGTTGATGTAGTATGGGCTCAAGGTCCTGCTTTTGATATTGTTATATTAGAAAATTTATACCAACAACTAGGATTACCTATACCATGGAATTTTTGGCAGATAAGAGATAGTAGAACATTGTTTAGTTTACTGTCTAAAGATCCACGTAAAGCAATTCAACAAGAAGCACACAATGCCTTGGCTGATTGTTATTATCAAGCATTATCAGTACAAACTGCATACAAGGAGTTAAAGTTAAATGCGAATTGAAGAAGATATGAAGTTGGACTATAAGGATGTTCTTATTCGTCCTAAACGTAGTACACTAGGCAGTCGCAAAGAAGTAGACTTACAACGTGGTTTTACATTCCGCAATTATAAACCATATGTAGCAACTGATGTATTGCCAGATGGATATCCAGTAGTACAAGAACAATACAGACACTATCGTGGTACACCTATTATGGCAAGTAACATGGACGGTGTTGGTACATTTGAAATGGCAGATACACTTGCTATTGGAGGCATCTTTACTTGTTTGGTTAAGACTTATAGTGTAAGTGATCTAGTTAATTACTTTGATCAAGATGATAGATCACACGATCCAGCAAGGACAGAATTTGTTGCTATGAGCATAGGCATTACAGATGCCGATCATGCTAAATTTAGAGATGTATATGAACAAACAGGTAGTAGATTAAAATATGTTTGCATTGATGTTGCTAACGGTTATAGCAGTCGTTTTAGAGACACAGTGTCGGAGTTTAGAAAACTTTATCCAAACATTGTAATTATAGCAGGTAACGTGGTTACCGGAGAGATGACAGAGGAGTTGATTCTTGCAGGAGCAGATATTGTTAAAGTTGGTATTGGGCCTGGTAGCGTTTGTACTACTAGGATACA
>Ga0209630_10004125_pt1 | contig 12907 bp, 10 predicted proteins | sample COG_01_FD_184745 | JGI IMG/M metagenome (GOLD analysis project Ga0209630, IMG submission 184745) | Pelagic Microbial community sample from North Sea - COGITO 998_met_01 (SPAdes) (version 2) | ecosystem: Environmental > Aquatic > Marine > Neritic zone/Coastal water | place: Helgoland, sampling... | reverse complement strand
ATAATTGCAGTTAATTTATATAACTTTATTAATACTTAAGCGTAATTTGACAGCGCTGTCAATTACCTTTCATTAAATATTAGTTGCTATAAGATGACAGATTTATGGAAATCATTTTTAATAAGTATTGATATCAATGCGCGCATTTGGCACGTTGTAAATCTAAACTAAAAGATAACCTATGAATTCAATTTTGATTGTAAATACATAACGCAACAGCCCAACAACATCCAGTACAAGGAGCAAATGTTTTGAAAATTGAGAAAATTTGTATCGTGGGCGGCGGCACAGCGGGGTGGATGTCAGCAGCTGGTTTATCTAATAAATTCAGTGATTTAGGGATATCTATAGAACTCGTAGAGTCAGATAAAATTGGTACAGTAGGCGTCGGAGAGGCCACCCTTCCGCATATAAGGTACTTTAATAATTCTTTGGGAATAAATGAAAAGGACTTTATGCTGGCTACCCGAGCTACATTTAAACTGGGAATAGAATTTTGCGATTGGGGCAAAATTGGAGACCAATATGTGCATCCCTTTGGTGACTACGGAATACCTATTGATAACATTGAATATCATCATTTTTGGTTAAGACTGTTGCAGAAAGGGCACAAGTCTAGACTTTGCGATCACTCTTTTCCAGTCTTAGCAGCCGAATCTGGGAAATTCCAACACCCGCAAGGTGATAACAATGAAATTGGCTCTAACTTTGGGTATGCATATCAATTTGATTCGGGCCTTTATGCTAAATTTTTGAGGAAATATTCTGAGGCTAGGAATGTCATAAGAACAGAAGGCCGAGTTACAGAAGTTCTCCAAAACCATGAGAACGGAAACATCACCTCGATACTATTGGAAGACGGGTCTACGATTGAAGCAGATATTTTTATAGATTGTTCAGGTTTCAGAGGCCTACTTATAGAGCAAACACTAAAGACAGGTTATGAGGACTGGAGTAACTGGCTCCCTTGTAACAAAGCAGTTGCCGTTCAATGTGAACAAGAAGGGCCTAGCCTTCCCTACACCAGGGCAACAGCTAGAACAGCAGGATGGCAATGGCGTATACCGCTTCAGCATAGAACAGGTAATGGATATGTATACTGGGATAAATACATTTCAGATGATGAGGCAACACATCAGCTACTGAGCACATTAGAAGGAAGGGCAATAACAGAGCCAAAACAGCTTTTCTTTAAAACAGGGAAAAGAAAAAAATTATGGCAAAAAAATGTAATAGCGATTGGTTTGTCAGGGGGGTTCATGGAACCCTTAGAATCCACTTCAATTCACCTTATTCAAGAGGGTATAACCTCACTAATAGAGCTCTTTCCTGATAAATCTTTTCCTGAAAGCGATATAGAAGAGTACAATCGCCGTATGAATTTAAACTTTGATAGAGTTCGTGATTTCTTGCTTCTGCACTATGTAGCAACGCAGCGAGATGATAGTGATATGTGGAACTATTTTCGCAATATGACCTTGCCACCAAGCCTGAAAGATAAAATCACAGCTTGGAACAATAGAGGATATTTAACTAAATACGAACACGGCGTATTCCACCCACCCAGCTGGTTGGCAGTGATGGCGGGTCAAAATTTAATGCCAAAATCTTATGATATTAGGGCAAATCGTATCGATTATAATATCATTAAATCAAAATTAGACTCCATAAGAAATGACAATAGAATAGCTGTTAAAAATACACCTGAGCATGCTTCATATTTACAAGAATATGGCGCTAGCATAGTTAAATAATAATGAATAATTCTAACATAAAAAATATTATCATATGTGGAAATGGATTAGCTGGTGTAATAACTACAGCAGCACTGGCCAAGGCACTGCCAAAGGAAACCAAATTAACGTTAATAGATACCCTCTGCACTCACGAAAAAGATATATTTTACGGAAATGTAACATCAACATCAACTTACGCATTTTTACTAAGTTTGGGCATAACTGAAATTGAACTATTAACCCAAAGCAACACGTCTTTTTCATTAGGAACACATTATTTAGACTGGGGCGAGGAAAAAAATTCATGGTATCAATGCCATCATCAACCTCTACCCCTGATACAAGGAGTAATGTTTCACCACTATTTAAATCGAATCACCGCCAAATTCCCAGAGCAATCAGCTATAGGTCCCTATATTATGTCTGTGTGTGCAGCTAATAAAGGGGTTTTTGCCCACCCATCAAAAGACCCTAAAAGTCCCTTAAAAAATATAGAATATGGTTATCATTTTCATCCTGCTGAATTACGAAAAATAATAGGTAGAAAATTAGATAACTGGGATATAAATATAGAAAAAGGAAGCATAAAATCCATCGAAAAATCTAATGGAGAAATTAAATCTTTAACATTATCCAATGGCGCTAATATATCAGGTGATTTTTTTATTGATTGCACTCAGGGTGATTTAGGAATTTATGATAAGCGTATTAATTTTGGACATAATCGAACACTCAAAGCGGTAGAGAATATTTCACCTCATAACGAGATAATCGGCTCTTGTAGAAAAGTTCATGGCAATATTGAAAAATGGAAATCACACACATTTTTACAAGATAAACTTCAAATACTTAGTATAAGTGAGATATCCAACAAAAAAGATAATGATACTGAATCACGAACTCATCACTCAACCGGTGTTACCATTACCACTGGTTTTTCTGAAAATCCCTGGATAAATAATTGTCTTAGATTAGGACATAGTGCAGCTGTATTATCACCATTAACACCAGCACCCATTATGCTTTTACAAAATGATGTTAAGAGGATGTTGGAGCTAATTCCAATTTCGCACGATATGAAAATTGAAGCTAAAGAATATAACCGCCGTTTCACAGAAGATTATATTCACGCATCTACATTCGAGAGTGCATTTCAACCCGCCCAGACCATTATAAAAAAAGAAAGCTATGAAAACAAAATTGAAGAACTAATTTATGATAAACTTAAAAATAAAATAATGCAATTTAAGAGTAGAGGCATTGTTCTGCAATATGACCTTGAACCATTCAACAATGAGGACTGGATCCAGATACATTTGGGTATGAAACGCATACCAAAAAGGTATGACGCATTAGCAGATAGGCTCGATGAAACTCAGCTAATAGAAACACTAAAAAACATCAAAAAAAATAATTTTATAATATCAGAAAAAATACCCCCACTTAACAAATACATCACAGGATTGATAAAATATCTCAGGAAGCAGAATGACAAAGTCCAATCAAAATAATATAAAAAATATAGTTATTGTAGGCGGAGGCTCAGCGGGCTGGATGACAGCTGCCGCTTTATCAAGCATGTTAAGCCCTAATAATGTAAATATTACACTGATTGAGTCAGAACAGATTGGCACTGTGGGAGTTGGAGAGGCAACAATTCCGGATATGTTAAATTTCAATGCCATGCTGGGGATTGATGAAGCTGAGTTTTTAAAAGCAACAGATGGAACATTTAAACTGGGAATAGAATTTAACAACTGGGGTCGCAAAGGCGACTCATATTTTCATCCCTTCGGTAATATTGGCGTAGATATGCAAGGGATTGACTTCCATCAATTTTGGCTTCGCTCTAAAGAGGGAGGCAGTACTGCAAAGTTACAAGATTATAGTATCTGCGCAGTCGCAAGTGTCGAAAATAAATTTTCTATGCCAGATCAAAACCCAAGATCTTTATTATCTCATTTACGTTATGCATATCATATTGATGCAACCAAATATGCGAAATACTTACGTAATTATGCTGAATTAAGACACGTTAATCGTTTGGAAGGTAAAGTCACTCAAGTAAACCTAGACCAAGAAACTGGAAATATAGCCAATCTTCAAATGGAAAGTAAACAAATTATAGAAGGTGATTTCTATTTTGATTGCACTGGGTTTAGGGCTTTACTGTCTGATGGAGCACTTAAGGTGCCATTTACAGATTGGAGCCACTGGTTACCTTGCGATAGCGCTCAAACTGTAGCAAGCAAACAAAAAGGAGAACTTTTACCCTATACGAAAGCCACAGCTAAAACAGCTGGGTGGCAATGGAGAATACCCACCCAACGTAGAACAGGTAACGGGCATATTTATTCAAGTAAATTCATGAGAGACACCGATGCAACTGAAGTATTATTAGATGGGATCGACAGTGAACTTATTGGAAACCCACGTAAAATAAGCTTTAAAACTGGTTGTCGTAAAAATTTATGGAATAAAAACTGTATTTCCATTGGTTTATCAGCAGGCTTTTTAGAGCCATTGGAGTCAACTTCGTTATATCTCATTCAAGTGGGTATTAGTAAATTTATATCTCTATTTCCGACAACTGAAGTTTCAGAGGTGGTGAGAAGCGAATATAACAAACAGATGTTAAAAGAATTTCATCAAGTTCGTGATTTTATTATATTGCATTATAAAGCAACAGAACGGGATGATAGTGAATTTTGGAATTATTGCAGAAATATGAGTGTTCCGGACAGCTTAAGTGCCAAAGTAGAACTTTTTAGAGAAGCAGGTAGAGTATTTAGATATGATGATGAATTATTCTCGAAGCCTAGCTGGATCGCAGTTTGCTTAGGGCAGAATATAATACCAAAGAACATTGACCCCATAATTTCCTCATTACCGTTTAATCAAGTGCAGCATAGTCTCGACTCCATGCAAAATGCCATGAAAGTTAGTGTAGATAAAATGAAAACTCATGAAGAATTTATCAAGCATTACAATGCCAGCTCTATATAGCTTATTTTAGATATTTGACAGCGCTGTCAAATACTTATAATTACAACAACATATAGTTTTTGTTGCTTTGATTACGGATAGGATTTTAAATATGAGTAAACTTCGTTTAATTCTAATATTATCTCTGACTAGTTTTTTACCCGCCCAAAGTGAAGACATAGGCTCTATCGAAGAAATAATAACAACAGGAACTATTCAAACTGACCCAGCAATGTCGGCTTGGCGTGCTGGGGATTTTGCCACTGCTGAAATTGAATTTAAACAAAATGCTTTTTGTGCATTAAGGGTTGAACGTAACTTCATTTCAGGGCTTGAGGGAGCCAGAGACAGTACAATACGCTCTGATGTTGGAACAGATATTGATCTTCCCGCCCAACCATCAGGCGGCTTAGGAGGTGCAGTTGTAGCACCAACGACACAACCTGTAATACCTAAGGTTCAGCTCAATTCATCGGATTTTAGAAATAAAGATAATGAAGGAACACGTACATGCGAAGATAGGGGTTTCCAAATTTACATGATGGGTATGTCACAACTAAAGCTTGGAAAGCGTGATGAAGCCAAAGCAACACTTTTAAGATCAACAGGGTTAAGAAAAAACTTATATGATGCGCATTTCAGGTTGAGTTTAATGGAATACCAAGACAACAACCTCAAAAAAGCGAATGAACACTATAAAAAATTAAAAAAACTGGGGTCAAAATGTAAAAAATGTGTAGCAAAAAAAGAGATTGTGGCACAAATTAAATACCTTGAAAACCTTCTCGGATAGAACCTAAAAAAATTTAAACACATAAAGGAATAATATGTTAAACCGAATATTTATAACGATATTTTCTTTTGCTCTTTTAATATTTGGAGCAAACATAACTTCTTCTGCCGATGAAATGAATAGCTCAAGTGATCAGAGAGCATTTCCGTTTTTAGTCAGTAGTCTAAATTTTGACTGGGTAACCTACGGGCCAGACAAAAGAGAAAAAATAGTGGAATCAGAAGGTGCTCCAAGCGGAATGGCCTACAGGGTTACTGTAAGAAAGAAAAAACCTAACTCTTGGGACATAGCAACACGTAATGATATGGTAAAAGATATCAAAAAAAATGATATCATAGTTGTTTCTTTCTGGGCCAGAGCAGCCAAACCTCAAAAAGGGAAGGAAAAAGGCGATATTTTAGTCGCATTACAAAGAAATATAGAACCTTATGACTCTGTCATTGAAGAACGTATTGCGCTCGATAAAGAATGGAAACTCTATTACCTCACAGGAAAAGCTAACCGTGACTATGCAGCTGAAAGAACTGAGTGGAACTATAACCTAGCTTTTGCCAGACAAACTGTTGAGCTTGCGGAGTTTTACGTTACAAATATAGGCCCTGATGGAGACCCAGAACAATACATGCCATAATATACTGCTTTACCAGTATCAAAAATAATTTAGGTTATATATGACACTTATATTCTATGATTACAGTAAGGCGCCTAGCCCTAGGCGGGCTAGAATTTTTTTAGCTGAAAAAAACGTACCACATAAAACTGTTGAAATTAATCTCATGGCAAATGAGCAAATGGGAGATGCATTCCGTAAAATTAATCCTGATTGCACTGTTCCTGCATTACAGCTTGAAGATGGAAAAATCTTAACTGATAACGCCTCTATCGCAGCTTATCTCGAGGAAATTTATCCAGAGCCCCCCCTGTTAGGCACTACACCCTATGAAAAAGCTGTTATAGCATCCTGGCAATCGAAGATAGATCATGAGTTTGGTATGGCAGTTGCTAGTGCTTTGCGAAATGCTAACCCTGCAATGAAAGATAGATCGCTGCCAGGAAAACATAATTACAAGCAAATACCAGAACTATCCATAAGAGGACTTAAGCAGATAGACAACTTTTTAAATTTTCTAGAAACACACCTCCAAGAGAAAGAATTTATTTCGACAGGAAAATTCACAATAGCAGATATCTCTGCAGCATGCGCCTTAGATTTTGCGAGGGTTGTTAAAAAGAAAGCCAACGAAAATATGCACCCTAATATAATACGGTGGCGGTCAGGTCTTTCCCAAAGAAAGAGCTTTAACATTTAATCAACAGCATGCAGTGTAGAATGCGTGGTAGGGGGAGAGAGACTTGAACTCCCGACCAACCCGTTATGAGCGGGTGGCTCTAACCAACTGAGCTATCCCCCCATTTGGCAATCGGTCGCTCTATAGCGCGGCTTTATGTATAGGGAAAGAGCAATTTTACAATCTAAGTAAGATTAATACAATTATTTATAATTTATTTAAGTATTAAACTGATTTTTATTTTTTATATGCTGCTCCACGATAATAGTAGCAGCAATCTGACCTAATAGATTTACACAGCTTCGCATCATATCTGGAATACGGTCTATCCCAAGAATCAAACCTAAGCCTGATACTGGAACTCCTATTGTGGCCAAAGCTGGTGTCATTGTCACCACACCTGAGGATGGAACTGGTGCTACTGTAAGTGACACGAGGAACGTTGCAAAAATTATTCCACCTAAAGAGCTTGTAACTAAACTTACATCATAAATATGCGCTAGAAATATTATTGCAGCACCCTGAAACAAAGCACTCCCTGGTCTATAAATCGATGCACCCAGAGGTATTAGCATGTCTGATATTTGCTTTGAAACATTGAGCTTACTAACTGTATGCTCAAGGGAAACTGGAATAGCTGCAGCAGTGCTTGTAGTGGAAAAGGCAATCGAAGCGGGGCCAAAACTACCTTTAAAAAATGTAGACATATTCATTTTTACATAAATTATTAGCATAGGTAAAAAAACAAATGCTAGTAGCAAAAAGAGTCCAATCAATACGCATAGTATAAAGACTATCAGACTTTGGATAAGGCTCCATCCCAGCAAAGCAGTAGAGGACGCAACCAATCCAAATACCCCTAAAGGTGCTAGATAAAGTATCCACCACACAAGCTTTATTAAAGCCTCACTAAAATCTTCGGCTGCTAATACCATTCTCTTTCTTTTTTCACTAGCAAGCGTTCCCGTCGCAGCAGCAAGCAAAGCAGTAAATACTATCAGCGGAAGTATTTGACCATTAGATGCTGCAGAAAATGGATTAGCGGGAATCAGACTTACAATAAAATCTACAGCAGATTGTAATTCAGGTACTTGACTGTAAACATTCGTTGGCATTTTAATCTCAGGTATAAACCGCAATCCCAAAAACATAACACCCATCCCTATAACGATAGCGGGTAAAAGTGTTCCACAGTAGAATGTAAGAGTAGCTACACCAATACTACCTAATTTTTTTGGATCCCCCAAGCGGGCTATGCTGGTAAATATTACAGAAACCACAAGTGGAATCACCACCATTTTTACAGCATTTATAAATATCTGACCTAATGGCGTGGAAGTCTTTGCTACTGTGTGCAAAATTTCATTTCCAGTCATAGATGCGCCTAAGCCGACGATCAAACCTAATATTAATCCTAATGAGATCAGTTTATTTAACATAGAACAACTTTCTTAAATCATCATCAGTTTAACAAAATTACAAAGAATTTTTCAATTCGAGGTTTAATTTCAAATTTCCAATTATTTTCATACGCCTTCATTACAAAATCATTGCATAAGGTCTATGTAAAAGTGACGCTTGTAATGTTTAATAAAAAAATAGAATATATAATAATGTTTACATTAAAAGAATTTTTATCAAAAATGCATGTTGAGGAGATTGATACCTACCTTTTTACTGGTGAAGCGCTCAGAATGGGCCTTCCAAGAGTTTTTGGAGGACAAGTTCTAGGGCAAGCTTTAAATGCAGCAGTCAGAACGGTTGATCCTGTTAGGCGACCACACTCATTGCATGCTTATTTTCTTCGCCCAGGGGACTTAAATTCACAGATAATTTACGAAGTTGACCCAATACGAGACGGAAAAAGTTTTTCGACACGTCGAGTCGTAGCAAAACAAAAAGGTAAAGCTATTTTTAATGCATCTCTTTCATTCCAAAAAATGGAGAATGGTTTAAACCATCAAATGGATTTACCTTCGCACATTCCAGGACCAGATAACATCTTACCAGACATTGAACACATTAAAAAACTTTCTAAAAATAATCCAAAGGTAAATATTGAAACATTAAGACAGCACAGCCTTATCTTTGATAGTAAAGTCGTAGAAATACGAACACCAGAGTTATACAAGGTAGTTGAACCTGGGGAGTATGACCCTGAATTTGGGTTTTGGTTTAAATTCAGTGATGACATTGGAGATGACCCTATAACACATAGGACTCTTCTAGCTTTTATTTCTGATAAAGCACTCATGTCTGTTGGCTTGATGCCTCACACTTGGAATAGAGCTACGCATAACTTAATTGGAGCAAGTCTTGATCATGCAATGTGGTTTCATTCGGAAATTAGAGTTAATAAATGGATTTACTATCATATTGATAGCCCAAGAGCCATGAGGGCTAGGGATTTTGGACGAGGTAGCTTTTACTCGCAAAATGGAGAGCTTATAGCATCTACAGCCCAAGAGGGCCTAATCCGTATCGTAAAAAATAGATAAATTTAAATTTTCTTGGTGAAGAGATAATGAAAAGAAATATAATAATACTCGCAATAACTATAATTTCATTTTTAGCGATAATCGTTAAAAACTCAGATAAAAATCCGACTATAGAATTCGAAAAATTTACATTAGATAATGGATTAGAAGTAATACTTCATATTGATAAATCAGATCCTATTGTTGCTATTAACTTAGCTGCACACGTTGGTTCTGGCAGGGAACAGCCTGGACGAACTGGGTTTGCTCATTTGTTTGAACATCTACTATTTCTAGACTCAGAAAATTTAGGCTATGGCGGGCTTGATGAAATGAATACGCGAATAGGGGGCAATGGTACGAATGGTTTTACAACAAATGATATGACGCAGTACTTTCAAGCTGTGCCAAAAGAGGGTCTTGAAAAAATTATTTGGGCAGAAGCAGATAAATTAGGTTGGTTTATAAACACGGTCACACAAGAAGTACTGGATAATGAAAAACAAGTCGTTAAAAACGAAAAACGGCAACGCGTAGACAATCAACCCTTTGGTCATAACCTTTATATTGTATCAAAAGCACTTTATCCTTCTGACCACCCATACAATTGGCAAGTTATCGGATCATTAGATGATTTAGATTCAGCGACACTTGATGACGTAAAAGAATTCTATGGAAAATGGTATGTGCCTAATAATGTGACTTTAACTTTATCTGGAGACTTTAATAAATCAGAAGCCAAAAAACTGATAATTAAATATTTTAGTGAAATACCTAGAGGAAATGATATTTCACCATATGAAGCAGAACCAGTTTCATTAAAAGCAGACAAAAGCTTTTACCATGAGGATAATTTTGCTACATTACCGCAGCTATCTATAACATGGCCTGCTGTAGAACAGTACCATCCTGATTCATATGCAATAAATATACTAATTGAATATTTAACCGATGGTAAAAATGCGCCTCTTAACAAAATAATGATTGATGAGGACAAGGTTACTTCACAAATAACAACCTTTAACTACACCAAAGAAATAGCCGGTGAAATTTACATGTTTATGTCCCCTAATGAAAATATAAGTATTGATTCCCTTCTGCCATCACTTAATAAAGGGTTTGCACATTTTGAGAATAATGGCATTTCAGAAAAAGACCTAAACCGAATAAAGGCTGGTGTTGAAATTGATTTCTATCAAAATATCCAGAGCGCATTAGGAAAAGCAATTCAGCTAAGTGAGTATAATACCTACACTGACGATCCTGGTTTTTTCAAAGAAGAAGTAAATAATCTTTTATCAGTAACGGTAGATGATGTTATGAATGTTTACAAAAAGTACATAAAAGATAAAAATGCAATTTATGTAAGTTTTGTTCCTAAGGGACAGAAAAAACTAGCTTTAAAAGGCTCAATAAAAGCTAAAATAGTTGAAGAAAAAATAATAACAGATAAGCTTAATTTAACGGAATATGACCCTAAAAAGAGAGAGATTAAAGAGTTCACACCTTCCTCTTTTGACAGGTCTATTGAGCCTAAATTTGGTGCAAGCTATAAAATAAGTGCACCAAATATATGGCGTACCCAACTAAAAAATGGTCTTAATCTGTACGGGAATTTTTCAAATGAAACTCCACTTATAAACTTTTCATTGTTTATAGATGCGGGAAGAAAATATGGGACTATTGAAAAACCAGCTGTACCAAGACTTTTAGCTGACATGCTTAGTAAAGGAACTTTAAGTAAAACAACCTCTGAATTAGAAGATGCTATTCAGTCTCTTGGTTCAAGCATTTCTATCCGTAATGATGTTGAAGGAACTTACATTACAGGAGTAACTCTAAATAAAAACTTTGATGCAACCATGAGTATACTTATAGAAATTCTACAGGAGCCACGTTGGGATCAAAAAGAATTTGAATTATTAAAAACAAAGGCCATTGAAAACATAATCAAATCAGAAGGTAATCCAAACTTTATTGCATACCGAGAAAATGCTAAATTAAAATATAATTCTAATAATATTTTGCATTATATAGGTTATGGCCCCAAAAATAAAATAGAAGCAGTAAAGATTGATGACCTTAAAAAATTTTACAGCCAATTTTATAATTTAGATAATGCAAAATTGAGAATTGTAGGTAATTTCAATACAAAAAAAGTAAGAGAAAAATTTAGTTTCGCTCTTGATACAAAATCAATAAATGAAAAAATATTACCACAATCTGCAAACTCTGTAAAAGAAACTAAAATTTACTTCTATAATATTCCTGACGCAAAACAATCTGTGCTTATAATGGATTATCCATCCTTGAGGGCAACAGACAAAGATTATTTATTGGCAAAAGCAATAAATTTCCCACTCGGAGGAATATATACGTCAAAACTTAATTCAAAATTACGAATAGAGAAAGGATACACATATGGAATTAGATCTAGCTTTAATGGCACAAAAGATGAGGGAACATTTATAATTCAATCCTCTGTAAGAACTAATGCCACAAAAGAAGCTATTGAATTAATTCGCGATATAGTCACAAGCTATGGAACTAGCTTTTCTGACACAGAGCTAAAAGTTATGAAAAATGCCTTAATACGCGGTAAAGCTCTTGAAAATGAGACATCAACAAATAAATTACAGATTTTAAATAACATCAGTTTATACAACTATGATGATAATTATCAGGCTAAAAGTTCTAATTTAATAAAAGAATTATCTCTTGAGAAGTTTAAATCGTTAGTTGCTCAGTATATTCATCCGTCTAAGATGAACATATTAGTAGTCGGTGATGCTAAAACACAGTTAAATCGATTAAAGGAACTAGGATATGGAGATCCAATCTTACTTAATGAATAGTAAGTAGCACTCCATGTTATTCTTTAAACATACTATTAAGAAGGTCAGCATGTTCTAAAAGAGCATCCTTTCCTACCTCTGAAATATCGTAAACACCCCTACTAATTCTCTCAAACCATCCATAATAATTAGCAGCCATTAAATTACGGGCCTTCAGATAAGATGATTTATTGGCCACTTGAGAAGCCTTTAATGGACCATTATCATTTAAAACCTTAGCGCACCTTAATGCTGCTTGCCTATAAGCAGTCATAACTCCAGATGATATCATTCCACCTTTATTTGGATCGCCATGTAAAGCTTCAAACTCCTCTATCAACTTAGTCTTGCGAGATTTTATTATTTTACTCTTAAAAACTCCTGGTTCACAAATTACTTTCACAAGGTGTTCATCAAGACAGACTGTAATTAAACCAATTCCAAGCCTTCTACATAACATTTTATTTCTTCTCAAAGAAACATATGCTTTTTTTCCTTTTCTGTGAGGAACAGCTATGTAGACATTTTTAGTAATGGATTGCCGTTGTACAGCTTGATGAAAAAGTGAAAGAGAAAAGCCTGTTTTTAATTCAACAATTATAAGATCATTTTTACTGTTAAATTTTATGGGGAGAGCTACTAAATCTGCATTACCAACTTCACCCTTTACATCATAACCTATGCCAGAAAAGAAGCCTTTTAACGGACCATAAAGACTAGTTTCTACTACTTCAGAGATAATGAAAACCCTCCATCGTTTCAGCTGTTTTTCTTATTTTACTGATCAAGGAAA
>Ga0209630_10004124_pt1 | contig 12908 bp, 8 predicted proteins | sample COG_01_FD_184745 | JGI IMG/M metagenome (GOLD analysis project Ga0209630, IMG submission 184745) | Pelagic Microbial community sample from North Sea - COGITO 998_met_01 (SPAdes) (version 2) | ecosystem: Environmental > Aquatic > Marine > Neritic zone/Coastal water | place: Helgoland, sampling... | reverse complement strand
GCTGGTAATGCAATAGGCAATATTCAAGCCTTAGAGCTTGGGCCAAGTGATGAAGATTAAGAATAGCCAATAGCCAATAGCCAATAGCCAATAGCCAATAGCCAATAGCCAATAGCCAATAGCCAATAGCCAACTTAAAACCGAATTTGTTTACTTCAGGTATTTCTTATCTACGTAGAATGTTCCAAACGGAATTATAGAAGCGATAAGGACAATGAACGTTTTCTTGTTGTCCCATTTTTGTTCTGAACGAATTACCAGAGCTAAAATGATATAGGCGATAAATAATAAGCCATGCGGCATGCCTAGCATTTTGACATAACTTGGATCATCAGCCAGGTACTTGATTGGAGTCGCAATGAATAGCAGTAAGATGTACGATACACCTTCTAGAAACGCGATTACTCTGAAGCTTTTAATCATGGTGCAAGGTTAATAGATTCAATACTAAATGCCTAGTATATTCTTTATATCCTATTTGCACATAATATATATTATGTTAACTAATGCGGGAATAAATAAGGCCACAGTCTCCCATGGCCTTACTTCTTTATCCTTGCAGTGTTTTGATTAAAGATTTCATATCGTCATACAGTGGAGCATATTTACCACTGGTGTCGTTTTGCTTTAATCTTCCGTATAGTTTCTTTAAGTTTTTAGCAAGATCCAATTTCTGAGCGTTATTGTAATCTGCGTTATCCATTACGTATTGAAACTGTTCTGCAGCTTTTGCATATAAAGAATCTATTTGTGTTTCATACTTTAGGCCTTCGTCATAACTCACCTCTTCTATTTTGTCCGCTATAGGCTTACATCTATCCAAGTAAATTACACCTAAGTTATAATTGGCGTCTGTATAATCAGGATCCAAATCAATCACCTTTAAGTAGCTGGTTTCCGCTTCTTTATCATTTCCAAGATTGTAAAAGTTAATCGCACGTGCAAAATGAAGAACGGCACTTTCTGGTTCTAGCTCAATCGCTTTATCTAGCTTATCAATTAACTCTTGTGAACGACCAAGTTTCATGTACAATTGAAGCTCAATACGCATTAAATTGGCATCGCTTTCAAACATTTCACGGCCTTGTGCTAAATACTCTAAAGCGCCAGTAGTATCCTTTTCGCTCAACAAAATATTCGCCATCTCCGAATAAATACGGGGATCTGCATACGAGTTGTCTATCAACTGTTGAATCAATTCTTTTGCTTTTGCATTATTCCCTGCTCCTGAAGCAGAATAGGCTGAGTACAAAATGATTGTCTCTTTATTGATTTGTGCTTTTTTGGTTAAGAACTCTTCTTTGTCATGCGGATAGATGCTCAATACCTGCTCATAACTTGCCAAAGCTTTGTCATATTCTTTCGCATTAAAAGCCGATACCCCATTATTATAATGTCCTACCGCACAATTCACCAATTGTTGTTTGCTCAACTCAATTAATTTACCTTTTACATCCACTTCCATGCTTTTGAAGAAGCATTCTGTAGCAATGTCAAGTGCATTAGGATATTTCGCTTTTTGAGCTTCGCTCCCGTCGTTATTTAATCGCAGATAAGTATATCCTCTGTAATACCACATTTTGTAGTGGTTGGCTGTTTTAACGTGTGCCTTTGCCTTTTCAATATCAATGATATTCTCATCAATACGTTGCTGTAAAGCCTCTACAGTTCTGTCTTCATCAGGCGAAGCTATCCAGCTCATTTTTACTGACTCAACGTTAGATGGCTGGGCGCTTGCGATAACTGACGCAAGGGCAAATCCAATTAAGATTAAGTGTCTTTTCATTGTGTGTCGCATATTTATTTTAGTTGTCATTTGTGTCTACATTATCAGACGTTTCTGCTCCATTTTCTCCTTCTGTAGTTCCTTCTTCCCCTTCAATCTCCCCTACTTCTTCCTCCTCGTCATCTCTTTTCACTTTAGCAACTGATGCAATTTGGTCACTTTCTTTCATCTTGATCAATCGTACACCTTGTGTTGCTCTTCCCATAACACGTAACTCATCTAGCGGTAGTCTTATTGCAATACCAGATTTATTGATAATCATTAACTCATCTTCGTCTGTAACTGCTTTGATCGTCACAAGATTACCCGTTTTTTCTGTGATGTTCAAGGTTTTTACCCCTTTACCACCCCTGCCGGTAATTCTATAGTCTTGAACGGCTGTACGTTTTCCGTAACCTTTTTCAGATACTACCATAATGGTCTCGTCCTCTATATTACTGACACAAACCATGCCAACCACTTCGTCCGTATCGCTTTCTAGTCTAACTCCACGCACGCCAGCAGCCGTTCTTCCCATCGGTCGGACAAGGCTTTCATTAAAGCGAATGGCTTTTCCTGATTTCTTAGCCATTAAGATTTCATTGTTGCCATCTGTTAATTTAGCTTCTAACAATTCGTCGCCATCTTTAATGGTAATGGCATTAATACCGTTAGATCTAGGTCTAGAGTAAGCACGTAATGTTGTCTTTTTGATGATACCATTCTTGGTACACATCACAATGAAATTATTGTCTAGATAGTCATCATCTTTTAATCCCTCAACAGATATAAACGCCTTGATTTGATCCTCCTTAGGCATGGCAATCAAGTTCTGAATTGGACGCCCTTTGGTAGCTTTTGCTCCTTCAGGGATTTCGTACACCTTCATCCAGAAACATCTTCCTTGTTCTGTAAAAAACAGCATGTAGTTATGCGTTTTTGCCGACAACAAATGTTCTACAAAGTCTTCATCTCGGTGCTTCACTCCTCTGTTGCCAACGCCTCCCCTGCTTTGGGTTCTGTATTCGGATAACAACGTACGTTTAATGTATCCCATGTGAGATATTGTAATCACAACATCATCATTTGGAATCAAATCTTCGATGTTTAAGTCTCCGCTATCAAATTCAATATTGGTTCGTCGCTCGTCACCATACTTATCACGAACTTCAATTAACTCTGTTTTTATGATTTCGTATCGCAATTCTTCATTGCCTAGGATCTCTTCTAATCGCTCAATAGTCTTCATGATTTGAGCATGCTCGTCTCTAATCTTATCTCGCTCAAGACCAGTCAACTTCTGAAGTCGCATGTCTAGAATAGCCCGGGCTTGAAGTTCAGTAAGTTTAAACTTGTCTATTAACCCGTTTCGAGCCTCCTCAGGGCTAGCGGATGCACGAATAAGTGCAATAACCTCGTCCAGGTTATCTAAGGCAATTAATAAACCTTCTAATATGTGTGCTTTCTTGCGTGCTTCTTCTAAATCATATTCCGTACGACGCACAACCACCTCATGGCGGTGTTCAACGTAGTGCACAATCATATCTTTCAGATTTAACATTTCTGGTCGTCCTTTGACCAATGCTATGTTATTCACTGAAAATGAAGTTTGTAGCGGTGTGTATTTGAATAATTGATTTAAAACGATGTTCGGAATTGAGTCACGTTTTAAGTCAAAGACGATACGAAGCCCGTTTCTATCGGATTCATCTCTAATTTCAGATATCCCGTCTATAATCTTCTCATTTACTAAATCTACAGCCTTAACGATAATTTGAGACGGACTTACCTGATAAGGAACCTCATTGATAATGATTTGCTCTCTACCTGTCTTCGTTACAGCCACTTCGGCCTTACCACGCATAACAATACGACCACGGCCAGTTTCAAAAGCATTGCGCACACCTTCGTAACCATAAATGGTTCCACCAGTTGGGAAATCAGGCGCTTTAATATGCTCCATTAACTCGCTGATAGTAATGTCTCTATTGTCGATATAGGCAACTGTTCCGTTAATCGCTTCGGTCAAATTATGTGGCGCCATATTGGTCGCCATACCCACAGCAATACCAGCTGCACCGTTTACCAAAAGACTAGGAATTTTTGACGGCAGAACCGTAGGCTCTTTTAACGAATCGTCAAAGTTTGTCTGAAAATCAACCGTATTCTTGTCAATATCGGTCATCATCTCTTCGGCTATCTTTCTCATTCTAGCCTCAGTGTAACGCATGGCTGCTGGTGGATCACCATCTATAGAACCAAAGTTACCCTGCCCATCAACCATGGGATACCGTAGACTCCAATCCTGGGCCATCCGCACCATTGTATCGTATACAGAAGAATCACCATGTGGGTGATATTTACCTAAAACTTCCCCTACAATCCTAGCAGATTTTTTATATGAACGATTGCTAGCAAGACCTAATTCGGTCATACCATATAGCACCCTTCTGTGTACCGGTTTTAACCCATCTCTAACATCCGGAAGTGCTCTAGAAACAATAACAGACATCGAATAATCGATGTACGCTGTCTTCATTTCATCTTCAATGTTAATTGGTATAATCTTTTCGTTTGGATAATCCATTACGTAAATAATTTTGTTAAGATGGTAAAACTAAGCTTAAGTGTTGCCAATGCTGACGTTTAGATGGCTAAGATACCAACATTTTACCTACAAATTGTGGGTATTTTACTGTTGCTTCATTGTGATTGAGGAGCGGTAATTATTCTTACGGTTATAACGAGAAACTCTCGTTTACGTAAGGTATTTCAATTGACCGATAGTCAGACTGTAAGGTAAATTTTAGCGCTTCCAAACCTTCGACTTCGCCATGTGACAAGAATACACGCTTTAAATCACTGTTCTTTTGAACCGCATTAAAGTATTTCGTCAAACCCTTTTGATCTGGATGTGCGGAGAAAACATCTGTCCGACTAATCTTTGCATAAACCGTTCGTTCATGCTTGTTGACCCTAATCTCCTTCTGCCCTTCCAAGAGTTTTGCGCCTAGCGTGCCTGGCGTACAGTATCCTGCAATTAAAATGTTGCATTGAGGGTTCTGGATGTTATTGGCGATATGTCGCTGAATTCGACCTCCTTCTAGCATTCCAGCAGATGAAACAATGATGCTCGGTTCGTAATACCGCTGCATTTCCTCTTCGTCTTCTTTGTCTTCTACAATATCTAAATGTGGGAATCTGAATAGATCTCGATACTCCTTTACAAAATCTTGGGCTTCTTGATTCAAATACCCAATGTATTTATCGTGGATGTTCCCACTATTTATGCCCAATGGGCTGTCTGTAAAGACCCGAATGGGTTTGATTTCTCCAGATCTAAACAAGTTGTTAATTGCAAACAATATGGCCTGCGTTCTTCCTACGCTAAAAGCGGGGATGATTAATCGTCCCGGCTGATCAATGCATGTGCTTTTGATGTAGGATGCCAATGTGTCTTCGGCCGACCTTTCTTCTATGTGCAGTCTTGCCCCATACGTAGCTTCCATGACCAAATAATCTAATCCGGTCATTGGTTTGGGTGCAACCACAACTTTGGCGTCCGACTTACCTAAGTCTCCCGTAAAACCAATTGTTTTGGTCATCCCTTTTTCCGAAACGGTTACTTTGATACTAGCGGCACCTAAAATATGGCCTGCGGGTATAAATTCGACAGTGACTCCTTTGTCTAATTCAAAAGGTTTTTCAAAATGAATGGTAACCACGTTATCCATTACATCCATCACCTGCTTATGCCCGAAAAGGCGCCTGGTTGGCTCCTTTCTTTTCCGTTTTTTGTTGACACGGTTTGACTCGATGTTCGCACTGTCAGACAGCAGAATATCTATCAATGCTGCTGTTGGTTCCGTGCAAAAAACACGGCCTTCAAATCCTTGTCCAAATAAGGTAGGTAAGTTGCCCGAATGGTCAATGTGGGCATGGGTTAATAGAACAGCGTCAATCGAGCTTGGATCAAACGGAAATTCAGCGTTCGACTCCCGCGTCACATCCTTTTCATAGTTCAATCCACAATCTACAAGTAATCGAAACTTACTTTGTGTTTCAAGTAAATACATACTACCCGTTACTTGCCTTGCAGCCCCTAAAAATGACAGTTCCATCTTCGGCTGCAAAGGAAGTCTTTTCATTGGATTTTGGGTCGGTAAATTTGCTTAAAATACCGTCAATTTTCTCACGTTAATGCAACTGAAAAAATGACGAAGCTACTTGACTACTATCACTCTTTTGGATGCTTGGTAGCCATTTTTAGATGTTACCGTAACCACGTAGCTACCTGCATTAAATCCTCCTAATTCGATGTCAGTACCATTTTGTATTGGGTAATTGCTGAATACAACTCGACCAGCAAAATCGCTTATGGTGATATGTTCAGATGCTTCATGGGTTCGAATATGCACTGCAGCGCTAGTAGGATTAGGATATATGGAGAATTTTGGTATTGTTTTTGGCGCTACCGATATGAATTGACCTACTTGAGCAAAGTGTATGGACGCGACAACGGTGAGTCTAACAGCCTGTTTAAATGACACGGTATCCATGTTTCCGAGGGTATCGGCGGCACTGTGTCCAAAAAGGTCTGAAGCACTTTGATAAAGTCCCGTTATCACATACCCTTTTTGTTCGAAAGGAATGTAATCGCTTAAAAAAGCCTTATCAATTTCAGGTTTGAGTGTTGTGTAAAGATTTGTCAAATTGGCAATGGTGTCTGTAATCAGCCAGCTAGGTGCATTGTTGGTCGAAATACCGTTGTCTTCATCACGTTCGCAGGTGATACGATCATTTCCTGGTTGATCCATGCTTCCGCCAATCTGATCAATATTTAAAACCAAATACAAATTGGAATCCAATGCCTGACCCAATACTTGTTTGACGTGATAATCGCTACCAACAAACCCTTCTTCTTCTTTGTCGAAATGGATGAATTGAATACCTCGGGTTGTGTTTAAGTCCTTTAGTACACGTGCCGTCTCGATTATTGCTGCAACACCAGAGCCATTGTCGTTTGCCCCTGGTCCGTTTCGTGTGTCGTAGTGACCACAAACAACTATGTAACTTGAATCTTGACCTGATTTGGTGACAATAATGTTGCGCACCATTGTTCCTGCGTCGGTAAAAGAATCTATGCGAATTGAATCGTAACCCAACGCTTGGTATTGGGCAACAATCCAGTTAACCGTATTCAGTTTCTCCACACTTCCAGGAGATTTAACGCCAAGCGATTCAAAATCGCTGACCAACTCTATAGGGTTTTGTATTGCAGACAATGCTTTATTAACATTTGGATTATATTTCTGCGCATTGCCTTGGGCAGCAAAGAGAACAAAACAGTTGAAAACAATTAAACGGGTCACTTAACAAAGATACGTCGACCGCCTGATTTTTTCGTTGTTATGGATATGTCAGAATGATCATAGTCCTGCCATATTTCTTCAGTTATTTCGGGCCATTCAATCAGGCAAATCGCTCCGGAATCCAGTATTTCTGGCAGACCAAACTCATATATTTCGGCAATATCCTTTATTCTGTAAAGGTCTATATGGTAGATATGATCCGGTCCAAATTCATATTCGTTGACAATACCAAAACTTGGACTGCTCATGATGTCGGTAATCCCCAAGTGGCGACCTATCGCCTTTATCAGGGTGGTTTTACCAGCACCCAAATCACCTCGAAAAAGAAGTATATTTTGCGTAGATGCTTTTTGCCATAGTTGTGGAACTATAGCCTCGAGTTCATCTTCACTTTCAACTTCATAATTCATTTTTTACTAGAAAGTTTAATCAGTGGTATCATCATTTCCTCAATACTGATGCCGCCATGTTGTATGGTGTTTCGATAATATTTGGCGTAATGATTTAAGTTGTTTGGATAGACAAAAAAGTCGGCGTTTTTGCAAAAAATAAAATTGGAGCTTAGATGCTGAACTGGAAGTCCTGCTTTTTTGGGCTCTTTTATTAAGAACACCTCTTTGCTTTTAAAATCTAGGTTTCTGCCCGTTTTGTACCTCAAATTCGTGGTCGTTTTTCGATCGCCAATTACTTTCACAGGGTCAGTCACTTTAACCGAGCCATGATCTGTAGTTATAATCACCTTCGCTTTCTTTTCCGAAATCCTTTTCAATGCGTCATATAATGGGCTGTGTTCAAACCACGACAAAGTAAGAGACCGATAAGCGGCTTCATTCTCAGCCAACTCGCGCATCACTTTGTTATCGGTACGTGCGTGCGACAACGTGTCAACAAAATTATAAACCACGACATTTAAATCATTGTCAAACAGGTTTGGGATATCATCTACCAAATCTTTGCCTTGGTTGAGATGAACAATCTTGGTATAACTCGTTTTCGCATCAGAACGTAAACGATGTAATAAGTCTTTTAGAAACGCTTCTTCATGAAGGTTCTTCCCTCCTTCTTCTTCTTCGTTACTCCATTTATTAGGGAATCGCTTTTCAATATCTGCAGGCAATAGTCCAGCAAAAATGCTGTTTCTACAATATTGTGTGGTTGTGGGTAGAATGCTCAAGTACATATCCTCATCATCCACTCTGAACAACTCAGATATAAGCGGTTGTATAAACTTCCATTGATCGAACCTCAAGTTATCAATAAGAAACAAGAAAACAGGCTCTTCTCCTACTTCTGGGACAATAGACCTATTCATTAGGGTATGCGACATAATTGGCGCATCAGCGTTGTCATAGTCAAGAAAACTCATGTAATTCTTTTCTATATACTTGGCAAACTCTCTATTTGTCTCGCTTTTTTGGGTTTCCATCACCTCTTCCATCCCAGTCTCATTGCTCTTTTGAATCTCTAATTCGTAATAGACCATTTTTTTATAAAGGGCCTTCCATTTGTCAAAGTCCAAATGATCCATCAATGCCATCATGATGTTTCGAAATTCCTGCTGGTATTTGGAAGTAACTTTTTCAGTGACCAAACGCTTATTGTCTACGTTCTTCTTGATTGAAAGTAGGATCTGCTTTGGGTTAACCGGTTTTATCAAATAATCTGCAATATGAGACCCAATGGCATCTTCCATGATGTGCTCTTCCTCACTTTTTGTAATCATGATTACAGGAATATTTTCACGAAGCTCTTTGATTTGGTTTAACGCTTCAAGACCACTTACGCCCGGCATATTTTCGTCTAAGAAAACGAGGTCGTAAGGTGAAGCTTGAACGTATTCGACGGCGTCTAACCCGTTATTCACGGTGGTTACATCGTAACCTTTTGATTCAAGAAAAAGAATATGAGGCTTGAGAAGTTCTATTTCATCATCAGCCCAAAGTATTTGAATTTTTGACATTAATTAGGGATCAATTCAATTTATAACTGCAAAGGTGCTTTGCTTAGTACAAGGTTACGCAACCTATGGACAAAAAGATGGTATTTACAGACAAAATTGTATACATGGTTAGTATTTGTGAAACAAGATTAGCTTTGCACTTGTGAACAAAAAGAAAATCATCAACGATCCTGTTTATGGCTTTATATCCATCCATAGTGAGTTGATTTTTGACCTGATAGAGCACCCGTATTTCCAAAGACTGCGACGTATAAAGCAGCTCGGGTTAACACACCTAATTTATCCAGGAGCTAATCACACAAGGTTTCATCACGCTCTGGGTGCCATGCACTTGATGACTAAGGCTATTGCGGTATTGCAGTCTAAAGGCGTTGAAGTGAGTGAAGCGGAAGTTGAGTCAGCACAAATTGCTATTTTACTTCACGACATCGGGCATGGGCCATTCAGTCATGTTATGGAGCACGCCTTTGTGCACAATATTGCTCATGAGGCAATCTCTTTGGCCTTTATGGAGCATTTAAATGACGAGTTTGGAGGTCAGTTATCTATGGCTATAGATATTTTTAAAGACAGCTATGAGAAAAGATTCCTGCATCAGCTGGTTTCAAGTCAATTGGACGTAGATCGATTAGATTATCTTACAAGAGACAGTTTTTATACAGGTGTATCAGAGGGTATTGTTGGCTTAGAACGAATCATTGAGATGCTAAACGTAGAAAATGACCAATTGGTTATTGATGAAAAAGGCATCTACTCAGTAGAGAAGTTTATTGTGGCCAGAAGACTGATGTACTGGCAGGTATACCTGCACAAAACAGCTATAGCAGCAGACAGTGTTTTGCTTAGTGCGCTAAAACGTGCTAGAGACCTTACCCTTGATGGCAAATCGATTTTTAGTTTGCCTAACGTTTCATTCTTTCTATCCAATTATGTAGATGGCAAACAAATTTCCTCCTCTACAGAGGTGTTGCATAGGTTTAGTCAGCTAGACGACTTGGACATCATCGTGTGTTTAAAAAATTGGCAACATGATTCAGATAAAGTACTTGCATACTTATCAGCAAGTTTGATAAACCGAAAACTGCCTAAAGTGCAAATTCTGGAAGCGCCCTTGAAAGAATCTAGTTTGGCTACAATACACAATGAGGCCAGTACAAAATTGTCTGTCTCTAACGAGGAAGCAAAGTATCTTGTCACACAAGGTGAATTGTCTAACGCAGCGTATCGTTCAACAAATGAAAACATCATTATTCGCAAGAAATCTGGCGAATTAATTGATTTGGCAACGGCCTCAGTAAATTACAATTTTGTTAGTGCCAATAGCATTGCAACAAAGTATTACGTTTGTAGCCCAAAATAACTTTAACTTTGCGCCAAATTAAGAGAAATTGAGAGAACTTTTAGTTGCCGAACTGGCTGATTTTCTGGGTGGTACAATTGAAGGCCCTAAGACCGAAACGGTATTTGGTGTATCAAAAATTGACCAATCAATCCCAAATTCACTTTCTTTTCTAGCCAATACAAAATACGAGGAATTCATCTATACAACATCGGCTTCGGTAGTTCTTGTACGCACCGACTTTAAGGCTCAGTCATCTTTAGATAAGACCTTAATCGTTGTAGAAGATCCATATATGGCGTTTTGTGCGGTTTTAAATAGATACTTCAACCCTGGTGTATCCAAATCAGGTATAGAAGAGGGTGCAACCGTTTCAAAAAGTGCAAAACTGGGTGACGCCTGCTACATCGGGGCAAACACCTATATCGGCAACGATGTGGTTATTGGAAAAAACGTTAAAATTTTCCCGAATTGTTTTATTGGAGACGGTGTCACTATTGGAGATGATTGCCTCATCTACGCGAATGTGAGTGTTTACCACGAATGTCGTATTGGAACATCAACCATAATTCATTCCGGCAGTGTTATAGGAAGTGACGGCTTTGGACATGCACCTCAGAAGGATGGCACCTACGTTAAAATTCCTCAAATAGGTAACGTCGTTGTTGGCGATCATGTAGAAATTGGTTCCAATTGCAGTATAGACAGAGCCACGATGGGTTCGACAATAATTGAGGATGGTGTAAGATTAGACAATCTTATTCAGGTTGCCCACAATGTTGAGATTGGAAAAAACACGGTTATTGCATCTCAAACGGGCATTTCAGGTAGTACAACATTGGGCCCTAATTGTATTGTAGGTGGACAAGTTGGATTTGCCGGACACATAACGATAGCAAAAGGAACACAGATTGGCGCTCAGAGCGGATTAGGAAAATCGGTAACTGAAGAAAACACGCACCTGTTTGGTACACCTGTTCAACCACTAAAAGACGAATTAAAAAGTCAGGTGGTATTTAGAGATCTTCCGAGCTTAAAAGCGAAGGTTGATGACTTAGAAAAAATAATAATCAAAAACAAAGACAAGTAATATGGAGAAGTTGCAAACGACTATTAAAGAGTCATTTACAGTTTCAGGAACTGGTTTACATACTGGAGGTTCTGTAAACATGACTTTCCTTCCTGCCGAAGAAGATCATGGTTACAAGTTTCAACGTGTTGATATGGAAAGACAGCCAATTGTTGACGCTTTAGTTGATCACGTTGTTGATGTTTCAAGAGGCACAACATTAGAACAAAATGGCGCGCGTATTAATACGGTTGAGCATGTACTAGCGGCATTAGCTGGTTTAGAGATAGACAACGTTTTGATTCAGTTGGATTCACCAGAAACGCCAATTATGGATGGTAGCTCTGCCCCATTTGTGGCTAAATTAAAAGAAACAGGCATTGTTGAACAGAATAAAGCACGTGAGTACTTTGAAGTTCCTTATAACATTGCTTATGAAGAGGAAGACAGAGGTGTGGAAATGGTTGCCATGCCATTGGATGATTACCGATTAACGGTAATGATAGATTACAACTCTCCTGTTTTAGGTAGTCAACATGCATCGATAACAAACTTATCCGAATTTGATTCTGAGATATCAAGTTGTAGAACCTTCTGCTTTTTGCACGAATTGGAAATGTTGGTTGACAACAATTTAATTAAAGGTGGTGACTTAAATAACGCCATTGTAATTGTTGATCGAGTAATTGAAGATGGTGAGCTCGAACAACTGGCCAAACTATTTAACAAACCCAAAGTAGAAGTTAAAAAAGAAGGTATTTTAGACAATGTTGAGTTACGGTTTCAAAACGAACCTGCAAGACACAAACTGTTGGACATGATAGGTGATTTAGCACTTATTGGCATGCCTTTAAAGGCTCAAATAATGGCAGCTAGACCAGGACATGCGGCAAATGTTGAGTTTGCTAAAAAAATTAAGAGCATAATAGAGAAAACGAAAAAAGAGCGTGTACGTATGAAGAATATCCCACAGTATGACCCCAACGCTGAACCCATTTTTAACTATCAGCAGATTGAAAAAATACTACCACACACATTCCCCTTTTTATTGGTAGACAAGGTGATTGAGATCAATGAGAACTCGATTGTTGGCGTTAAAAACATCACAGGAGATCAATATTTCTTTCAAGGACATTTTCCGGGTGAACCTTTGATGCCGGGTGTATTGCAATTGGAAGCTATGGCTCAGGCTGGTGGCGTTTTGGTGTTACACGACAAAATAGATCCAGGTAAGTGGAGTACATACTTTGTGAAAATTGAAAATGCTAAATTTAAAGGCAAGGTTGTGCCAGGCGACGCATTAATTATTAAAATGGAATTACGCGCTCCAATAAGGCGTGGATTATGTCTAATGCATGGTGAATCATTTGTTGGAAGTAAGTTGGTTTGTGAGGCCGACATGA